>JADHEF010000623.1_pt1 | contig 32990 bp, 31 predicted proteins | sample 8952391 | NCBI WGS metagenome assembly JADHEF01 (sample SAMN16124439, study PRJNA663245) | bioreactor sludge metagenome | isolation source: sludge (nitrite) | place: India:Bengaluru | collected 2019-02-28 | reverse complement strand
CCGGCGGCGGTCAGCGCGCCGGTGACGAGTTGGCGCACGATGCGCGCGGCGATGAAGCCGACGCCGAAGATCACCGCGGCGCCCATCACATTGGGCATGAAGCCCAGCATGCGCGACATCATCGCGTTGACCGGCGCGAGCAACCCCTCGAGTTCGAGGGTGCCGAGCAAGGCCGGCAGCGCGAACAACCAGACCAACCAATAGGCCAGGTTGGCCAGCAAGGCGCCCAGGCCCGGCGTTTGCAGCCGGGCCTCGATGCCGCGCGCGCTCAGCAAACGCGTGACGACCGAGCGCGCGATCCGCGCCAGTACCCAGGCCAGCAGCAAGATGGCGGCCGCGCCGAACAAGCGCGGCGCATACGGGCCGAAGCGTTCACCGATGGCTTGCAGCACGCTGTTCCATTGCTCCATGTGGCTCTCCGTCAAGGGGCGTCCGCCGCCCGGGCGGTCGCGGGGGCGGCCTGGATGTTACGCAATTCCGGCGCCGACCCACCTGGCCCAAAGTCGTGGACCGGGCGCCGCGTGGCGCGCTGGCATCATTGGCGTCTTTGCACGCAGGGAGACCGCAATGCCGCGCATCCGCGCCCGGTTCAATCCGCGCCGCCCTCTCGGGAGCGCCCGCCATGGGCGCCGTTGGCCGGCCACTCGGTCGGCGGCCGGCCGCGCCGCCGTCTGCATCGCCTTGGCCTGGGGCGTCTTGGCCGCACCGGCCCATGCCGCGAGCGCCACGGAACAAACCTGCGCCGAGGCCCTGGCCCGACCGTTGAAGGCGCCGCCGCCGACCGGCCCGTTGACGGCGCGCGAACTCCCCCAGTGCGATGCGCTGGCGCTTTATTACGGCTTCGCCGCCAAGCCCGATCATGCGGCGGCGCTGCAATGCGCGTATTACCAGCGCGCGCATCCCAATCCGCAGGTCGGCGATCCGTTCGCCGGCCCGGGCATCCTGAGCATGCTTTACGCGAACGGCGACGGGGTCGAACTCGATCTCGACCTGGCGGTGCGCTTCACCTGCGAAAACACCTGGGCCGCGCCGGCCGAATTGGCCGGCCGCCTCGAACATCTGGCGCAATTGCGCGCCGAGGGCGCGAACGAAGCGCCGTTCGATCTGTGCGACGACGCGACCAGCGGCCTGATGGCCGGCGCGTGCGCCAAAGTGCAGGCGAATTTCCGCGCGGCCAAACGCCACCAGGCATTGGCCACGCTGCAAAGCGATTGGACGCCGGCCGCCAAAGCCGCGTTCGCGCCGGTGAGCCAGGCCGAAGCGGCTTTCGCCGAGGTTCGCAGCCGCGAGGAGGTCGATCTGAGCGGCACCGCGCGCGCGATGTTCTCGATCGGCGAAGCCGAGACCCTGCGCGATCAGGTGCTCGTGAACCTCAAGGATTTCAAAGCCGGCCGCATTCCGGCCGCGACCGCCGCGCAAGCCGATCAGGCCGACCGCGAGATGAACGCGACGCTCGCGCAATTGAAAGCCGCGCCGGCCGCTGCTTGGGACGGCCTCACGATCACGCCCGACGGCATCGCCAAGACACAGCAGGCCTGGCTGGCGGCGCGCGATGCCTGGATCGCGTTCGCGCGCATCGCCTATCCGAACCTCGGCGACGACCGCGTGCGTTCGCGCCTGACGCGCCAGCGCGCCCATCAATTGCGCAGCCTGCTCAAGATGGCGGCCGACAACCCCTGATGCGGCGGCAGCGGCGCGCCGCGTGCGCGCGCCGCTGGTCGGGCGGTACCCGTTTACTTGCCGAGCGCCTTGACCGCTTCGTCGGTGGTCAGTACGCCGTTGGCGATCATGCCGTAATTGACGAGGGCGGCTTTGTAGGCCTCGGCGCCCGGCGCGGCCACCGCGTCTTTCACCACATAGACCCGGAAGCCGTTTTCCATCAGCGCGCGCAGATGCGAATCGACGCACAGGTTGGCGACCATGCCGCCGAGCACGACCGTGTCGATGCCGCGGCTGCGCAATTGATAGATCAGGTCGTTGCTTTCCGGGCCGTACATCTTGTGGGGCGCGACCACGATGGTCTTGCCGTCGTAAATGTAGGGCTTGTAGCGGTCGTAGAAATCGGCGCCCGAACCTTCGAAGCCTTTGGGGTCGTTGAGCGCGGTGCGATGCAAGGCCTTCATGTCGAGCAATTGGCGTTGCAGCGCGCCGGCATTGGCCCATTGGCCGTCTAGGCTGGTGTAGACCAGCGGATCGACCGACAGCGCGACGCCGTTCTTCTTGGCCGCCTGCATCAGTTTTTCGATGTTGCCGACCGTGCCGAGTTCCTTGAGGTTGTCGGCCAGCAATTTGTACAGCATGCCGTCTTCGCGCAGGAAGTCGTTCTGCGGATCGGTGATCAGCACCGCGGTGTGGGCGCGGTCCAGAACCGGCACCCCGGCTTGCGCGGCGGCGGCGAACAGCAGGGGCAGCGCGAGCGCGCAGGCGATGAAACCCTTCTTCATGATGAAAGTCCTTTCGCAGGAGGAATGAGGACCGCGTTCGGATGCACGCGTGTCGCGCAGCCGCCACGGCGATCCGCACTCTAGAAAGCGCGGCGCGCGCGATCTGTACCAACTGGCACGGTCGCGATGCGGCCGCGCGTAAGATCGTAGGTCCTCGACTTCATGCCGGTTTCGGCTACGACCCGCGATGCTCCCGCGAATTTTTCTTGCCGCGCTTGCGCTGCTGGCCTGCACGGGCTACAGCCACGCCGAAGTGGCCTCCGCCGTGAAACAAGACCTCATCAAGTACAACCAGCTCAAGCTCAGCGCCGACGCGCAAGTCGTGAACGCGACCGACAACGGCGAGATCGCGGCCTTTCGCGGCTACCGGTTCGAATGCCGCAACGAGGCCGACTTCCACCCCCCCGAATCCCCCGACGCGGCCGCCGCACTCGATCGCTTTCTGCGCTACGACGCGACGCACCCGTCGCCTAGCGCCGCGCAAAAGACGGAGCGCCTGGCCCTGCTCGACGCCGCGATCGCCGCGGGCAGTTGGCGCGCCGATTATCTCGACACCATCTGGGGCATCTGGGACAACCGCGGCCGGCCCAACGCGCTCAAGCCCTTCGCCGATCGCTTGTACGCATTCGCCGAGAACGGCCTGCCGGTCGCGATCCATGCGCTCGTCGAATGGAACGGCGGCATGTACGACGACATCCCGCGGCGCACCGACTTGCTCAAAGCCGCCATCGAACACGGCAACCCCGCCGCGATGTCCAGCGTGGCCTACAACCTTGGCACCCATGATCTGGCGCTGCGCCCGATGGCCCGCAAAATGCTCGATTGCGCCGCCGCCCAGGGCGAACCCTCGGCCTACGATGGCATCGCGCGACTGGCTTGGCAGGAAGGCCGTTGGGTCGATGCCCAGCGCGCCTGGATCAAAGGCGCGAACCTCGGTTGCGAGCGCTGCCTGGAACAGGTCGAGAGCGAACTCGTCTGGCGTCCCGGACATCGCATCAGCGACGGCACCTACAACACCGATGCCGGCTACAAGGCGCTCCGCGACTTTTACGAACACCAGTTCTTCTACAACATCACGCGCATGAACAGCCTGCGCGTGACCGCGCCGCCTGCGCTGCAGATCGAAATCAGCGACGAACAGATCGTGAAATCGATCAAGGCGCGCATCGCCGCGTATGGCTTGCCTTGAACCAAGCCGGCGCTCGCACGTGGCGTCGGCTCAAGCGCGCTCGTTCGCACCGCCGCGCATCGACTGCCAGACCTTCAAGCCGTCGCTGCGCTGCCCAGCGTAGCCGCCGAACCAGGACGGGTAGCGCATCGGGACGATGGTGAATACCGCCTGCAGGCCCGACATGGCGGCGCATGCCAGCAGGTCGGCGCGCCAAACACCACCGGCTTGGGCCGACAGGCGCCAAAGCCCCACGGACAACAACGCGCTCGTGATCGGTCCCATCAGCAAGGCGACCGCTTCGGCGCGTGCGGTCAGGCCGCCAGGCCAAACGCACCGGCCCACCCCAAGAGGCAGCATCGCGCTGCTGATCTGCAAACGCCCAATCGTCATAAGCCGACTGGGCGCCGCGCGCCCCAGGCGTATTTGCACCGGACCGCGTCCGAACATGAGCGCCACCAAGGCATGCCCCAGTTCATGCAGCAAGGTGAGCATCGGCCATACGATCAGGCACAGTGCAGCGCAGGCCGCCATGCCGTGAATGATCGCCATCGCGCGCGGCATTGGTGCTCAACCCGTGATCGCCGCCAGCGCGCGAACGAACATGTACATGAGCACCGCCGCGGCGACGCCGTAGGCCAGTGCGCAGCCGAGCAAATAACCGATCAACGCGCGCTTGTGGTGATAGGAAGGTCTGCGCCAGCAGGCCCACCATTGCACCGCGATCGACACCGGCAGCAACAGGGTCCAATTGATCGCGAGCATGGGCAAAGCGATGAGCAACACCGTCAACCCGATCGCGCACAGCGCCGACACGGCAATCCCCAACATGAAGCCTTGGCGGGCGCCGACGATGCGCGCCGGGTCCGAAGCTGCGCTCGGAATGGATGGTGAATTCGTATCGACCTCCGTTGGTGATGCAAAGATTGCGCTGCCGCCAGCGATGCGGATGGCGGCCCAGGCGAACCGCAGGTGCTCGAACTTTACCGGGCCGACTTCACCGATGGTCTGGTGTCGGCGCATCGGCTTGTCGAATCACTCGGCGCCGCCAAACACCCCGACCTGGTAGGGGGTGCCGAGCGCCGCAATGCTTTCCCTAGTGCGTGGCAGAAGTAGTCAAGGAAGCGGCACGCTGCAAACGCGCCACGACACCCTCCCAGTGCGCAGCGCGGGCCGGTTGATCAGCTTGCATCTTGAGCGCGAGCTCCAGCGCGTTCAGCCCGTTCACCGCATCCTTCAGATCGACGCGCGCACCATGGTTGAGCAACAAATCGACTTCGTCTTCGGCCCCGGCAAGCACTGCCGAATGCAGCGGCGTTGAACCATGCATGTCGACGCGATTGACGTCGAGCCCTTTGGCGATCAGAAGGGTCAGCACCTGCTCCTTCTCCTCACGCGAGGCCCCGCTTTGCACGACGAAAGACGCACCTACGCCGCGTTGCAAAGATGCAATGTCCTCCGGTGTACCACGTGCCGCCGAAAGATATGCGCGGCAAATGCTCTTGGCATACGGGATTTTCAAGCCACCTTGTTCGGCACATATCAAGAGCGACTCAATGTCTTGCCGCGACACCACATAGGCGGAAAGTCCGACGTACCCGATGATCAAAGCGCTGCCGATCGCCCATAACCACTTGCGGCCTCCGGACATCATGTTCAACCCCAAACGCGCTCATTCGCGCGCACTGTTCCGTAGTTGACATAGGCGAGCGCGGTTGTCCGCCGCGCCGGCTCGCCGCGAACAATCAAGGACCAGATCAGCACGCTCCGAAAGTTGCGGCACAACTGGTCGCGAACGCGTTCGTAGATACGCGCCTCTATCAAGTTCTCATCCTTGAGATTCTTAAACCACTGCTTGGCGGCCCGGCGCGCGAGCTTCGTCATGGCACTCTTCACGCCGCTTCCAGGATTCGCGCTCCAGCGAAAGATTTGCTCGACCCACCCCATCCCGCAGCTCTCATCAATGGCTTCGACCAATAAGCCTTGCGCCAGATTGCGATGCTCTTTCGTTATCACGGCACTCGCGATCTGGGTCGCCTCCGGTGAAAAAAAACTGTAGAACCGCCCTCGTCTCCTGCTCATCGAAGAGCAACTCGTCGTCGCTGAAGTTGCGAAGCTGAACCATTTTATTGGACATATCGAAGCTCCTAGTTTAGTAAATATCCAAGCGGCGGCTCTCGCCAATAGCGCACACAACGACTCAATCGAAGCGAAAAGCGTTACCGCACAACAAATAAATATCAATAGTCCGCTCGATCATCGCTGATGGGATCGACACGCGGCCGCTCAACACGAGTCACCACGATGCGCGCGCCATTTCTCGCGCATCGAAGCAAGTGACCGCGACTTGGCAAGCCGATCTGCAATGAATGAACCGATCGTCAGCGGCAACATGGAAACAATCACCGCCAGAAACGACCGAGCTTCTTTTGTACTCGCGGTCGAGAAACACGCATCGTTCTAGAATTTGCTTCGTCTTCACATTCATGGATTCAAAAGCATCTTCGAATCATGAGATACCCACACGGCGGAGTGCGTGCTCATAGAAGTGCGCTCGTGCCTCAAAGTTCCGCTCCTTCAAACAGGGCGATGCCCGAACAACGTATTTTTGAAGGCTATTGCAGCCCACGCTTGTTCGACATCCCCAAAATACGTGTGGTGAAGCTGATCCAGCCCGGCAATGAGCGCGGTTTCGTTCTGAGCGATGATGCGCCCCTCGCAAGGCCGCTCCCGGCCCACCGCACCCACTTCGGACTTTTCGTGCCCAACACCCTGCCCACGCTGCTCGCCACCGCCTACACCGCCCGCGCCGCGCTGCTCGCGCAACTCCACGCCGACGAGACCGACGCTTATCGCCTGTTCCATGGCAGTGTCGAAGGGCGGCCGGGGCTCACCATCGATCGTTATGGCGATCTGTTGCTCGTGCAAAGCTTTCATCAATCGCTCTCCGCGCCCGAGCTGACCGAGATCGAAACGTATTACGCGCAAGTGCTGCCTGGCCTCAACACGATCTACAACGACCGCAGCCGACCCAATTCGCGCATTTTCAACACGCTCGCGCCCGAGCAGATGGCGGCCGCCATGCAGCCGCGCGTCGCGCAGGAACTCGGCGTGCACTACCGCATTCAGGCCCGGCACGAAGGGCAAGACCCGTGGTTGTTTCTCGACTTGCGCGCCGGGCGCCGGCGTGTGATGCGCGACGCCGCCGGCAAGTCGGTGCTCAATCTGTTCGCCTACACCTGCGGCGTGGGCATCGCCGCGGCCAAGGCCGGTGCGCGCTTCGTGGTGAATGTGGACTTTGCCGAGAGCAGCTTGAAGGTCGGGCGCGAGAACGCCCACCTCAACGACCTGCCGGTGCGCCCGCGCTTCATCAAAAGCGATGCGTTCGCGGCGCTGCGCCAGTTGGCGGGCATCGGCCAGCCGACGCGGGTGCGCGGCAAGGCCATGCCCGAATTCCCCAAGCTCGAAGCGCAGCAATTCGACCTGGTGTTTCTCGATCCGCCGCGCTATGCCAAGAGCGCGTTCGGCGTGGTCGATCTCATCAACGATTATCCGGCGCTGTTCAAGCCCGCGCTGTTGTGCACGGCCGAAGGCGGCACGCTGATCTGCTGCAACAATGTGGCCGCGGTTGACCGCGATGCCTGGCTCGATCAGCTTCAGCGCAGCGCGCGCAAGGCGGGTCGGCCGATCCATGAATTTGAATGGATTTTTCCGGAAGCCGATTTCCCCAGCATCGATGGCCGACCGCCGCTCAAGATGCTGGCCTTGTCGGTATAGAAACGCCGCGCACCGAACCGCCCGCGCCCGGCGATAATGGCGCGCCTTCATCGATTGCGCCGTCTTCCATGCTTCGCCTGACCGAAATCCGCCTGCCGCTCGACCACCCCGAACCCGCATTGGCCGAGGCGGTCTGCGCGCGCTTGCGCCTTTTGCCCGCGGCCTTGCGCGAGGTGCAGGTGGTGCGGCGTGGCTACGACGCGCGCAAGCCGTCGGCGATCAAGTTCGTCTATACGCTCGATGTGGCGGTGGATGACGAAGCACGGGTGCTTACCGCATGTGCCGACGACAAACACCTGAGCGTGGCGCCCGACATGGCCTACCGCTTCGTCGCGCAAGCGCCCGCAGGGTTTGCCAACCGGCCGGTGGTCATCGGCGCCGGGCCGTGCGGCTTGTTCGCCGCGCTCATCCTCGCGCAGATGGGCTTCAAGCCTTTGCTGCTCGAACGCGGCAAAGACGTGCGCGCCCGCACCCAAGACACCTGGGGCTTGTGGCGCCAGCACCGGCTCGACCCGGAATCGAATGTGCAATTCGGCGAAGGCGGCGCGGGCACATTCTCTGACGGCAAGCTGCATAGCCAGATCAAGGACCCCGGCTATCGCGGGCGCAAGGTGCTCAGCGAATTCGTCGCGGCCGGTGCGCCGCCCGAGATCTTGTATGTGAGCAAGCCGCACATCGGCACGTTTCGCCTGGTGCGCATGGTGCAGACGATGCGCGCGGCCATCCTCGCGCTCGGCGGCGAAATCCGCTTCCAGGCGCGCGTGGCGGATTTCGAGATCGCGCGCGATGCGCAAGGCGTGGGCCAAATGCGCGCCGTGGTGCTCGCGAGCGGCGAGCGCATCGCGGCCGACCATGTGGTGCTCGCGCCCGGCCATAGCGCGCGCGACACCTTCGAGCAATTGCATGCGCGCGGCGTGCACCTCGAAGCCAAACCGTTCTCGATCGGCGCGCGCATCGAGCATCCGCAAGCCCTGATCGACCGCGCGCGGCTCGGCGTGCATGCGGGCCATCCGGCACTCGGCGCGGCCGATTACAAGCTCGTCCATCATTGCGGCAATGGGCGCTCGGTCTACAGCTTTTGCATGTGCCCGGGCGGCCAGGTGGTCGCGGCCACGTCCGAAGCCGGGCGCGTGGTCACCAACGGCATGAGCCAGTATTCGCGCGCCGAGCGCAACGCCAACGCGGCCATCGTGGTCGGCGTGTCGCCCGCCGATTTTCCCGGCGATGCGCAGACCAATCCGCTCGCCGGCATCGAATTCCAGCGCCGCTGGGAATCGCTGGCCTTTGAAGCGGGCGGCGGCAATTACGATGCGCCGGCCCAGCGCGTGGGCGACTTTCTCGCCGGCCGCCCGTCGGCCGCGCTCGGCGCGGTGCAGCCTTCGTACACGCCCGGCGTGCGCATGACCGATCTCGCGCAATGCCTGCCGCCTTATGTCATCGACGCGATGCGCGAAGCGTTGCGCGCCTTCGACCGCGAGATCCCCGGCTTTGCGATGGACGACGCACTGCTGACCGGCGTCGAGACCCGCACCTCATCGCCGGTGCGCGTCACGCGCGACGCGAGCTTTCAAAGCCTCAACACCCGCGGCCTGTACCCGGCTGGCGAAGGCGCGGGCTATGCGGGCGGCATCTTGTCGGCCGGCGTCGATGGCATCCGGGTGGCCGAAGCGGTGGCGCTCGATCTGATCGGCGCGCCGCCACCGCAAGACGCGCCGCGCGGTGCCCATGGTTCGCCACGGGTGGGTATTCAATCCGAAGGCTGGTAGCCCCGCACCGAAAAGATCGACGATGAGCGAAACGCCGCTGGACAGTTTCACCGACTTGCTCAGTGCCGCCCGCAGCGGCGACGCAAAGGCCCATCAGGCCTTGTTCGCCCAGTTGTACCGCGAACTCAAACAGATGGCGCGCGGCAAATTGCATGCGCAAGGCAATGCCTACGGCATGTCGGCCACCACCCTCGTGCACGAGACCTATCTCAAGCTCATCCATTCGGGCCGGCTGCGCGCCGATTCGCGCGGGCAATTCTTCGCGCTGGCCGGCCAGACGATGCGGTCCATCATCATCGACGAAGCGCGCGAACGCCTGGCCGCCAAACGCGGCAGCGGTCGCACCGTGCTGTCGATCGACACCGTGCTGGCCGACGGGCTGGACAAGGCCGCCGAGCCCGGCGCGCTGGCCGATGAAGACTTGCTCACCCTCAACGCGGCGCTCGAACGTCTGGCGCTCGCCGACGAACGTTTGGCGCGCGTGGTCGAACTCAAATTCTTCGCCGGCCTGACGATCGAAGAGATCGCCGAGGCGCTCGACACGTCCGAACGCACCGTCAAGCGCCAATGGCAGGCGGCGCGCAATTTTCTGCTCGCGTCCTTGCAGGAAACGCGCGCATGACGGCGCCGCGGCTGGCCGACCTCGCACCCGAACGCCTGCGCGCCGCGCTCGATGCGCTCGACGCGCTGGCCGACCTGCCCGAGGCCGAACAGGCCGCGCGCTTGCACCAGCTGGCCCAGACCGATGCCGAACTGGCGCAAGTGGTCGCGCAATTGCGCCTGCCCATGCAACCCCGGGCCGGCGCGGCGCCGGGCGCCGACTGGTCGGCCGCGCTCGAACGGCCGGCGCCGTTCGCGGGGCGGCCCAACGCCGGCGCGCCGGCCGAAGCCGCGCCCTTGCCCGAGCGCATCGGGCCCTATCGGGTGTTGTCGGTGCTCGGCAGCGGCGGCATGTCGCATGTGTACGCGGCCTTGCGCGCCGATGGCAACGGGCAGCGCGTGGTCGCGCTCAAAGTGCTGCGGCCCGAACTCGTCAGTCCGGCCTTGCGCGAACGGTTCGCGCGCGAACAAGCTTTGCAGGAACGGCTCACCCATGCGCACATCGCCCAGCTCTACGACGCCGGGCTCGATGCGCAAGGCCATCCTTACCTCGCGATGGAGCGCATCGACGGGCAAGCGATCACCGCGTATGCGCAAGCGCATGCGCTCGGCGTCGAAGACCGCTTGCGCCTGGTGCTGCAAGCCGCCGCCGCGGTCAGCCATGCGCATGCGCGCCTGATCGTGCATCGCGACCTCAAGCCCAACAACATCCTGGTCGATGCCGAAGGCCGGGTGAAGCTGCTCGATTTCGGCATCGCCAAATGGCTCGAAGGCGAAGCCGCGGGCGAGGCGACCGAACTCACGCGCGCCGCCGGCCGCGCCTTCACGCCCGACTATGCCGCCCCCGAACAGGTGCTCGGCGAACGCATCACGGTCGCCACCGATGTGCACGCCCTGGGCGTACTGCTGTACGAACTCCTGACCGGCCAACGCCCGATCGACCGCTGGGTCGCGCAAGGCTTGTCGCCTTTTCTGGCCCTGACCCAGCACGACGCGCCGCGCGCCAGCGGCGCCGTCACCGACCGCGCGCGGGCACGGGCGCTGCGCGGCGATCTCGATGCGGTGATCGCGCATGCGCTGGCGCGCCAACCCGAAGACCGCTACCCGACCGTGGCCGCGCTGGCCGAAGACTTGCAGCGCGTGCTCGACCACCGTCCGGTGCGGGCGCGCAGCGCCCCGTGGGCCGACCGCGCCGCGAAGTTCGTGCGCCGCAATCCGATCGCGGTCGGTCTGTCGGCCGCCCTGGTGCTGGCCGGCGCGATCGGTGTTGGCGCCACGCTCTGGCAGGCCGAGCGCGCGCGCGCCGAAGCCGCGCGCGCCGACGCGGTGCGCGACTTCCTCGTCGGCCTGTTCCGCTCGGCCACGCCGGAAGTCTCGCAAGACGCGCCGCCATCGGCGCGCGATCTGGCGCGCGAAGGCGAGCAACGCCTGGGTGACGATGCGCGCCTGCCCGACAACGCGCGCGCCGAACTGCAAGGCGTGCTGGCCGAAGTGTGGGCGCGTTCCGGCGAGCCGCAACGCAGCGTCGCGTTGCTGCGCCAGCGCATCGATCTATTGACCGGTCTGCACGGCGCCGACAGCGAAGAAGTCGCGCAAGCGCGCTATGCGCTCGGCGAAGCCTTGATGTATTCCGATCTGCCCGCCGAGGCCGAAGCGGTCTGGCGCGCCGCCTTGCCCGCGGCACAAGCCCATGCGCGCGCGGGCGGCACGGCCTGGGTCCAGATCCGGCTCGGCCTGAGCTGGCTGCGCGGCCTGACGGGCGACACCGAAGGCGATCTGGCCGACCGACTCGAATTGCTCGCCGAGGTCCAAGACCTGCCGCATCCGGACGCCAAGGTGATCGCCGATGTGTACAACGACCTCGGCAGTTCGTATTTCATGGACGGCCAATACGCCCAGGCCCAGCAAGCGTTCGAGCAGACGATCGCCTACGACCGCACCCATGCCGGCGGCCCCGGCGCGCGCGATGTGCGCGAACAGCTCAACGCGCGCAGCAATCTGGTGTTCACGCATTGGGCGCTGGGCGATCTGCGCGGGGCCCGCGAAGAAAGCCGGCAATTGCTCGCCGAAGTCGCCAAACGCCTGGGCGAAAACCATGTGCTGGCCCTGAACCAGGCCCGGTTGGGGGTGATGCTCGCGACCGAACTCGGCGACTACCCGGCCGCGCTCGACATCATCGACCGCACCTTGCCGCGCGTCGATCGCAGCAAGCCCGAATGGGGGAAATGGGAAGTTGCGCTGCTGTCAGACCGGGCCTTGGTCTGGGCCCATACCGCGCGCGCCCGCGAAGGCGCCCAGCTCGCGCGCGCCCAGCTCGATCATTTCCTGGCCGAGCCGCGGCCCGAACCCTATGGCGCCGACATCGCAAGCCTGGCCCGGCTCGACGCCCTGCTCGCGCAAGGCCGGCACCAAGACGCCGAGCGCGAAGCGCAAGCCCTCTGGACCGCCTTCAACGGCCAATGGCGACCGATACGGCAGGCGCAATTGCGGCTGCGCCAGGTGCTCGCCACCTGGGCCGATCCGGGCCGCACCGCGGCACGCCTGGATGACGCGCGCCGGTTCATCGAGCACTTGCCCCCGCGCGACACTTTGCACGGGCGCTTGTGCGCGCTCGACGCGGCCCAAGCCGCGCGCACCCAAACCGGGGCCGCGCCCGATTGGAACCGTTGCCTGCTCGGTCTGGGCGCCCTGCCCGACACGCACCCGGCGGTGCAAGCCCTGCACCGTCTGCGCCTGGCCCAGGCGGCCGGTGCACCGATACGCACGGTGCCGGTGGCCTTGTTGTACTGAGCCTCGGCGCGCGGGCGCTGGCCCGACCGCGCCGGGTTTTCCGTCTGAACCGGTAGTGCCGCCTTGCGTTCGCGCAAACGCGGTCCCTCCTCACCTCGTTCAACGGAGTATCCATGCAATCCAAAATGACGGACCGGCCGGGGCGCCGGTCCTGGTTGGCCATGACCCTCGCGGCGCTCGGCACCGCGACCTTGTGTGCTTGCGGCGGCGGTGGCGGCGGCGGCGCGGAACCGACGGCCCCGGTCGCGGTGACCGATGTCGCGGTCGCGGCGGGCGAAGCGTTTTCGCTGATCCTGCGGTCCGACGGCAGCCTGTGGGCGCTCGGCACCAACGGCTCGGGCCAACTCGGCACCGGCAACACCACGGCGCAAACCACCGCGATCCGCGTGGTCGCCAGCGGCGTGACCCAGGTTTCGGCCAACGGCGCGAGCGCGGCTTTCATCAAGACCGACGGCAGCCTCTGGGTCATGGGCAACAATGCGCGCGGCCAGCTCGGCTTGGGCGACGGCTCGGCCACCACGGTGCTCACGCCGACCCAGGCGCTCGCCAGCGGCGCGGCCCTGGTCTCGGTGGGCACCGATCACCTGATGGTGGTCAAGACCGACGGCAGCCTCTGGGGCAGCGGGGCCAACGCCAATTACGCGCAACTGTGTCTGGGCGAGGTCTATCCGACCGCGACCGATCGCACCCAGCTCACGCGCATCCTGGCCGACGGCGTGCGCGCGGTCTCGGCGGCGTTCGAACACAGCCTCATCCTCAAGACCGACGGCAGCGTCTGGGCCTGCGGCCATGACAGCTACGGCCAGTTCGGCATCGACACCGCCGGCGCGGCCCCCTCGGGCACGCTGGTGCAAGTGGTGAGCGGCGAGGCGACCGCGGTCGTGGCCTCGACCGGCGGCAGTTGGGTCGTCAAGAGCGACGGCAGCTTGCTCGGCGCGGGCTACAACGCCTGGAGCCAATTGGGCTTCTTTCCGGGGTTCGATACCACTCAGACCACTTGGACCACGGTCGAGACCAGCGGTGTGGCGGCGGTGGCGGCCAGCACTTTCCATACCCTGGTGCTCAAGACCGATGGCAGCGTCTGGGCCACCGGCCGCAACAGCAGCGGGCAACTGGGCCGGGGCAATTACAGCAGCAGCAACAGCCTGATCTCGGTCGCCACCGGCGCCTCGAAGATCGCGACCGGCACCGATTTCTCGTGGCTGGTCACGACCGACCAGACGCTGCGCGCGACCGGCGGCAATGGGTCGGGCCAATTGGGCATCGCCGACGGCAGCGTCAATACCTGGACCGCGGTGAGCGTCGCCCCTTGAAGAGGACGCGGGCGCGGACCCCGCGCCCGCCTCAATGCCAGAACTGGGTGCCGCCGCTCACCGCGACCGGCACCAGCGCCGTGTCGATGGTGACGCCGTCGCCCAATTGACCGGCATTGCCATAACCCCAGCATTGCGCCGAACCCTCGTCCTTGAGCGCGCACATATGACCGTTCAGGTTGCTGCTGCCGCTGCCGAGCGCCACGATGCCGCTGACCGCCGCCGCCACCGGCGTGTTGCGCGCCACCGCTGAAGTGCCGTCGCCCAGTTCGCCGTAGGAATTCGCGCCCCAGCAGGCGAGCGCCCCGGTGGCGCGCAAGGCGCACATCGAATAGCCGCCGGTGCTGACCAGCGCGATCGCATCGGTGAGGCCCGAGACGGTCTGCGGCGTGGTCTGCGACAGGTTCGCGCCGTTGCCGATCTCGCCGACGCTGCCGTGGCCCCAGCACGCCACGCCGCCATCGGTCTTGAGCGCGCAGACATGCCAGACGCCGGTGGCGATCGCCACGACCCCGCTGCCCAGGCCCGTGACCGTCGCCGGCGCGACATGCGCCGCGGTGCTGCCGTCGCCCAATTGGCCAAAGCCATTGCTGCCCCAACACAGGACCGCGCCGGCCGCCGTGAGCGCGCAGTTTTGCTGATATCCGGGCGCGATCGCGACCGCATCGCTCAAACCGGCGACCGCCACCGGCGTGGCGCTGTTGTTCGAACTGCCGTCGCCAAGCACGCCGTCGTTGTTGCGGCCCCAGCACCAGGCGGTGCCGTCGGACTTGATCGCGCAACTGGTGTTGGTGCCCACGCCAAGCGCGACCGCGCCACTCACCCCCGCCACCGCCGCGGGCGCGGCGCGATCGACGGTGTCGTTGCCGGCCTGCCCGTACTGGTTGCGGCCCCAGCACCAGACCGTGCCGTCGGCGCGCAACGCGCAAGCATGCTCGGCGCCGGCCGCGATCTGGATCACTTCGGTCAGCCCGGTCACCGCCACCGGCGTGCGCTGCGCGGCGCTGACGGCGGCGCCGTTGCCGAGTTGGCCGTGGGCATCGCTGCCCCAGCACAGCACGGTCTGGTCGGCCTTGATGCCGCAGGTGTGGCTATCGCCCATCGCGAGCACTTGGCCGATCGTGGTCACGGCGAGGTTGCCGGTGCCGGCCGCGCCGCCCACGGTGCCGCTGACCGCGACCGCATGCGCGCCGGCGCGGTGCCAGGTCTTGGCCTGGGTGTTGCCGGCGCTGGTGCTGGTGCTGCCGTCGCCCCAGTCCCAGCTCACGGCCGCGGGCGTGGAGGTCGAGTTGGCGGTATAGACATAGCGCGTGCCGCCGAAGGCGTGGTCGGCGCCGGTGATGGTGATGGTGGCCGAGGGCGTGCCGCCCGCGCCCGGATCGGTGGGCGCGGCGCTCGTGCCGCCATCACCGCCGCCGCCACCACCGCAAGCCGCGAGAAGACTCACAACCGCCGCGCAAACGGCGAACCGGGTTTTGAAATCGTTGTGCATGTTCGTCATCCTGAGAAATGTGTCGAGCGGGCCGCCTTGCGCGCGCCCCCGAGGTTGGTGGCCGCTCATTGCTTGAGGCCGGCGCTGCTGTACTTGGCGACGAAGGCGTCGGTATTCCCGGCCAGGACGTTGCCGTCCAGTCCGCCATAGGTGTGCCCCGCGACGAATGCGCTGCCGCGCGCATCGACGGCGACCGCACTGCCGCGCGTCTGAACCGACGCCACGCCCAGTTGCCGCGTGTAGCGGCGCGTACCGTTGACGTCGAACTTGACGAGCAGGGCATCGGTGCCACCGGTGAGCGTGTTGCCATCGACGCCGGCGGTCGCGTAGCCCACCGCGTAGACCGCGTTCGCCGCATCGGTCGCAACCGAGAAGCCGCGCGTATCGGCACCGGTTGCGCCGATCTGGCGCGCGTAGGCTTGCGCGCCGGTCGCGTCGAACTTGAGCAGGAACAGATCGCGCAACCCGTTCAACGGCGCACCGCCGAGGTTGCCGTAGCTTTCGCCGACCACATAGACATTGCCCAGCGTGTCGGTGGCGACCGCATTGGCGTTGGCGGCCGAGCCGGCGATGCCGAGCTGGCGCGTGTACTGGCGGGTGCCGCCGCTGTCGTACTTGACGAGCACGACATCGAAAACGCCGGCCAGGGTGTTGCCGTCGAGCCCACCTTGGGTGTAGCCGACGGCATAGACATTGCCGCTCGCATCGACCGCGATGCCATTGCCCGCGGTCTCGACCCCGGCGGCGCCGATCTGGCGCACGTATCGTTTGACGCCGGTGCTGTCGTACTTGACGACGAACAAGTCGTTGCTGCCGGTCGGCGCGCCGCCATCGAGGCCGCCACTCGTGTGCCCGGTCAGGTACACATTGCCGGCCGCATCGGCGGCGACGGCGTTGCACCCGGTCGTCGCGCCGCTGGCGCCGAGTTCGCGCGTGTACTGCTTGACGCCATCGCGGTCGTATTTGGTCAGAAAGCAATCGACATAGCCCAGAGCGGTGTTGCCATCGAGCCCGCGGCTTTCCGCGCTGCCGGCCAAATACACATTGCCGGCCGCATCGACCGCGACCGCGGCGCCGATGATCTGGCCGCCGGCCACGCCCAATTGCCGCGTGTATTGCCGGGTGCCGTCGGCGCCGTACTTGATCAGGTAGGCGTCGTGCGAACCGGCCTGGGTGTTGCCGTCGAGACCGGCGGTGGTATAGCCGGCGAGATAGACATTGCCGTGCGCATCGGTGGCGACCGCGTTGGCGAACACCGCCGCGCCGGCGACGCCGACTTGCCGGGTGCCGACCCAATCGTCGGCGGGGGTCGAACCGCCGCCGCAGGCGGCGAGTGTCGTGGCGCCAAGCGCCAGCAAGGTCGAGTACAAACAACGCCGGGCACTCGCCGGGCGTACGAAATGGGATCGCATGGAATCTCCGTTGTCGATGAGGAGGGACCGCCTGGGCAAGGCGGCGCTGACGATCCAGACGGAAAAGCGCGCAAAAGCGGGCCAATGGGTTCGGGCTATAGTCGGTGCCATGACCTCTTCGCCCATTCGCCCCGGCGCGCCGAGCGGCGCGGTTGCATCACCCGCGCCGGACTCGATGGCGCCGTCGGACTCGGTGGCCCCGGCGGACTCGGTGACCCCGGCAGGCACGACGGGCTCGACCAACTCGGTCGCCGTCGTGGGCGGCGGCCCCGCGGGCCTGATGGCCGCCGAAGCGCTGGCCGGTGCGGGTCTCGCGGTCGATCTGTACGACGCCATGCCGTCGGTGGGCCGCAAGTTTCTGCTGGCGGGCAAAGGCGGCCTCAACCTCACCCACAGCGAAGACTTCGACGCCTTCGCGGCACGCTTCGGCGCAGCACGTGCGCGCGTGGAACCCTGGTTGCACGCTTTCGGGCCCGACGAGGTGCGCGCCTGGGCCGCGGGCCTGGGCATCGAGACTTTCATCGGCAGTTCGGGCCGGGTGTTTCCGGTGGAGAAGAAGGCCGCGCCCTTGCTGCGCGCCTGGTTGCGCCGGCTGCGCGCGCTCGGTGTGCGCCTGCATGCGCGGCACCGTTGGCTCGGGTGGGCGGCGCACGCCGCCGCGCCCGGCGTGCCGATCGCCGACGCCGGCCCGACCGGCCAGGTGCTGCGCTTTGACACGCCCGACGGTGAACGCGCGATCGCGCATCGCGCCGTCATCCTGGCGCTCGGCGGCGGCAGTTGGGCGCGCCTGGGCTCGGACGGCGCCTGGGTGCCCTTGCTCGCCGAACGCGGCGTTGCGCTCGCGCCGCTGCGCCCGGCCAATTGCGGCTTCGAGGCGCGCTGGAGCGAACACCTGCGCGCGCAACACGCGGGCGCGCCGCTCAAATCGATCGCGCTGAGTTTCGCGGGCCGCAGCCGGCGCGGGGAATGCGTGGTCAGCGAACACGGGCTCGAAGGCAGCCTCGTCTATGCGTATTCGGCGGCCTTGCGCGATGCGATCGACCGCGACGGGCGCGCCGTGCCCACGCTCGACCTCTTGCCCGACCACAACGCCGAGCGCGTGCGCGCCGAGGTGACGCGCCCGCGCGGCGCGCGTTCGGTCGCGAGCCATTTGCGCAGCCGGCTGGGCCTGCAAGGCGTGAAGACCGCGTTGTTGCGCGAAGTGCTCGGGGCCGAGGGCATGCACGACCCCGAGCGCCTGGCCGCCGCGATCAAGGCGCTGCCCATCACGCTCGTGGCCGCGCGCCCGCTCGATGAAGCGATCAGCAGCGCGGGCGGTGTGGCCTTCGACGCGCTCGATGACGCCTTGATGCTGAAAGCCCTGCCCGGCGTGTTCTGCGCAGGCGAAATGCTCGATTGGGAAGCGCCGACCGGCGGGTATTTATTGACCGCGTGTTTGGCGAGCGGCGTGGTGGCGGGGCGTGCGTGTACCCAGCGCTTCGGTCCTCGCTGAACGCCAGGACCGACACCGCAACGCGGGCGCGCCGGCTTCGCTCCCCGGCCCGGCGGTTCAAAGAATGCCGGGCGCCCAGGTGGGCGTTCCCCAGGGCCGGGTCTTCTTGCTGTCGATGCGCCACCGCTGGTCTTTGCGCACCAGAACATATCGCGCTTCATAGCGCAGCACATCGTTCGGCGGTTCGCGCGTCGTGAGTGCGGCGCGGCTGCCGTCACGCTCGATGCCGACCAGCGCTTCTTGCGGGGTGTAGTCCGGCGGCGTGCCGAAACTGCCCTGCCGCCCTTGCGGGCGCGGCTTGGGCGTGCAATAGCGATCGAACACGCGCGCCTGGCCGGCGCGGATCGCCTCCCAGTCGAGCGCGTCGGCACCCAGCTCACCGAGATGCCGTGCGCAATCGGTCTCCCAACGATGCATGGCCAGAATGAAGCCGCGCAGCACGCTCGCCGGATCGGCATCGTCGATGTCGGAGAGATCGTCGGCGAGCGCGGGCCAGGGCAAGGCCGATGCTTCGGGCATGGCAGGCGCCTGCGCGCCATGGCGCCTGAGCAACGCGGCGGTCTCGGCATGACCGTTGGCTTCGGCCATCGACAACGCATTGCGCGCATCGCCGGTTTGTTGATGCAAAGCCGCGCCGGCCGCCAGCAAGCGGGCGACGACCTCGGCGTGTCCGGCCTGCGCCGCCACCATCAGCGGCGAGAGTTCGAACTTGCTGGTGTTCAGATCGACGGGCGTGCCGGCCGCCAACAATTGATCGACGATGGCGCCAGCCCCGGCGTAAGCCGCCCAACCAAGCGCCGTATAGCCTAGCGTGCGGTCGGTCGCGCCCAGGTTCGCCCCCCGGGCGATGAGCAAACGCACCGCATCGGCATGCCCGCCGATCGTGGCGGAGATCAGCGCCGTGCGGCCCGGCGCCTGGTCGGCGAAATCGGGATCGGCGCCGCCGTCGAGCAGGCTTTCAAGCGTGGCGAGCTGGCCGGCGGCGGCGGCCTTCAACAAAGCTTTGGTCATGGGATTCCGGGCGAGTGCGAAAAGTGCGCGGTGGTGCGATGTCATCGCCAAGGGTACGCACGAAATAGCAGAATCCGGCAGCACCGGAGCCGCGCAAGAACGAATGATCGGCCAAATACGATGGTTCGATCATCGGCTAGATCGCGGCCATGCCTTGCGCGAGCAGTTGGCTCGCGGCCGGAAGAACCGGTCGGCTGCCGACCTTTGCGCAAGCGAGGCCGCTCGCGATGTGCCGGTTCAGTGTTCTGGACAAGGCCGCGACGCGGCGCCAATCCCAAAGGCCGGGGTCCCCAAGCTGGGGACAGGTCTGATGCCAATGGCGGGCCCGGGCCTCGGAATTGTGATTGGTGTGGGAATGCACCAACCCGGCCGGGCCTTGCCCGCCCAATTGGAGCTGGATCACCCCCCAACCCGAACACCGCTCGCGGAAGGTATGTCCGTTGCAACGCTCGGGGCTGAGCGCGATCCGCTCGATGCGCAGAAGCGCGCTCGACTCGGCCGGGCACAACGCCAACAAGACCGACGGGCCATTGGCGGCGCATTGCCCGACCGGATGGCGCTGCTTCAGCTCGGCGACGTCATGGAACTCGACCAAGGGCTCGCCGAACGGCGAGTAGCTTTCATAGACCCGGAAATCGTTCGAAGCGAAAGCCAACGCCAGGACCTGATCAAAGTCGGCCTGCGCGGCATAAAAGTCGAGGTTGGGCATGCGGCGGCGATCAGCGCGAATCGACAGGCGGAAAATCTTCGTAGGACTTCGGGTGATAGCCCCAGATTCTGAGAACGTCGCCCCGGACCTCGAAATCGAAGCCGATCTCTTCGAGCTTGCCGACGATCTCAGCGGAATGATCGATGACTCGCGGCGCCAGCAATCGGCCGCAACGAACGGTCTGATGCAAACCGATATCGAACCATTCGACGCCCACGAACGGAAATGGCAGGTGGTAGCGCCATTCCGTGTCCCACTCGGAGATGCTGCCGTTCATCCATTTCGACCGATAGGACGGCGCCCAGCCCTCCCGGCCGCGCATGTAGTCGAGCAGTTGGTTCCATTGCGTATCGTTGGCCAGCGCGCCCGAAAATTTCCGGCGCGCCTGAGCCGCGATGGCTTCTTTGTCGCCGCCGACGCGGACCGCATCGGCTCGCGGCAACCGAGACATGGTCAGCCCCATGACGGGCGCGTCTTTTCGGCCCGATCCCAGCGATAGACGGGCACCCGCCAGCCGTCCTTGCGGCCGAGCTGATGCCGAAACTCGCGCGCCGACATCCCGTCGGTGAACTCACAGGCGTAGGCCGGCGCCACGAAATACATGCGCTTTCTCAAGTCTTCCGACAAGTGCTCGAACAGCCGCACCTCGGGGCCCGCCACGACGATCCGGTCGAACTTCACCGCCTCATCGAAGGCAAACGGCATGACGGCGACATCGCCGGTCTGGCCGATCGGTACGGCGCGCTTGGCCAAATGGCCGACGATCGCCTCGGCGATCCGCTCCGAGTAGCTGTTCGAAGCGGACAGGTGGTAAAGGCACCCGCCTTCGCCGGGCCATACCAGGCATTTGACCGACTCGCTCGGCGTGACGACATCGTACTCAAGGCCGGTGCAGGCACCGATCGCGATCTCGCGCGCGTCCCATTGCTCCGCCTTGAAAACAGCCATTGCATCCATGAGGACTCCGGTTGTTCGGGGCCGAATGCCCTTGGTCTCGGCCTGCGCAGAGGCTGTTCCGGCCAAACTGGAAGTTGCCGAGCGCGTCGATATGGTCGCAATGCTACCGCTTCATCAATCCTACCGATCACGCGGAACGGCCAGCCGTTCATGTACGACCGATGGCTCCATACCAGCGTCGAGCGTACTCGCGTCGTGGCCCCGTGCGCATCTATCGATGCCGCAAGCGTACAGCCGCCTCGGAAACACCACACGATGCGCAGTTGCCGCGAAAAGTCGAGGGCGGTGGCCAGAAGGCGAACGCCGTTGGCTTGGCGAACGACCGGGCGCCGCGGCAACGGAAGCGGCAAGCGATCCAAGCACCGCGGCAAGATACGACAGCACCGACATGTAGCGGATCGCTCGGTGCCTCCGAAATCAACGCAGCGCAGCCGTCTAACCCATTCTGGTGACCTGCCGCGAGTTGTTCCGCCAGAGCCACAGAATAGGTCGATCAGACGCCGGCCAATATCACCGTCCGTCCCTCAAACACCACACCGCGATTCGTTTGCGCGTGCTGCGCGCTTTGCCCGTGCCATCAGGCAATACACCCGCGCCGCAACGCCCTTCGTCAGCACCTTTGCCCCGAACGCCTTAGCATGTGGGATGAACGCCCATCCACCAGCCATGACCAAGAAATTCCCGACCCACCCGCCGCACCCCGAGCGCACCTGCTGGGGCTGCGATACCTATTGCGCGGCGACCGACCTGCGTTGCGGCAACGGGTCGGAACGCACGCAGCATCCGGTCGAATTGTTCGGCGACGATTGGCTCGATTGGGCCCCGCTCGACGACGCCGCTACTCCAGGCCCAGCGCCCGCAGCACTTCCTCCCAAGCCACATACTTGAAATTCTGCGGTCCGTCGGGCAGGCGCTTGTAGCCGTCTTGCACGACCAGCAGTCCGCCCGCGTAGGCGCCGCCGAAGTTCGCGGTGCTCAGTTCGATGCCGTCGGTCTCCGAAGTGCCGTCGATGCCGGCCGCGAGGTTCATGCCAACGCGGAACGCGCCGCGCACGATGTAGGGCGGCGCGGCGTCGGCCACCACATAACTGCTGTTGCCCTGGCTCGAGATCACGAGATGGCTGCGCCGCGCGCCATGATGCAGCGCGAGCCCTTCCACATCGGCATGCAGCAGGCCGCCCACGCGCAGCGCCAATTCCGGCTCGGCGCCGGCGCCGCGCGCCAGGTCGAGCACCCAGACCCCGCGCTTTTCTTCGCCGATGTACAGGCGCCCGGCGCGGTCATCGGCCACGCAGGCTTCGGGCTGCGAGGCGAGCTTGAAGCCGGGCATGGCCACGGCGCGCAAACGGCCCTCGGTCTGTTCGATGCGATAGCGCTCGAAACGGCCGTCTTTGTCGTCCACAAAGACCTGCAAGCCACCGGCCGGCGGCTGGTACAGGCAAACGCCATAGACTTCATTCAAGCCGGTGGGCAGGCGCGCGGCTTCGCTGACCTGGCCTTCGCCGTCGATCGCGAAGACGACCAGCGCGTTCTCGTCGCGTTGGGTCGCGACCGCGAGGTCGAGCTGTGCGGCGGCAAAGCGCACGCGCTGGCGCACGTCCACATTGTTGAGCCGCCCGACGGCGAGCAATTGGCGCTCACGGCCGGCGAGGTCGTAAACGAGCAGGCCTTGCTTCTTGTTGGTGCCGAGCACGCGCGAACGCGTGGGGTCGTTCGGATGCACCCAGATCGCGGGGTCGTCAGCCGCATCGCCACGCCGCGCCACCGGATCGGTCTGCCCGCGCGGCAGCACGATCGGCAGCGCCGGCGTCTGCGCCAACACCGGCGGCTTCCAGGCCGGTGCATGCGCGGTCCAGGCGCCGCCTTCCTTGCCCCAAGCCAGCATCGGCGCATCGGCCGGGCCCCAGACCGCCAGCGCCTCGGCGCGCTCGGTCTTGGGCAATGCGATCGCCTGCTCGGCCTGCCAGCGCGGCGCGGCGGCGCCGCCGGCATCGGCCCGGCGCAGCAGTTGCACCGCGCGGCCTTTGCGGTCGGCCACCGCGACGCCGCCAGGCAGGACCGCGAGCGCGCCCACGCCATCGGCCAGGGCACCGGCCGCAGGCACGGCCAGCCAGCGTTCGAGCCCGCCTTCGGCCTCGGCGCGATACGCCCAGACACCGATCCGCGGTTCGCTCACATACAACCAATGCGCCGCATCGTCGGCCGCGCAAGCGGCGGCATCGGGCGGCAACGCGAGTTGACGCACCAGCGACCCGCCTTCGCCTTGCAGCACCCATTGCTCCGCGAGCCCTTCGGTACCGATCAAGACCACTTGATCCAGCCCTTGGGCATCGCGGTAAGCGCACATCGCTTCGACGCCGAATTGCGGCCCGGCCAGGCGGCCGGTGCGCACCAGGCGCTGGCCGGACTCGACGGTGTAGCGCAGCACTTCCTGGGTGTTGGCGTCGAGCACCAGCACCAGGGCGCGGTCGTCGTGCCAACGCAGATCGAGCAGCTTGGCGCGCAGCGCGACGCGGTCGCGCTCCCGGCCTGCGGCATCGAGCAGACGCAGGGCCTTGGTGTCCAGCATCAGCCAGCCGCCGTCGGGCAGACGGCGCGCGGCCAGCGCGCCATCGAGCGCGGGCAAGGCGCTGCCTGGCGTGGCCTTGGGCGCTCCGTTGGGCGCGGCCGCGCGCGCCGCCTCGATGGGCGCGGCACCGCTCAAGGCGATGCCGAACACGGCCAATGCGAGCCAGGCGCGCACCGCGTGGCCGAGGGGGGAACGATCGGTACCGGGCATCTCAGTACAAGGCATATTTGAGGTTCAGTCGGTAGGTGCGGCCGTAGGTTTCGTACTGGGCATTGCGCGAGGCTTTGCCGGTGTAGACGTAATACGGCTCGTCGTTGAGATTGAGCGCTTCGAACACCAGCGACAAGCGCTTGGACACCGCATAGCGCGCCGACAGATCGAACTGGGTCTGGGCATCGACGTAATTGTCGCCGTCGGCATCGAGCACATCCGCCACTTCGAGCAGGTAGCGCGACTTGTAGTTCGCGGCCAGGCGCACGCCGAAGGCGGGCGTCTCGTAGCCGATGCTCAGGTTGAACACGCGGTCGGACTGGCTGGGCAGCGGAATGTCGCGGCTGCGCATCGCGCCGGCGTCGGCGTCCCAGCGCGCGATGCCGGCGCGCGTATGCGTGAAGGTCGCGTTGGCGCCGAGGATCACGCCGTTCCAGAAGCCGCCCAGATGGCCGAGGGTCTGGGTGTACGCGAGTTCGAGCCCGGTCACGCGCGCCTGGTCGCCGTTGGCGTAGGTGACGGCCTCGTCGAACGCGGCCCAATCGCCGGTGCCGGCCAGGTCGGTCTGGTAGGTGAAGTTGCGGATGCGCTTGTGGAACACATAGGCCGAAACCACGCCCGCATAGCCCAGGCGCTTTTCGATGCCGAGGTCGAAGTTGGCCGACTTGAGCGCGGCGAGCGCGGGGTTGCCGAATTCGGCTTCGTCGCCGTCGATCACATAGCCGGGCGCCAATTGCCCGAAGGTCGGACGCACCACCGAATGGGTCCAGGCGGCGCGCAGCGCGGTGTCTTCGTCGAGGTTGCGCCGCACATGCACGCCGGGCAGCCAATGGCCGTAGCTGCGATCGACCCGGTGCGCGACGAAATCGCCATCGACCAGCCCCGTGCCTTCGGCCTTGAAGCGCGTGCCTTCATGGCGCACGCCCACCAGCCAGCGCCAGCCGGCGGTTTCGAACCCGGCTTGCACATAGGCCGCGTCGATGTCTTCCCGCATCCGGAAGTCGTTGATCGTCGATTCTTCGTCGTCGATGAAGGGCGTGAGGTCCATGCCCGCATAGACCGCGCGCACCGCGGCCGGGCTGATGGTCGGGCCGAAGGCGCCCCACGGGTAGCTGGCCGCCGGGCCGGTGTAGTTGGCCAGGCTCAGTTGCGCGTCGGCGAGGTTGAACGGCGCATCGCCGAAGTCTTCGAGCTTCCAGGTGGTCTGGTCGCTGTTCTTCTTGCGGCGGCTGAATTTGGCGCCGAACTTCAGCTCGGCGTCGGCGCCCAGCAGTGCGAGCTTGCGCGCGAGATCGAAGCGGGCATGGTGTTCGCGGTCGGTCACCAGCGTGCGTTCGAGTTCGATTTCCGAAAGCGCGTAACTCGCCGCGTCATTGACGCCGGCCGGCGCGATCAGGCGCGGGCGGCGGCCATCGGCATAGCCGACATCGGCAAAGGCGTCCTCGGCCTCGAAGCTCGCGGCGCTCATGTACATCGGCGTGTCTTCCTCGGCGCGGCTGCTGCCCAGTTCGCCCGACAATTTCCAGGCGTCGAACCGTTGCTCGCCGCCCAGGCTCAACGCGCCGATGGTCTGGGTCTCTTCGCGCGCCTTGAGTTCGCGCGAGGATTCCGCATCGCCGAGCGCATCGGGCGTCTGGGCGTCGTCGAACTCGATGTTGTGGCGCTGGCGCACTTCGTCGTCGCTATAGCGGCTGCGGGTCGCACGCACAAAGTAGCTCGCGAGCGCATCGGGCTTGTATTCCAGATTGAGCGCCGCGCCCGCGCGTTCGCGCGTGATGCGGTAATCGCGGCGCTGGAATTCTTCCAAAGCGTCACCGTCCCAGGCGCCACCGGTCTCGACATTGTCGGAGCCGAAATTGCGTTTGTCGTAACTCAGGCCCAGCGCGACGCCGAACCGGTCGTCGAAATAGCGGTCGCTCCAGGCGAACGCGGCGTTGGGGCTGTCGCGCCCGGTATTGGTCTCGTGCGCGGCGCCGGCCTCCAGGCTCAGGAAACGGCCCGCATGGTCGAAGGCCGACATGGTCTGCACATCGATGCTGCCGCCGATCGAGTTGGCGTCCTGGTCGGGCGTGAGGGTCTTGCTGACCACCAGCGCGCGCACCAGCGAAGACGGCAGCACGTCGAGCATGACCGCGCGCCGATCGCGTTCGGGCGAAGGCACGAGCGCGCCGTTGAGCGTGACCGCGTTCAGGTCGGGCCCGATGCCGCGGATGCGCACATAGCGGCCTTCGCCCTGGTCGCGTTCGATCGACACTCCGGGCAGGCGTTGCAGCGCTTCGGCCGCGTTCTTGTCGGGCAAGCGGCCGATGCCGTCGGCACGCACCACGCTCACGATGTGGTCGGCGGCCTCTTGATCATCGAGCGCGCGATCGATCGAAGCGGCCTGGCCGACCACCACCACCGCATCGAGTTTGGCCGGCGCGTCGGCCGCGGTCTGTTGCGCGAACGCGGGGGCGGCGGCAAGCGCGAGCGCGATCAGCGTCCAGCGATGGCCCGCGGCGCGGCAGGCAAGGGTAAGGCGTCGGGGGTGCACGGCGTAAGCTCCTCAGAATCCGGCGCATCGTCCAAACGCGCTGCGCCGTCGCGAATCGGCGCGCAAGTTAGGCAGCGGGTGTGAACGATCGGTGACAGCGGCGGCCCGCGCGGGTGCGCAACGCCCCGCGCGGGCCCGACGCGAGCCGAAATGACCCGGCGATGCGCACGACGCGTCGGCCGCGCGCGCGCGCCGTCGCGCGGCGGCGCAAACCCTGGGTTTGAGCCGGAATGACCCCCCGTGCGTTTTCGGCGCGCGCCCCGCCCGGTTTGCCTTCGCACTGTCATACGGCGTTCATAGGCTGCGCAGGCTCTAGCCCCATCGGGCTGTGAAAGGCTGTGCATGCATTGGTCGGTAAGCGCCCGCCGGGGCCTGGTGATCGCGAGCGCGCTCGCGATGGTGTTGCCGTTCGCGCTGGTGGCCGAACTCAAGCCGTTTGCGCAATGGAAAGGGCTGGACATCCTCAGCGAGGGCGGCGTCGCGCTCATGGCCGGCGGCTGGGCCTTGTTGATTCTGGGCAGCCGCCCGCACGGGCGCGTGACCACGCTGCTCGCGGCCGGCCTCGCCGGCATCATGCTCGGCGCCTGGGCCGATTGCCTCGACGAATTCTTCCGCATCGACGGCTGGCATTGGAACAGCGTGCTCGAATCGAGCTTCACATTGCTGGGCATGCTTACGCTGACGCTGGGCTTGTTGTCATGGCGGCAGGAACAATCGGCGCTCAGCGAGCATCTGTTCTTGCGCGAGCGCCTGTTCCGCGACCATCGCGGCTTCGACCGCCTGACCCAGCTCGCCGATGCCGATTACCTGGTGCGGCAGGTCGCGCTCGAACGCGCACGGCGACCCGACGCGCCTTGCACCCTGGTGCTGATCGACCTCGACGGCATGGCCGGCCCGGCGCGCGGCCCGGCCGACGAGCAGCGCGTGCTGCAGGCGGTCAGCCATCAATTGCTGCTCAATCTGCGCGGCGACGATCTGTTGTGCCGTTATGCGGGCGACCGCTTCGTGGTGCTGATGCCCGAAACCGCGCTCGGCGCCGCGCATCGGCATGCCGAGCATTTGTGCCGCATGCTCAACACCATGACCTTGCATACGCGCCAAAGCGGCGCGCGCATGGTCATCGCCGCGCGTGCGCGCTGCGCCGAAGCAGGCGCCGACGCGCGCGCCACGCTCGACGCCATGAGCCGCGCCGCCGACCACGCCCCGGCGCCGCGCTGCCCGCCCACACCGGCCTGAAGCGCCGCCCCGCCATGCGCCCCCCCTATTTCGACCTCGACAGCGCCTGCATCCCGGCCTTGCACCAGCCGGCGCTGGTGTACGAATACGCGCGCGGGCTCGACATCGATGCGTTGACCTTGTGCGCAGGCACCGGGCTCGGCCCCGCGCATTTCGGCCCCGCGCCCGAACTGCCGGCCGGCATTGCGCTGAGCCCCGCGCAAACCTTGCGCCTGCTCGGCAATGCGGTGCAGGCGCTGAACAGCCCCGAAACCAGCTTCATGCTCGGCCGCCAGTTGCTGCCCGGCCATTACGACGCCGCCAGCCTGGCGCTGCTGCATGCGGGCAGCCTGCGCGAAGCGCTCACACTGCTCGTGCAATGCCAGGCCCGGCTGTGCCCGTTGCTCGCGCCGCGCCTGGTGGCCGACGACAAGCTCGCGGTGCTGTCCTGGACCGAGGCTTGCGGCCTCGGCTGGCTCAAGGCCACGGTGGTCGAGATGCACATGGCCGCGGTGCTGATGATGAGCCGGCGCCTGGCCGGCGAGCGCCTGCCCTGGACCTGCTGCCTGAACCGCACCGCGCCGCGCCGACGCGAAGCGCACGAAGTCCACCTCGGCGCCAACCTGCGCTTCGATTGCCATCTGGACGCGATGCTCATCGACGCCGCCTGGCTCGACCGCCCCTGGCCGCGCCCCGCCGGACAACAAGCGGCGCGCCTGGCGCTCGACAGCGCAACCCAAGGCCCGCAGCCGCGCGGCCTGCTCGCAGCGCTTTATGCGCATCTATTGGCCGAAGTGGGCCGCGCGCCCACGCTCGACCAGACCGCCGCCGCCTTCGGCCTGAGCCCCGCCACGTTCAAGCGCCGGCTGGCCGCGCACGGCACGCATTACCAGGCCGAACTGGACCTGGTGCGCAGCCATGTCGCGCTGTATCTGTTCCACTTCGAGGGGTGCAGCAATGAAGCCGTCGCACGGCGGCTGGGGTTTCATGACGCGACCAACTTCCGCCGCTCGTTCAAGCGCTGGACCGGTCTGACCCCGGGCCTGTTGCGCGCGGGGTTGGGGATGGTGGGGTGAAGGCGAACGCATGCAACAAGGGTTAGCCGTCTCTGCGGTTCAGATCGGTGACGAGGAGCGGGTTCTGCGCGCGCAAAGACGCGGCGACTTCTGCGACCGTTCTTCGCTTTGATTGGATGTCCTCAAGCTCCGATGAGGCCACGCCGACCATCTACAGAAATTCGACGCGTCCGTGCGGCGTGTCCGTCGGCGGCAGTTCCGGGTCCCGAACGAAGATCAGTCCGACCATGTCGGTATCAGTGTCCAGCTTGATGGGTCCGTTGGCCGGTATCCAGTGGTGTTCCTCGAACCATCGTCCTGACTCAAAGACGTAACGCGCCAGGTTCTGGATGAGGTTGCAGACCCACACGAGCTCGTCGCGCTCTTCGCCTTGGCTCGCCAATCTGAAGGTCAGCTCAAAGCCGAATCGACTGAAGTCCTTGCCGACCGAATCTTCGTCGTAATAGAGCGAGGTGAAGCCGTAGCTGCAGAAATGAAGATGGGGAATCGGTGCCGCGTTGCTTTCGTACGCGCTGATCCCATCGATCGGATCGGGGCCGCCGAAGCGGCGTCGCGCCAGTCGTCGACGGCGCAACGCTGCGCGTAGCGCGGATGCGGCCAGACCGGAAATGCCGAATGCCCGGCACCGTCGGCAGCGGCGCACCAGCCATCGGCACCGCGCAGCCCCCAGACGGCTTCCCAATCGGTGACGCGCCCGATCAGGTGCTGGTATCGCTTGGCGCCGTCGAGCTTGAGAATGGATTCGAATTCTTTGTCGTTGAGGTTGTAGGGGGTAGTCATGACAGTATCTGACTCAGGCGCGCCGCTCGTACTCTTCCAGCGCAAGCAGCAGACTCGCCCGATGTTCTTTCGCGACCTCTTTCCAATGCATGCCACTGAGCGCACCTTCGAGCGCCCAAAGCAGATTGAGGCTGGCGTTGGCCCCGGTGCGCTTGACCTTGACATACGCCGCCACCGAACCCAGCCGCCGCAGATCGGCAAGGCTTTCGATCCCGGCGTTCGCCAGCATTGCGCGCGACTTTGGGCCGAGGTTGAGCGGCGTGGCAAGTTCGTGACCAGCGCTGATGAGCTTGCCTGCCGCGACCTCCAGAGGCGAACGAGAAGGCTTCACGATCAGTGTCGCACCCGAAGATGCAGGTCTGCATAGTCGCAAAGCGCGGCCCAGATTGTTTCATCAAGCGCGCAGAACTCGGCTTCGATTGGGGTCAGCGCCTGGTCCATGCGGTTGGAGGCTTGCTCATACTCCGCCGCGGTCAGCGAAGCGGGAAAGATCTCGATGGGTGACGCATCGACGGGAACAGGCCTGCCTCCGAGAACGATGCGTGCGGCCTGCTCGAGCAATTCAAGCGCAGACGGCAATTCAAGCGCCCTGAGCCCTTCATAGGCATCGGCGATCTCTGAGCCAGACCAATTCTCGAAATATCCAATGAATCCGCTTCTCGGAACAGAGCCTCTGAGCAGGTTCACCGCATAGAAATGACGTTCGTGTTTCGACAACGCAGGCTCATCGGCTCCGTGCATCCGTTGCACCAGATTCTTCCACAGCGATTCGAAGTCGGTCTCGGTCATTTCATTTCCTGCGATTGAGCCAGCCGCCAAGTTCATCGACAGGCCACCGATGAATCAGCCGACTCGATCGGATGCGTGGTTGACACCATCGCTCGTGGGCACGTCGCCCAGCGCGAAGGGATCGATGCCTTCGAGGCAACCGACGTTGTAGCCATATTCGTTCGGCGACGATCTGCGTTGATGATGAGTGTAGATGCCGCAATTTCCGCAGAAGTAATGCTTGGCCACCATCGTATTGAACTGGTAGAGACGAAGACTTTCATGCCCTTGCACCAGCTTGAGGCCAGACAACGGAACGGACGCCATGATGGCGCCCTTGCGGCGGCACAGGGAGCAATTGCACCTGCGCGGGTTGACGATGCCATCGGGCAAATCGAGTTCCAACACCACCGCGCCGCAATGGCACGAAAGCCGGTGCTTTGCTTGCACCGTGACGCCGGCTACTGTCTTGATCATTTCAGGTCTCGTTTGTTGTACCGTTCACGCTGAGTCGTGACAGACCGCCTCGATGTTGTGGCCGTCGGGATCGAGCACGAAGGCGCCGTAATAGTTTGGATGATAGTGGGCGCGCAAGCCCGGCGCTCCATTGTCGCGCCCGCCCGCAGCGAGCGCGGCCGCGTAGAACGCATCGACCAGTGCGTGGCTCGAAACGCGGAAAGCCACATGCACCGGCGGCACATTGGGCGTGCCGCTGCCGATCCAGAAATCCGGCTTGGGCGCGACACCAAACCCGGCGGCATCGCCGCGCCCTGTTTCGGCAGCCGAGACTTCCATCAGCAGCGAATATCCGATGGGTGCGAGCGCCAGCGAGTAGAACTGCTTGCTCTTTTGAAAATCACTGACGACGACACCGGTGTGATCGATCATGTTGGTGACTCCTATGTGGAACCAAGTCGCTTCCCCATCGCGACGCAAAGGGGGCGCGTCGACGCGCGGTTTGGAAGGTCGCATTCGTCGATGGCGAGATAACCGGCCTTCCGGTAGAACGCCTCCGCATTGAACGAGGCCTCAAGCGACAGAAATGCCATACCGAACGCCACCGCCTCGCTCTCAAGTGCACGGAGCAGCCGCGTGCCAATACCTCGGTGGGCATGATAAGGATGGACGTAGATGGCTTCCACGCTTTCTCGGCTCGGGTCTAGGTGCCCGAATCCGACAACCTGATACCCGACGGGCTGGACAACCAGAACTATGTGCTGCCTGATGGGATCAACATACGACTCTGGCGTTCGGCTAGAGATCCATTGCTCAAGCTGCTCCGGTGCGTAGTGGAGGCGCGCCAGAGCCGTTATGGCCGCCGCGCGGATGGCGTGCAATTGTTCAATTTCAGAAATTTTGGCTCGGCGCAGCATATAAACGGCTTCTCTTAGCGATCGTTAGCGGTCAACGCCAAGTACGGACCGCGATCTTCCAGTGCTTTGCTGTCTAGCACACCGACGCTCACTCCGAGCCCTACGGCATTAAGTGCTTCAATTCCGAGCCGGACTTGCGTTCTGGATTGAAGATGGCGGGGTGAGCGAATGTGTTTACGCCAGGAAGACTCGAAGGCAACGCGCGCATAATTTGAATCACTGAGTTGTGACTTAACGGAATCATTGCTGCGTCGATAGGAATGGACAACAAGCGCGGCAAAGCCTGCTCTGATAACGCGGCTCTCGCTTCTCACGCGCTACATCCACAAATCCCAAAGAGCTGCGTATAGCTGAATGAGAATTCCCGCAAGAACGTAGTAAGCACCCATTGTCTTAAGACGGACTTCTGCTGATTCGAACCTCGCCACGATCGGAATCATTACGGTGTCTTCGAGAAAGTAAGCTGAGCCCATTCCAAACATGACGACTGGTGCGAAATGTCCAAATAGTCCGTGATCGCGCCACCCTTGCAAAAAGACCCCAACTGCGACACCAACGAAGAAGCCCAGCGGCATGAACCCGGTGATGCTTACACTAGCAACTCCGGCCCAGTCTATTACGGTCCGTCGATACCTATCAGGAAGCAGCACAACAAATGTTAATAAAATGACGCCAATCAGATCAAAGGTCAGGCCCACAATATTCAGAATTTTAAATACCGGCGCGGTCGACAATGACGCGGTTTCCATCCCAGCTGAAAAACCAATCGCTATACAAACGATGTCGATAGTCCATTGAAGGCGTCGAGATGCTCGTGTTGTAAAGGTCATGTTGTCTACAAGGTTCCAGAATAGAAACCGTGGATCAGGGTGATTTGTTGAGATAACGAGCGACCGGAGCAAGTTGGGTAGAAGGAACTGGCCGACAGTTTGCTCAGCGTTTGGACGACCGTAGTGTTAAACCTCATCGTTGTGCAGTCAAATCAGAATCGTCTACATAGACTGACAATCCAACCCGGCTAGCGAAGGTCTTCCTCGCCAGCAATCGCATGTGAAGCCCTTCAAATTTCAGGTCGTATACTCGTGAAGCAGCATTATCGTAAGCAAACTCAGTCAATCGTGTGTGGTGAACGACGTTGTTCTTTGGCTTAATCTTCGTGACGGTCCAATTGGAGCTTCTACGCATTACATCCATGTCAAGCGTTGGCTCACCGTCCACGAGATCACCCCAATCAAGTCTCAGCACAATCTGAAAGCTATCGTGCAAAAACTCCTCAGAAAATGTGCACCTGCTGCCCTCACGGTGAAATGTCTTAAGTCTCACGTTCACCCGTACGTCATAGAGTTCAACAGCGAGAACAAACTTTCCCAAGGGAAGGCGGATTGTCGGTGTGTCCATCGTCTCGCGTAGATCCTCTCCATTTATTTCTTCGTAGACGGGTTATTTTGATATTAGTCTTTATGCTAGAAGCGATGTTCTCTAGGGACGCGCTGAACAATTCAACATTTCAATGATTGATCGGACGAGGAAGCGAT
>JADHEF010000622.1_pt1 | contig 33048 bp, 30 predicted proteins | sample 8952391 | NCBI WGS metagenome assembly JADHEF01 (sample SAMN16124439, study PRJNA663245) | bioreactor sludge metagenome | isolation source: sludge (nitrite) | place: India:Bengaluru | collected 2019-02-28 | reverse complement strand
AGGGTGTACTAAAAGTACGATTTCGTAATGACGCATTGTCAGCTCCTTACGGTTTAAACAGCCCCTAACAAAAAAGTTGTTAGAAGCAAGGAGTCACAACCTAGGTTGTGTCGCATTAGATGCGAAGGGGGAATTTTAGAGACTTTGCTCGCCAAATTCAAGAACTTCTCTTAAAAAGCCCTAATTATTTTGAGGTTTTGAGCGCAAAAGGAAGACGACATAGCCTTTAAAGTTTGTATCATTTTCAAGCTTGGGCAGTCTACGCCACTGACCGTATTGAACGATGCCAATTTTATAAGGCAGTTTCAGTGCTGAAACTTTTTTTAGATAAGCTGCATAATTGGGTAGGGTAGTTGAACCTTGATAGGTTTGAATGACCAACTCGTCGATGGTCTTATTCAGGAGGTTTAAAGTCTCTTGGTTTGTCACATTGGTCCAGTCCATTAAACCCGTGATACTGAGTTGATAGTGCTGCGGTAATTGTTCTCTTAATTGACTTAAGAATAGGGCGTACTGGTGAATGTGTTTGGTTTTGGCATCGAAATCAATTTGTATGCCTTGAATATGATTCCCTGTATTTTCCCATTGCTGAATACGTTTTAGAATGTGTGTAAGTTCTTGGCCCTGCCAGTCTAGATGATAATTACGAAAAACCAGCCACACCTTTTGCTGAGGAATTTTTAAGACGCTTACACCTTGCGGTATGAGCTTAGAGTGATGTGTTTGGGAATCTAAACGGATTTCACCTTGTAAAACATAAATTTCTTTAGCGGCTTTGAGGTAAGGGGCTGATGAAATATTGCCCCAAATCCAAAATGCATCATAGTCTTCGGCATTTACCCGGCTAGATGTTGAAGCTGACAGACTCGGCTGACAGGCCATGATGCTCAGCATACAGATCAACGTTATAACAACTGAAAAAACCTGCTTCAACATATACGTCTTACCAGTAATACTTTAAAGATTGTGCCCAGGAGGTACTTGGATAGTCGCGTTTAATGTGGTCGAACCATTGTTTCCGGGTGGATTTTTCAACTTCTGCATCCTGACAGTCATTCATCCCGCTTGGTGAGTAACACATGATTGAGCGATAAAGAGCATAAGCTTTTAAATCGGGTACAGAACTGGATTTGATGATGTCTTTATACACTTGGCCACGGGTAAAAATTGCACCTTGGAAGCTGGAAGTCTCTTTTTCTAAGGTGGTGACATAAGTCATGTTGTAGCCTTGAGTCGAGCGCGCATATTCGCCCAAACAAAGTCGGAGTTTTAAATCTTGAGGTGAATTTTCAAGTTTTTGAGTCAGGCTGAATAAATCAGGGCATTGCATTTGTGGCGTGATTTTTGTTCCTACCCAAATGAAATCACTGAGGGGTGGTTGGTTTTTATAATTTTTATATGTTTCTGAGTCATATTTATACTTCTCGGCATCTTGTGGTAGTAGTACAAAGGCTTGATTAAACAGTTTAAAGTTCTGATGTACCAATGATTTTTGCAAAGTTTTAAATAAAGCTAAATTTTTTTGATCTGTATTTGATGCTTTGCTCTGTACAATTTGCATTAAGCTTTTTTCATTAGCTTCATTTTCAATAAAGCTTTTTTGCAATGAAGCTTGTTTGATTTTAGCATTTGAACCGATGAATAGGTTTGCACTTTGCTGCTGAGCATAATGTGGATACAACATTAGCTCAAATAAGCCACGCTGTTCGATGGACTTTGATTGACTCAGCCAACCTTCCCAATACTGCTGTGCATTTTGAGTTTGTCCGAGTTTTTCTAAAATACGACCTTTTAACAATATTTGACTGAGTTGAAGATAACTATCGATTGAATTAGAGGAATGTTCTGGCAAATATTTTAAAGCTTCGGCTGGTTTGTTCTGCACAAAGAATAAGTGATTGGCTTGTAGGTATTGGAACAGTTCTGGCTGACTCTTAAATCGTGTTTTTTGGTTGTTGAGTTCAGACCAGCTTAAGACTTTATCTTCTGCTGATGTTGCCTGACGCATTTGCATTAAATCTGAAATGGTCAGAAAGAAGGGATCTTTTAGATTTTTTGCATTGAATGAGCGGCTTTGAAATACATGGCGATCCATTTCAAAGGCTAGATTATCGAGCTCTAAATTATAGTATTTGGAATCGGGATGATTGATTTGCCATGCGAGTTCGCTGGTCAGGAGTTCGGTATTTCCACTCAGCCAATAACAACGACGTAGTAAACCGCGTGCGCTTGCCGCATATTTTCCCTCAGGGAAGCGTTTGAAGTAGGTAGTGATATGCTCATAGGTATTTTTGAGTAAAGTCTGATTTACTTTATCGATTTTTAAGTCGCCATATTCACCGACACCTGACTGATAGCTTTCATTGAGGCTGCTACGGATCAACATATATTGCGATGTTTCTTTGATCCAAGACTGATCAACCGTAGTTAATACTGAGTAAATTTTAGTAGCTGTGGAAAAGTTACTATTATAAAAGGCAATGGTTGCATTTAAATAAGACGCATACTGACGTGCTTGTATAGACCAGTTCGGATTGACTTGGATGAGGGCAAGATCACGGTCACAGGCCGAGATATTTTGTCTTTCTTGAATCAGTAAATCTTTTTCCACTTTGCTGAGATTTTGGTCGGCTTTCACCTGTTGGGTAAATTGATCCGCACCATTGTCTAGACTACTGCAATGTTCTTGGTAAGGAGTCTTTTGATTGTTTGGTTTTAATCGGGCATTCGGTCGTTTATTGGTTGCGCTTTCAAACAATGTTTTAGCCGCAAATGGTACGTTGCTATATTCAGTTTCCCAAAGCGGACTATTTGGCTGATTAAAATTCAATTTGGCCAAGCCCATGTCGCTCAGGAGTAGGAGCATATTGGTTTGATTGTCATTGGCGGGCGTGAGCGCAGGCAAATTGTCACAGGCTGTATAGGCATTGGTTTGAATGTTGGTCGATGGGTAGCAAGTAACATCAAAACCAGAAAAACTGTGCGTGCTATAAGCAAGAGTGATAGGGAATAGACTAATAAAAATAGATTTTTTAAAAAATTGTGATGGCATTTTCATTATAGAGCATGAGTTATTGTTGTGTCTGCTATGGTAACAATTTAAAGACTAGACTTAAATATTGAATAAGTTGAAATAAAAAAAAGATAGAGAGAACTCTATCTTTTTAAAACAGCGGCAAATGTGGAGCAGGTGAGACATAGCTAAAACTAAAACTAAAACTTAATGCAGTAATTAAAATCACTGAATATAAGAAATAGCGTTTTGCCCAAACCTGATCATTTTCAGCTTTAAAACCAATGATTGATAAATATACCCAATAAGCACAGAGTGCGTTAAAGGTGATAAGAAAAAACATATTGGTATAGCCAAAACAATACAAACCATTTAACACCGCAGCAAACAGCAAGACATAAATCAAGCTTTCAACTTTCGTGCGGAAAACTGAACGTGCTACAGGTAAAATTGGAATGCCTGCATTTTTATAGTCGTCAAAGCGGTATACCGCAATTCCCCATGAATGAGGCATTTGCCAAAGTGCGTATGCTAAGAAAAGCAACAATGCGGCAACATCAAATTCATTGGTCACAGCTGTATAGCCGATCACTGGTGGACTAGCACCAGAAATACTTCCAATCACGGTTTGGTGAATGGATGTGCGTTTGCTCCATAGACTATAAAAAATCACATAAACCACAAAACCAAGTACAGCAAAGCCAAAGGCATAAGCATTAACAAAGAACCAGAGTAGGGCGAAACCTAATATTCCAAGCGCAGCAGAAAATGCCAAAGCAACGGAAGGACTGATGGTTTTTTTAACTAATGCACGGTTCATCGTCCGTTCCATCTTTTGATCAATATCTTGATCAATGACGTTATTGACGACACAGCCAGAAGCAACAACCAGTGTTGTACCGAGTAGGGTGATGAGAAGGAGGAGGAAATCTACAGACCCCTGAGCGGCTAAAAAGAAGCCGCCCAGAGTGGTAACGAAGTTACCAAAGAGAATTCCTGGTTTAGTCAGGAATAAATACTTTTTAAACATGACGATCAGTTTAGATCATCATGTTGTAGTGTAAGTAGTTCATAATCCATACAGAGCCGACTAGAAGTACAGCAATACAAAGTACTGTATAGATAAATGCAATCACGTTCCAACGTTGCTCTGAAGATGAGTTCATGTGCAAGAAGTAAACTAATTGAACTAGAACCTGAGCAACCGCTGTAATTGCGATAACGGCCATAACAATACCGCGGCCATAACCACCAGCCATTACCATACCGAATGGAATTACGGTCAGGATAACTGAAAGGATAAAGCCGATCGTGTATTGCTTGGTGTTACCGTGTGAAGCACCAGCTGAGTTATGATCGTGACTCATTATAGAACTCCCATCAAGTAAACTACGCTGAATACACAGATCCAAACGATGTCAAGGAAGTGCCAGAACAAGCTTAGGCAAGCTAGACGACGCGTGTTTGCAAGAGTCAAACCATATTTCTTGATTTGAACCATAAGCACGATCATCCAGACCAGACCAGAAGTTACGTGAATACCGTGCGTACCTACCAAAGTAAAGAACGCAGATAAGAACGCACTTGTGCTTGGACCGTGACCCGCATGAACTAGGTGATTGAACTCATATAGTTCCATGCCGATGAAGATAGCACCGAATACCCAAGTAATCGCTAACCAAGTTAGTACTTTTGCAACGTCTTTTTTGTATGCAGCAAGAACTGCAAAACCAAAGGTTACAGAAGAGATCAAGAGGGCGAAGGTTTCAGTAAGAACGAAACCTAAAGAGTCGCCAAACAGGTCTCTCGCACTTGGAGTACCCACAGGAATGTGGCTACTCAAAACAGCGAACGCAATGAAGAGTGTACCGAACAGGACAAGGTCACTCATCAAGTAAGTCCAGAAACCAAAGACGGTGATGTCAGTATCATCGTGATGATGATGCTCATCGTGTCCGTGGTTATCGTGATGAAGTACTTCAGCCATTGTCTTAGTCCTTCTTCAAGTGTTTTTCAAGAATCGCATAGCGTTCGTTTTCAATACGTTCAACTTCAGCAGCTGGAACATAGTAATCCACTTTCTTGGTGAAAGAAGACACGATGAAGCTAATGATCGCAGAAACGAATGTAATCGCTACTAACCACCAGATGTGCCAGATTAAAGCAAAGCCCATAACAGTAATGAACATCGCGATAACAAAACCAGCCGCACGGTTGGTTGGCATATGAATGTCTTCATACTTGGTTGGTTTAGTGTATGCAATACCGTTTTCTTTGTCAGTCCAGAAAGTATCAATACCGTTGATCTTTGGAAGATAGGCAAAGTTATAGAACGGCGCTGGAGAAGAAGTAGACCATTCAAGCGTACGGCCATCCCAAATATCGCCAGTAACGTCCATGTTTTTCTCGCGTTGCAAGAAACCCACCACGATTTGCATAACGAAACATGCAATACCCAGTGCAATAAGAACTGCACCAACTAAAGCAATATTTACATATGGATCCCATTCAGGGTTGTCAAATGTATTCAAACGACGAGTCATACCCATGAAACCAAGGATATAAAGTGGCATGAATGCAAAGTAGAAACCGAAGAACCAGAACCAGAACGCAGCTTTACCCCATGCTTCATTAAGCTTCCAACCAAACATTTTCGGCCAGTAGAAAATGATGCCGGCAAACATACCAAACACCACACCACCGATAATTACGTTATGGAAGTGAGCAATCAAGAACAATGAGTTGTGTACAAGGAAGTCCGCAGGTGGAACCGCCATTAATACACCAGTTAAACCCCCAATACCGAATGTTACAAGGAAGCCAAGCGTCCATAACATAGGAGTAGTGAAGGTAATACGACCCTTATACATCGTGAATAACCAAGAGAAGATTTTCACACCAGTAGGAATCGCAATAACCATGGTCATGATACCGAAGAACGCATTCACGTTCGCACCAGCACCCATGGTAAAGAAGTGGTGAAGCCATACTACGAACGCAAGTACTGTGATCGCAATTGTTGCATACACCATTGATTTGTAACCGAACAACGTTTTACGAGAGAACGTTGATACAACTTCAGAGTAAATACCAAATGCTGGTAATACTAAGATGTAAACTTCTGGGTGACCCCATGTCCAAATCAAGTTTACATACAACATTGGGCTACCACCCATGTCATTTGTAAAGAAGTGGAAACCGAAGTAACGGTCAAGCGTTAACATCGCAATTGTTGCTGTTAACACTGGGAATGACGCAATGATCAATACCGCTGTACACAAAGATGTCCAAGTAAAGATCGGCATGTCCATAAGTGACATACCAGGCGCGCGCATTTTAATGATGGTAACGAAGAAGTTAACACCTGTTAATAGCGTACCTAAACCTGAAATCTGAAGTGCCCAGATATAGTAGTCCACACCCACGCCTGGAGAATATTCGATACCTGAAAGAGGAGGATAAGCCATCCAACCTGTTGCAGCGAATTCACCAATTGCAAGAGATGCCATCATTAAGCCTGCAGCACCAGCAAATAACCAGAAGCTTAGAGAGTTTAATAATGGGAAGGCAACGTCACGTGCACCAATTTGAAGTGGTACAGAGATGTTCATTAAGCCAACAACTAGACCCATTGCTACGAAGAAGATCATGATTACACCGTGTGCGGTGAAGATCTGATCGTAGTGTTCTGGGTGTAAATAACCTTCACCGCCACCTTTTGCAAGGAACAGTTGAAGACGCATCATAATCGCATCAGCAAAACCACGCAAAAGCATGATGATCGATACGAAAAGATACATGATACCAATTTTTTTATGGTCGACTGATGTGAACCATTCGTTCCACAAGTAGCCCCATTTTTTAAAGTAGGTAATACCAGCAACAACTGCGATACCACCTAAGATCATCATTGCAACTGTGACCAGTACAATTGGATCGTGCGGAATAACGTCCGGACCTAACTTACCTAAGAAGCTCATGTCTTTATTCCCCTACAACTGATGAAGCAGGTTCAACAGCGGCATGTGCTTCAGATGAAGCAGCCCCGTGAGCACCCGCAGTCGCTGAGTGATCAGCACCGTGATAGTTGCTCATATATTTGCTGATGACTGACTTAAACAAGCCTTCCTCTACAGAAGAGTAGTAAGTCACAGGGTGTGGCTTAGTTGGATAAGGCTTCATTGCCTCAGCAGCAGCCTTCTCTTCAGGAGTTTTTGCTTTTGAAATCAAAACTTCAATTTGGTGTTTACCACGGTTACCGTCACGTAAAGACTCAAATTCAGCTTGATCTAAAATTGTTTTTTGTACAGCTTTAGGATTAATGCTTGTACCGTTACCTGCTTTAACTGCAGCAACCCATTCAGCGAATTGAGCGTCAGTTACAGAGTGAGCACGGAAGCGCATTTGCGAGAAGCCGTAGCCTGAATAGTTCGAAGAGAAACCGCGGTAGCCTTCAGCTGGGCTAGTTCCATCTGCTAACAAATTCAAGTGCGTTTGCATGCCTGCCATTGCATAAATTTGACCACCTAACGCAGGGATGAAGAACGAGTTCATCGTGAAGTTAGAGGTAATTTTAAGTGCAACTGGAGTTTTTTCAGGGAAACGAATTTCGTTAACCGTCGCAATGTTAAGATCAGGGTAAATGAAGATCCATTTAAACTGTTCTGCAATGACTTGAATATTTACAGGTGCTTTATCAGATTCGAGCGGGCGGTAAGGGTCATACTTGTGTGAACCCCACCAAGTTAACCAAGCCAGAATACCAATAATAATGACAGGAATACCCCAAACTACAATTTCAATTGCAGTAGAGTGTGCCCATGTAGGTTTATAGTCTGCGTCTTTATTCGATGCACGATATTTCCAACCGAACCATAATGCCATGATGATTGATGGAATAACCACCAATAGCATTAAGTAAATCGCAGTCATCATCAGGTTACTTTGACCTGCTGCAACTGGACCTTTAGAGTTCAGAAGTACCATATCACCACCACACCCGGTCAAGAGTGCAGTCATCGCAGATAAAGACAATACAGCTAAAATCGTTTGTCTCATTTTACAACCTCGGTGAAGAGTCCCATTCCCTAATAAAATTGGGATAGCGATTAAAGTGTCGCATGATTGAAAAGTTTCTTTTTAAGTCTAAAAACACTTCTCAATCATAAGACACCGCTACGTTGTAGGGCATTATGCCTCATATCGACAAACTAAGCTATACGTAAAGATGCTTTAAATGACTGTTATAAAAACCGATTTTTTCACTCGGAATTTTATAATTTCTTTGTGGATTTATTTTGAATATCAATAAACTGCGGAAAACTGAGGTGCGCCAAACCTCAGCTTAAATATGGTCAAATTACTGCTTAATGACCTTGGTTTTTGCCAGCTTATCGTGCAAAGTTTGACGCTTTGCAGTTAAACCAAAGACGTGATCGGCGATGGTAATAAACGGCATGAACAGCATATTGAGCACAATAAAGACAACACTGCGTAATGTGAATACACGTAAAAGGCTGACTTTTTCGTTGGTTTCAACGTCTACAATTTTAATTTTAGTGATTTTTTTGCCAATACTTTGACCATTTTTTGCTAATAAAAAGGCCTGAATACCGAGCATAATCAGCAGGTAAATGCCCATGGCGGTCCATGCTTCAGTTGGAATCAAACTGAACAGTTGTGCTTGCAGCTCACTGGCCTGAGTTGCTGTGGTAGCCGCTTGCATTTTTTGCTGAATTTCAGTGAGTTCACCAAATTTATCTGCTTGTAAAAAGAACGAGGGAATCGCAGCGGCAGGGAGCCAAAGAAGTAAATCAATGACTTTGGCTAAGACGCGTGTGCCTATTGATGCCAGTTCAGGTTGAGCAACTCTCGCGGCTGTACGGTTTGGTTGTGAAAATTGATTTGGCGTATGCATTGGTTCAGGAATAGGGGGCTGAGGCTGATAACCTACAGGTTCATACGCCAGTTTTCCTTGGGTGAGTTCACCTAAAGCTTTCCATTCAGGCATACCCTGATGCCAAACTAAATCCGTCAATAAAACTTGTTGGCTTGCGAGCATCTGATTCAATTGCTCTAAGGTATATGGACCGGCTTGTTGATTATTTCGTGCCAAGTAAATCTGCATATAAACTTAATCTCAAAATATAAGTTGGGATATTCAAATAATAAATGTATTTGTTTTCAGATTAAAAACAAATAAAAAATCTATGGTAAAACATGCGGATAGTCTAGAGAATTTCAAGCTGAAATTAACCAAAACTACACAAAATCCAGGACAGTGTAGCAAGGATTATGCTGCTTCTTCTAGCTTTATCGTAATGCAATTTCTTCTCAATCAAGATGTTGATGCATGAATGCCAGACTTAGTCTAAGTTTTTGTATAAAAAAGTTTGTTTCAATGCGGATACGTTGAAAGAGTGGATATAAAAAAAGACCCACAAAAGGGTCTTTTTTTTAGGATCAAAAAGTTAAGCTTTTTGAACTTTCTCTTCTGCAAGGAAGAACCAAGTGTCTAATACTGAGTCAGGGTTAAGTGATACAGATTCGATACCTTGTTCCATCAGCCATTGCGCAAGATCTGGGTGATCTGATGGGCCTTGACCACAGATACCCACATATTTACCTGCTTTACGGCATGCATGAATTGCCATAGAAAGAAGTGCTTTTACTGCTGGATCACGCTCATCAAATAGGTGAGACACAATACCAGAGTCACGGTCTAGACCAAGCGTTAACTGGGTTAAGTCGTTTGAACCGATAGAGAAGCCATCGAAGTGTTCAAGGAACTGTTCAGCCAATAATGCGTTCGTTGGTAACTCACACATCATGATCACTTTCAGACCATTTTCACCACGTTTCAGGCCGTTTAACGCCAATAATTCAATTACACGTTTTGCTTCATGTACAGTACGTACGAAAGGAATCATGATTTGAATATTGGTTAAGCCCATTTCGTCACGTGCTTTTTTCAACGCGCGGCATTCTAATTCGAAGCAGTCACGGAAGTTGTCAGAGACATAACGGCTGGCACCACGGAAACCCAACATTGGGTTTTCTTCTTCAGGCTCGTATAACTTACCACCGATCAAGTTTGCGTATTCATTTGACTTAAAGTCAGACATACGAACGATCACAGGTTTGTCTGCAAATGCGGCAGCAAGGGTAGAAATACCTTCAACCAGTTTTTCAACATAGAATTCGATTGGAGATGCATAACCCGCAGTACGTGCCATGACCGCAGCACGTGTTTCACGTGGCAAGCTGTCAATGTTCAACAATGCTTTAGGGTGAACACCGATCATACGGTTAATGATGAACTCAAGACGCGCAAGACCAATCCCTTCATTTGGAATTTGTGCAAAGTCAAATGCGCGGTCAGGGTTACCGACGTTCATCATTACTTTGAACGGAAGCTCTGGCATTGATTCGATTGAATTGGTTTGAATCTCGAAATCTAAAGAACCTTCGTAGATGAAACCTGTATCACCTTCCGCACATGAAACAGTCACTTCCTGACCGTCTACTAGAACTTCAGTTGCATTACCACAACCAACGATTGCTGGAACACCCAATTCACGTGCAATAATCGCTGCGTGGCAAGTACGACCACCACGGTTAGTCACAATTGCAGCCGCACGTTTCATTACTGGTTCCCAGTCTGGGTCAGTCATGTCAGATACAAGTACGTCACCGTCTTGTACTTTGTCCATTTCTTTAATAGACGTAACAATACGGACTTTACCAGAACCAATACGTTGACCGATTGAACGACCTTCACAAATCACAGTGCCTTTTTGTTTTAAAAGATAGCGCTCCATAGTGCCGACGTTTTCACGGCTCTTCACAGTTTCAGGGCGCGCTTGAACGATATAAATTTGACCGTCATCGCCATCTTTTGCCCACTCGATGTCCATTGGAGAACCATAGTGGTTTTCAATGATCAGCGCTTGTTTTGCAAGTTCTTGTAGTTCGTGGTCGTTTAATGCGAATTGTTGACGCTCTTGTTTTTCAACATCAACCACAACAACTGATTTACCTGCAGAAGCTTCTTCGCCATAAATCATTTTTTGGTGTTTAGAACCCAGATTACGACGGAGGACAGCGTGCTTGCCTGCATTTAAAAGGGGTTTAGAGAGGTAGAATTCGTCAGGGTTTACTGCACCTTGAACAACCATTTCCCCCAAACCATAAGATGCAGTGATGAAAACTACGTCACGGAAACCTGATTCAGTGTCGAGTGTAAACATTACACCCGCTGCACCAGTTTCAGAGCGGACCATACGCTGAACACCAGCAGATAAAGCCACAACATCATGCGCAAAGTTTTGGTGTACGCGGTAAGAGATTGCACGGTCGTTATACAGTGATGCAAATACTTCTTTGATCGCGATCAATACGTTGTCGATACCGCGAATGTTTAAGAAGGTTTCTTGTTGGCCTGCAAAAGATGCATCTGGTAAATCTTCTGCTGTCGCAGAAGAACGAACGGCAACCGCGATGTCTGGGTTGCCGTTTGAAAGCTCTGCAAATGCTTTACGAACTTCTTGTTCGAGTTCTGCCGTAAGTGGAGTATCTACAATCCATTGGCGAATTTTAGCGCCTGTTTCAGCAAGAGCATTTACATCATCAACATTGAGTACTTTTAACTCTGCATTGATTTTAGCGTTTAGGCCACTTTGCTCGAGAAATTCACGATATGCTTGAGCTGTAGTAGCAAAGCCACCTGGTACAGATACACCTGCATTTGATAGGTGGCTGATCATTTCACCTAAAGATGAGTTTTTCCCACCTACAAGTTCAACGTCGTGTTTCCCTAATTTTTCTAGACCAATTACGCGCGCTTCCAAAGTTGTTACTCCACTTTTGCAGTATTTAATCACTATCTTGGCATCAGATTATAACAAATCTACTTAGCTTTTTGATTTTACTAAGCGACAGTCATGTAAGATCGGTTTACTATAAAGATTATATAGCACTAAGACAAATTTTTGAGGAGAATTTTAATGTCAGGAAGTAAACAATTTAAGCGGAGTGTTTTTTTTGTATCAGATGGTACTGCAATTACTGCTGAAACCCTTGGGCACTCGCTATTGGCGCAGTTTCCAAATGTTGACTTTGACATTCATATTATTCCTTATATTAGCTCTGAAGAAGCTGCTACAAATGTGGTTGCTGAGATCAATTTAAGGGCACAACAAGACGGACAAAAGCCACTGGTTTTTGACACTTTAGTTGACCCGTATGTGCGTGATATTATTAACACTGCAAATGCTATAAATCTTGATGTATTTGAAGGGCTTATTAGTAAATTGTCTGAGGAGCTGGGAACACCGCCTACAACTTTAGTCGGACAGACCCATGCGGTGACTGATTCGGAGTCTTATAAAGCACGTATTGATGCGGTGCATTTTGCTTTAGATAACGATGACGGTGCACGTACACGCCACTATGACAAGGCCGATCTGATTCTGATTGGGGTGTCACGTTCGGGTAAAACACCGACGTCAATTTATTTGTCATTACAGTTTGGTATTCGTGTTGCAAACTATCCATTGACTGAAGAAGACTTGGATGACAACCGTTTACCTGCGGTACTTCGCGCGCATAAACAGAAGCTTTTTGGTTTGATGATTGATGCTGAACGTCTTGTTGCTATTCGCTCTGAACGTAAAGCCAATAGCCGTTATGCAAGCTTCAGCCAGTGCCAAATGGAGCTTCGCGCAATTGAAGGGATTTATATCTCTGAAGGGATTAAATACTTAAATGTCTCGGAAATGTCGATTGAAGAAATTTCAACTCGTGTACTGCAAATGACGGGTTTAAAACGTCGCATTGGTTGATATTGTCATTACATTATAAAGCGTCATATTGATGATGCTTTATAATGTTGATCAATATAAAAATACAGATCAGATCAAATGAAAATAATATCAAAATGGCTATTAGGTGTATTTTGTTGTGCTCATTTTAATATGGCTTTATATGCGCAAAATATATCAATTCAACAGGCTGAGCAGGCGATTGATCAAAAATATGCAGCGCTAGATTTTTATGCGGTGAATCAACAGATCGAAAATGATGTGATTGATTTAATCCGTGAAAATGCAGAAAGTTATGCTTATTCTTTCCCCAAATTGACTGAAAATCTTAGACTAAAGATTAATACCTCACCGGACCAACTGCTTAAATTCTATACCTTTGATGTAGGCGGTGGCGGTACTATGGGTGAATTTTCATCTTATGTGCAGATGAAATCGAGCAAGTCCGCTGAACTTCAGCCTTTAGAAACAGGCTATATTTTAAAGATTGACCAAATAAAATTGGGTGCACAGCCGATTTATCTGATTCAAAGTTATTACAAAGGTGATAGCTGTCACGGTCTCTATCAAATTCAAGCCTTTAAAATGCATGCCCAAGCTTTGACAGCAACACCAGTTTTTCAGACCAAAAAACAGCAGTTAAGTTCAATTGAAGTAGATTATGACTGTCATTATGACGAAGAGCAGCGCGGTTCATATATTCGTGTTTCAAAAGACTTAAACAAGATTGATATCACTTTATTGGATCAAAACAGTCGACCGACTGGAAAGTACTTACGTTATCAGCGTTCAAATACAGGCTATCGGTATACAGGTGTGACGAAATAAACAACGGGTAAGTGGGTAAAACTTACCCTATACGGTTAATGGCTATAGGTGGTAATGATCCTATCGACGGGATATTCGGCGCCATCTAAACTTTGAATATCATGTTCTCGAATTTTGACGATCGGCCAAGTGATTAGCTTACAGTTGTCGCGCTGTAGAGCATGATAATAATGATCGGACTTGAAAAATTTAAGTTTATCGGCAGCGGAGTTAGGTTTGAGTTGGTGTCTAAGCCATGGGTCTTGAACTTGGGTTTCTAAAAAGCGTAGGGCCAGTAGGCATTTGATGCGTGTATTAAATAGGCGTCGGTTCTTAATAACCAAAGGATGTTGGATTAAACGCTGAATTCCGCGCTCTGTTTTTGGCAAGATGAATTGCGGTGCGTTTTGAAAAACATAGACCGATTGAGCGACCTGACAAATCGATTCGAGGGCAGTTACTGTATGCTGGTTGGTACCAATAATCGCGACACGTTGCTCGGCAAAAGTATGTTGTTTAATTTCTGATGAGGGAATCAATTGCCCTTTAAAATGCTGAAAATATTCGGGATGGTTTTGAAATAAACCAGATATGTTTTCTGTTGAATCCAAATTGACCATGTTCGATCCTTAATTGTTTTTTATCGTCTATCCTTAATTTATTATTTTTAGTGCTTTTGCTCTAAAAAGGCAAAGTGATAAATTGTCTGAGCAGTCACGCTAACTTTAGTCTAGACATAGCAGCAGTTTTTGCAGGGTTTTAAGGATTTTTTAGATATCGGCTGAGATTTTAGTTATTCATTTATGTATGTCGCCTTATGGGTATGCATTAATACGCATAAGGCGATTAGCTTTTATTTGTACTTAGCTATTTTTGATCTGCATGAGACGTTCAAAGTTTTCTAAACGTTTGTCCGTGTCATAGATGTCACAGGTGAAAATGAACTCATCGACATCATATTCTAAAAGAAGCTGTTTTAAGCCTTCTTTTACCGTGCCATTGGAACCGATTTGGGCCATGGCATAAAAACTGTCTACTGACATTTTTTCCGCAGGTGACCATAGACCGTCCATACTGGCAATCGGTGCTTTTAACTTTAAACTTTGACCGCGCATGAGATCTAAAACACGTTGGTAGGCACTGGTCGCTAGATATTCAGCTTCAGCATCGGTTTCAGCAACGACCGTCGGGACACCCATAGATACATAAGGTTTCGATAAGTATTCGGAGGGTTCAAAGTTTTCACGATAGAGCTGAATCGCTTGTTTCAGCATACGCGGTGCAAAGTGTGATGCAAAAGAGTAGGGAAGACCGAGTTTTGCAGCCAGTTGTGCACTAAATAAACTTGAACCGAGTAGCCATACAGGCACATGTGTCCCTTGCCCTGGAGTTGCAATGATGCGCTGATTCGGCTCAGCGTCTTTAAAGTAATGCAGAATTTCTAAGACATCTTGTGGGAACTGATCTTCAGTTTCTTGACGGCCACGGCGAAGTGCTCGCATGGTCACTTGGTCTGTACCCGGTGCTCGACCTAAACCTAATTCGATCCGGTTTGGATAGAGTGTCGCAAGCGTACCGAATTGCTCCGCTACGATCAGCGGGGCATGGTTCGGGAGCATGATGCCGCCTGAACCCACTTTTAAGGTTGAGGTATTCGCGAGTAAATAGCCAAGTAGCACCGCAGTTGCAGAGCTGGCAATACCATCCATATTATGATGTTCTGCAAGCCAAAGACGGCTATAGCCTAAATGCTCAGCTTGTTGAGCCAATTTTAAGCTATGCTGTAGAGTGAGTTGTACAGTTTGATCTTCGCGGACAGGAGCTAATTCTAAAATAGAAAATTGAGTCTCGGACAACGTGCGCATTCTAGTTCTCAGTTTCGTTTCATATATCGAAATAATACGATATAACTGCTATTTTGTATATCGATTTTATTCGATATTATAGTTGTTTTATATAAGGTGTTGATTTAAAAATGAAACTAAATATCTATTCAATATCGTTGAACCGCACTAGCCACATATGCATTTAAAAACAAAAAAAGGGGATTACTGTATTTAGCATAACAATATAGTATTTTTTTGAGTGTAGTTGTCAGATAAATAAAAAGCACCCGAAGGTGCTCTTTTATTTGAAAATGTTTTATGCGGTGCTTAACGTTTCCCGTTTTTGTACCAGCCCAAGTGACGGCCATTGTCACCACGGTAGTTGCGACCATTATATTTATAATTGCTGTTACGGTAGCCGCGGCTGTCATAACGACGATCATAACGGTCATCGTAACGGCGGTCATATTCGTCATCATAACGACGGTCTTCAGAGACTTTTTTACCTAGAACTGCACCACCCGCTGAACCGAGACCTGCACCAATATATCCACCATTGGTACCGCCCATGTTTTTACCTACGGTATAACCACCTGCACCACCGAGTGCTCCACCAATGATTGCACCATTACGGTCACGTTTGTTGGCTGAAGCAGCTGCACCTGCACCACCACCAATGGCAGAACCAATCATGGCGCCTGTTTGTCCACCCATTTGGTTACCAATCGCAGCACCGACAACACCACCTAATGCAGACGTTAGTGCAGTATTGGTTGTATTACCGGCATATGTTGTGGTCATCGTTAATGCTGAAGCTGCAATTACGGTGCTCATTAAAATTGATTTAATTTTCATTTTTAAACTCCTAAGAGCATGTCTATTTTGTCTTGATTTCACTTTAGCGAAACAAGTGGGAAGAATAATGAAGAGAAATTTTATCGAAACCGTTGCTTTGGTAAGTGCTGTGTAACGACTCTTCGTATTTTCTACCAGTTTGGCTGATGTGTTGTTGCGTCTAAATCTGTGCCATAAAAAAGCACCCGAAGGTGCTTTCAATGACATCTTTACGATGCAGCTAATTAATGGTGTTTATGTTTTTTCTTCCATTTTTTACCATGGTAAGAGTCATACTGTTTATCTTTTGAGATTTTGTTGCCGAGTGCTGCACCGCCCGCTGCACCTAATGCAGAACCCACGTAGCCACCATTGGTTCCGCCCATGCTTTTACCTACGGTATAGCCCGCACCACCACCGATCGCACCGCCAATAGCAGATTCAGTACGATGACGTTTGTCACTTGCAACTGCTGCACCACCTGCACCACCAAGTGCTGCGCCAATAGTTGCACCAGTTGTGCCGCCCATGTTTTTACCAATTGCTGTCCCTGCAACACTACCTAAAGCACTGGCTGCTGCAACGCGAGTTGTGCTGTCTGCATACGCAGTTGCAGTAAACATAGATGCCGTTGCTAATGTTGCTGACATTAAGAGTGTATTAAGTTTCATGTGTTTCTCCATGTCCAACATTGGTTGAACTGTCTTACTTTTTTCGATGTGGCTAATGTAACAAAAAGATTCCAGTTAATTGTGGAGAGTTAAAACTAAATTGAAACCCGTTGGTTTCTTGTTTGTATCAGTTTTATTACAAATGTGAATAAGCAGAATGAAATTTATCCAAAATCATGCAAATGTGGATAAACCTAGGAGTGATGCAGTTCACACTCTGAATTTTGAGCTGAAATGACCTATTTAAAAGATGTATATGAAATAAGCTGTTTTGCATTTTTTAAGCGTTAGTAAGCGCATAAACACGCTTTAAAAGTGTATCAATCCACTGAGGTGTATAAAGTAAACGTCGCTCAGGATTGAATAAAGATGTTCTTTGCGTGATAGAGCCGTTAAACTAAGCGCAAATTTTTTGGTGCTGTGAAACTGTATTGCAGCCTTTATATTGAGATATTTTCCTAATGAAAGAATCGTTACGTTTACGATTAGATCAACTTTCTGACCGTCACGAAGAATTAACAGCATTACTTGCAGATGTAGAAGTCATTTCGGATAACAAACGCTTTCGTCAGTTGTCACGTGAGCATAGTGATTTAAGTGAAATCACAGAAGTTTGGACCAAGTACAAACAAGCTGAAGCAGACATTGAAACGGCTGAAGCGATGCTGTCAGATCCTGATTTTAAGGAAATGGCTGTTGAAGAAATTAAAGAAAATAAAGCCATTATTGCGTCTTTAGAAGCTGATTTAAATATTTTAATGATTCCGAAAGATCCAAATGATGCGAACTCTGCATATTTGGAAATTCGAGCGGGAACAGGCGGTGATGAAGCTGCTATTTTCTCGGGTGATTTATACCGTATGTACACCAAGTACGCTGAATCACAAGGCTGGCGTATTGAAGTGTTGTCTGAAAATGAAGGCGAACACGGTGGTTATAAAGAAATTATTTGTTTGGTGAATGGTGAGGGCGTTTACGGCCGCTTGAAGTTTGAAAGTGGCGCGCACCGTGTACAACGAGTACCTGCAACGGAGTCTCAAGGACGCGTGCATACTTCGGCGTGTACTGTTGCTATTTTGCCTGAAATTGATGTTGATACAACGGTTGAGATTAATGCATCAGACTTACGTATTGATACCTACCGCGCCTCAGGTGCGGGTGGTCAGCACATCAACAAAACCGATTCTGCTGTGCGTATTACCCACATTCCAACAGGAACGGTGGTGGAATGTCAGGAAGAGCGTTCACAACATAAGAACAAAGCCAAAGCGATGGCTTTACTTGCTTCACGGTTGGAAAATGCAAAACGTGCAGCAGCTGATGCAGCAACGTCTGAAATGCGCCGTGACTTGGTCGGCTCGGGTGATCGTTCAGAACGTATCCGTACCTATAACTATCCACAAGGTCGTATGACCGATCACCGTATTAACTTAACTTTATACAAGTTAGATGCGGTTATGGAAGGCGATTTAACTGAACTATTAGATAGCTTACATCGTGAATATCAAGCAGATCAGCTTGCGATGCTTGCACAGCAGAATGGTGGATAATGAATATTGCCCAAGCTTTGGCTTTACGTGGTGAAGCTGAGAGTTACGAACGTCAAGAGAATGCATGGTTGTTGGAGCACATTACCAAAATTGATTCTTTTGATTTGGTTATGAAAAAAGATCAAGTGCTGACCGATGAACAAGAGCAGGCCTATGTTGCTGCCTTGGCACGAATCGAAGCAGGTGAACCTTTGGCCTATGTGACAGGTTCGCAGCCGTTTTGGACGCTAGATTTGATTGTTACTTCTGACACTTTAGTTCCACGTCCAGATACCGAGGTACTGGTTGAAACTGTACTACGTTTAGACTTACCTGAAGATGCGCGCATTGTCGACTTAGGCACGGGGACAGGTGCGGTTGCGCTTTCATTGGCCAGTGAACGGGACACGTGGGACATTACGGCGACCGATATTTATGAGCCAACTTTAGCTGTTGCGCAGCAAAATGCAGAAAAGCATGACTTAAATGATGTGACTTTTGTGTGTGGCAGTTGGTTTGCACCGCTGAATCGAAAGTTTTTTGATGTGATTGTCTCGAACCCGCCGTACATCGATGCCGATGATGATCACATGCAAGACTTAGCAACTGAGCCTGAACGTGCCCTAGTTGCAGCAGATCATGGTTTGGCTGATTTAAGAGTCATTATCCAGCAAGGTAAAAAGCATTTAACTCTTGATGGCTGGGTGGTACTTGAGCATGGTTATGACCAAGCTGACGCTGTACAGAAAATCTTTAAAGAAGCGGGCTATAAACAAGTCCGTACGGTGAAAGATTATGGTGGTAATGACCGCGTCACTTTAGGGCAGTGGACACAATAATTTCATTGTTCCCTTCAAAATAAAAGCGCAGTTGATGCGCTTTTATTTTTTCTACCTTATGTTCCAAATACGTCACGCCAACGCAGTAGCCAAGTCTCGATGGCTTTCATAATGCCATCGCTGAATTTTCCAAGTACGGCTAAAAGAATAATTGCTAAGATCACAATATCGGGACGTGAAGTTTCTCGGCCATCACTCAGTAAGTAGCCTATGCCTTGTGTCGCTGCAATCAGTTCTGCTGCAATCATAAACATCCATGCCAAACTTAAACTGTTACGCAGTCCCGTTAAAATTCCCGGAGATGCTGCAGGCAAAATAATCTGTTGCACTTGCTGCCAGTACTTCAGCCGATAGACTTGTGCGACTTCTATAAGCTTGCGATCTACACCTTTAATCGCTGCGACAGTGTTGGTATAGGTCGGAAAAAATGCGCCAATTGCAATTAGGGTAATCTTCGATGCTTCATCAATTCCCAACCACAGTAAAAGTAGAGGAATCCACGCTAAGCTTGGGATGGATTTAACCGCTGAAAAACTGGGTTCTAAAAATGCTTCAACCTGTTTGTTAAGCCCGACCAAAATCGCACAAATTAACGCCAGAGCACTCCCAATAAAAAAGCCTAAAAACACCCGCCATGTACTGGTCCAGACATGCATCCATAAATCTGCCTGACATAAATCTAGAAAGGTTTGCCACAGACTACTAGGTGCAGGCAATAAATAAGGTTCAATAAAACCTGCACGAACCAGATATTCACAAGCAATCAGTAAGAGCACTGGAAGGGTGATCGCTTTGAGAACACTCTTCAATTTCAACTGAAATGAGGAACTTTTTTTCACTACAATAGGGGTGAAAAAGCTCGCGACTGACTTGGTCATTATTTGCTTACAACCTTTTGTGCATATTGTGGTTTAAACAACTGAGTCACGACTTGATTAACATTGCTGCCTTTACGAACTAAGTCTTCTTCATTCAAAATGCCGCCAGACTTTTGTAATGCAGCAATCTGTTTGGCTGACGGAATGTTTTGATCAAAGTTGGTACGGCTTAGTTGTAATTTTGCGACATTCAACGGCAGTTTGGACTCGCGTGCCAGTAACTCCGCCAATTTCTCTGGATTAGCTTTGGCCCATTTACGTGCTTGCTCATAAGCTTTAATCACGGCTTCAATGGCTTCGGGACTTTGCTGAGTAAAAGACTCTTTGACACTGAGCACGCTATAACTGTTAAACCCAATATTTCGATACAACAGTTTTGTGCCAGATTGCACTTGTGCCGATGCCATCAGTGGATCTAAGCCTGCCCAAGCATCGACTTGACCACGTTCTAAAGCCGTTTTGCCATCTGGATGTTGTAAATGAACCAGTTGTACATCACGTTTATTTAGACCCACTGTATCCAGCGCTTGTAAGGTAAATAGAAATGGATCTGTGCCTTTGGTTGCGGCAATTTTTTTTCCTTTTAAGTCTTTTAGGCTTTTAATTTGGGAGTTTTTAGCAACCACCAAAGCAGTCCATTCAGGTTGGCTCTGGATATAAACGGTATTGATTGGACTGCCGTTGGCACGACTAAGTACAGCTGCAAGCCCTGCGGTTGAAGCAAAATCGACACTGCCACTATTTAAATATTCCAGTGAACGGTTACTGCCTTGGCTAAACACCCATTTAATTTCAGTTTTAGGTAAGGCTTTTTCTAACAGTTTTTGTTCTTTCACTACGAGGCTGGTTGGTGCGTAGTAGGCATAATCAAGTTTGAGCGTGTTTGGAATAGCGGCATGGGTATAAGAGCCGATCAGACCTAAAATCAGTGAAGTGCTCAGTAGTTTAAAGTTTTTCATGTTGCATCATTTAAATAAGTTTATTTGAGGGTTCTTTTAACCTGATGTATGCGAAAAATAAAAAAAGAAAAATGGATAACAAAATATTAAATTGAAATAAACGGGTGGTCTTGGTTTAACTATCTGAATTTTAATAACTTGGTTGAGCTATGTGCAGTTTTTGGAGTATAGAATAACTTCCAAAAAGCATAGAATAATTTCTTCTTATATGAAAATTGCATAACTAAATCATTCATTTTGAATGTAAAAAAGCGACTGTAATAGTCGCTTTTTTAAGGGGGTTGCAAGCTTACATTGGATAGTCTTGTAAACTGTCAAACACTTCAACTTGCTCTAAAGCATCAGTTTCAAGTGCAAGACAAAGTGTCACAATTTTCTTTAGATCAGCTAAATATTGTTCATCTTTAAACGATGCACCTAACTGAAGGGCTTGAATACGGTCAGCGCTAATATCCAACGCTTGAGCAGCTTCAATCGCATTAACTTCATTAAAAAATGCAGTAACAGCATGATTTAATTCGAGGTCTGATGCATTGAGAATGCCTTGATCCAGTTGCTCTTCAAATTGTGGGGTAGGAGACTGCAAAGCTTGAGTAAAGTTTTGCACCAGACGTTGATCGAGAACATCAATCATTTTAAGCATGTCATAACCTTTAAAAGAAATAAGGTGATTAAACAGGGGGAGTACAGCCAGAAATAAGCATTAAAGAATGCTTTAAAATTGGTTGAAAAATAATCCATTTTGGAATTTTTTGCAAATAGATTCCGATAAATGAAAGATGGATTTGTTAAGTGAATGAAAAGCTTAAATTTATTAAATTGAGTGCCTGTGTGCATTTCATACGACTGTTGCAAGGGGCTCGGATAGATCAAAAAGAAGCGTTCAGTGCGGAATATCGTGGAGTTTCAATTAAAAATTTATTTGAATTGTTTTCAAGCTATTGAAATAAATTAATTATATTTTGGATTCTCTGGAATGTTCTTTATTTTAAGATTACTGATTCAAACGTAGACATATTGTGGAATTACAATTTATAAATACAAGCTAAAGCAAGTTGAGGTACATCACCTTGCTTTAGTTGTCTGTGTTTGGGGTAGAGAATGATGAACGTTTACGCCACTAGTTAAAGTGCTTTTGCCTCAGTTGTTCTAGGCGGAGTTGATACTGCTGTTGCCATGCACTTTCAGCTAAATTTTGTTTTTGCTGGTTCATTTCTTGCTTTAGAGCAGTAAGCTCAGATTGGTAACTGGCGATCTGTTGTTGCTGACGAGCGACTTGTTGTTCGCGTTCAGCCAACTGCGCCACTTCTTTGCCTGAAAAGTAGCTGTTACGAATTTGTTGGGTAATTTCTTGTTGCTGTATTGGGTCGGTGACGCCAATTAAAGCCAATTTAAGGGCTTTATCATAACTACCACTTTGACCATCAATATTTTTGCTCGGGTTTTTATATTGTTGCTGTAGTTGTGAAAGTTCACTCAGTCGTTGTTGTAAGGTCATGTGCGGTGCGCGGCTCAAGAGCTCACCATAAGCAAACTGAAAGCTGGCAAATTCTTTTTCTTCAGCAAAGCCCAGTTCTGTTTCTTGCTTACCTAAAGTCTGCTCACGTAAGTTCCAAATTTCCTGATAACGCTGTTGTGGTGTCATTTGTGTGGACATGGTTTTAGCTTGCATTTCTTTTTCGTACAGTGGTAGGCGTTCTATCAATCGTTTTAAAGTCTGGGCAAACTGCTGATCTGGATATTCGGCCAATACCTGTTTTAATAATGCCTGACAGTTGGTATCGGGGCAGTTTTGCTGTAACTGGTTTAATAATTGTGTGATATTGCCCGGATTTTTTTGAAAGTGTTGAATAATTTGTTGGATGGATTCTTGTTGCTGCATTTTTGACTCGTCGTTGTTTGCAGCAGCAAGCTTCTCTTGCAAACTGCTGGGTTGAGCAGTCTCTGTAAGGGATGGTGAGGATGCCTGAGTTTGACCCGATGTGGCATAGGATGGGCCAAGGCCCAACCATATCACCACACCGATCACCAATACGCTCAGCACCAAAGCGATAAGCCCAAAGCGCTTCATTGTTCTTCCTTATGGGTTATATTGGAATTGACCCATTACTGGGAAGTGGTCAGATAAGTCCCAAGTCATAAATAAGGGGTTGGCAGCCGAGCGAAGAATGCGGACATCATTACGTGCTTGCATAGGCTGACGGTGGTTATTGGATGACACCACGTAGTCTAAATACTCCACGGTAGAGCCGCCCGTGAGTCCTGCACCCGCGAGTTTATTCACTCGTGGATCGAAGGTCGATTCGGTATATCCTGTGCTGACTGGGACCGTACCATTCAAGTTAATTTGCATTTGCGCATAATCTTGCGGCCACAGTAGCTTGTTGACATTAAAGTCACCGCCCATAAGAACTGCATCAAATGACGGGATATTTTGCTTATCGACCAAAGCGCGGATTTGCTTAAATTGTTGCTGGCGCATATCACGTGCCGCGTCGGTATCAAACGATGCGGTATGCGTGGAGGTCACATGATAGGCTTTGCCATTCTTGAGAATTTCAGCATAAATCACGCCTTTATCGGCAAAACAGTCAATCCCTGTACAGCTCGGGTAAATAAAATGATCCGTTTGTACAATCGGGTGACGACTGGCAACCAATATACCGCTGTCATAAATGTTGTAGCCTGAACCGACTGGAATATAAGTTTGGTACGGATATTCCTGAGCTAATTTGGCCAACATGGCGGTACGACCAGAAGCAAAGGTCTCTTGGAATAAAATCGCGTCGTAGCCTTTTAGGTTTTGTGGTAGTTGTTCTAAGCGTTCATCAATTTTACTTGCCACCAAAGGAAGGGCATAAATATTGTAGGTTAAAACTTTAAACTCATCAGCACTGCTGGCAACGGGTTCTGGCACGGTATTTTGATGGATGGTGTAGTGGAAGTCGTCATAACCACCAGTGTATTCGGCTTTAAAAGCAGTCTGCGCCGCTTTTCCTGCATAATTGGTGTTGAAGCGCTGAATGTTACGGTCGTTGAACCATGGTGCAGAGAAATCACTGCCAGATGCAGAATGTTTAATATTACTTCCAGACCAAGTGCCAGTCATAGATTGTTTCAGGGTGACGCTTGAACCACCGCCTGTAATCACGGTATCAAAATTATAGGTTTGGCCTGACTTTAGCCCAGTATAACGGTTATAACGCAGTACACGTTTGGTTTCATAAGGGGCAATTTGAGTGGCTTCTTGAGCCCATTGACTCCCTTGCGTTAAGGTGCGTGTACCGTGATGATTAATATTGACGGAGACTGTTTCAGGGGTGGTATTGGTCACATAAACGTATGAGTCGGCTATCACTGGCTGACTGCACACTAATAATGATAACCATCCGATATTTTTCATTAAGTTTTTATTTAATTGGCTACTCATGTTTTCCCTCCATGATGTTTTTATTCAACATTGTGTCAAGAACAATATGACGAGATCACTATGGCAGTTAATTTTTTGAAGTCAGTGACAAAGTGCGACAGCACCTTGATTTTCCGATGAATGAGCATCAAAAATTCAATTTAATGTATAAGCTCTGTTGACATTTCATTTGGCAAATCAAAACCCAAGTCAGAACAATAGTATGTTAAGGTTTTACTTGAACGAGAGAATTTTATTGGCTAGTGATTTGTGATGTAGAAAGAGCAAGAGCATCTCGTAGTTGCTTATACCAATCGACCTCAGTTAAGCGTCCTTATTTTGACGATAAGCACCGGGACTGACCCCAGTCCACTTTTTAAAAGCACGGTGGAACGCACTCGGATCATGAAAATTGAGTTCAGTGCTAATGTCTTGTAATGATACTTGGCTGTTACTGAGCAACTCAATCGCCATATCACGGCGTATATCATTTTTGAGCTGTTGATAACTGAAACCTTCGCTTTTCAGTCGCCGCTGAATAGTCGCCTCAGACATATTGAAATGATGGGCAATTTCAGACAGTTCAAGCCATTGTATAGGTGGCTCTTGCATTAAATAGCGACGAATTTGGGCACTGGTTGAATGTGGATTTTTATAACGGGTCAGTAAAATATGTGGGGTTTGCTGAATAAATTGATACCACGATTTACTGTCCTGTTTTATTTGCATTTTTAAATAATTGGCATCGAACTGAATATAGTTTTCAGCCATTTGATACTGGATATTTTCACAAAAACGAACTTTGTAGTCGATATCATCTCTAGGCGCATCACATTTGAGTTGAATTTGATTCAAAATCACCCGTTGACCCACTAGCCAACACATAAGTGCATGAATCAGCATGATGTAAGTTGCGTAACTAAACATGCGTTTGGGCTGTTGTCGTTCATAAATCACAATATAGGCATAATGCTCTTGCACCATGAGTTGACTGCTAAAGTCATCTAGCACCAGATTCATAAACTGCAAAATATGCTGAATGGCTTGGTCCAGCTGGGTGGTGTGTAATAGTGATTTAGACAAAAACTGAAAACTGCCACGGCGCATAGCATGACGATCCATCCCAAAAAACTCATCATTCATGACATTGGCCAGTTCAGTCCAGAGCTGTGCATATTGATTGACTGAGACTCGTGCTTTTGTCGCACTTAACAGTTCGTTATTGATGCCTGCATTTTTCAAAATATCAGCAACTGCATATCCCTGCTTTTCAGCTTCAAACAATGCTTCGTGTACCAAAGCAATTGAAATGGAATCTTTCTGGGCGTTTGCATGTTCCGACGCAGTCATAGTGGCTTCCATATTTTTATTGTGCATTTTGAGCATTGTCCAAAACCATCATGGAAGATGCAATATTTGGAAATTGTACTTAAAGGGTTCTGTGTTTACATTTCTTCTTAAGTCGTAGCATTCAATCATACAAGGAAAAATAAATGAAGATTCAAGGGAAGGTTTTTGTGGTCACGGGTGGTGCATCAGGGTTAGGTGCAGCGACTACCCGTCATTTGATTGAGCAAGGCGCGAAAGTCATTTTGGTAGATATGAACCAAGCTTTAGGTGAAGAGCTACAGCGTGAGTTGGGTGAAAATGCTCAGTTTAAAAGCCTTGATGTTACTGATGAGCACGCCGTGCAAAGTTTCTTCCAAGAAGTCGAGGCGGAATATGCACAATTGAATGGTTTGGTGAACTGTGCAGGTGTAGCGCCTTCAGCCAAAGTGTTGGGTCGTGAGGGTATTCATGAGCTGGCTTTATTCCAAAAAGTATTAAACATCAATGTCTCAGGTACTTTTAATTTGCTGCGTTTTGCTGCGCAGTTAATCGCGAAATATGAACCTCAAGCCGGTGAAGAAGAACGTGGCGTGATTGTGAATACAGCTTCAGTTGCAGCCTATGACGGACAAATTGGCCAGACCGCTTATGCAGCATCGAAAGGCGCGGTTGTCTCAATGACTTTGCCGCTGGCACGCGAGCTAGCACGTGAAAAAATTCGAGTGATGACCATTGCTCCAGGCATTATGGAAACGCCAATGTTGAAGGCGATGCCGCAAAATGTACAAGATGCGCTAGGTGAAATGGTGCCATTTCCGAAGCGTTTGGCAAAACCGCAGGAGTTTGCTCAGCTTGTGGGGCATATTTTTGAAAATAGTTATTTGAATGGTGAAGTGATTCGTTTAGATGGCGCGATTCGTATGCAGCCTAAATAATTTATTTTGACTTGTGATCTTTGAATTTATAACGGAGTCTTGCGTCGATAAGTAAAGGCTTCTTATAACCTTCGGTTCGACCTACTTTTCTTTCGGGAAAAGTAGGCAAAACCATCTCCATTCGCAAAACCTGTTTTATTAAATTTACAGAGTACTTTCTCGCAGAAACATTATCTTTTGAAAGGCTTTCAGGTTGCGAATGGGTCGCCGTGTATCAAATATTTATTAAATTTAATAACCTGAACAGAGAAGGGACACTCCATGCTTTTAAATGAAGAACAAAAAATGGTTCAGGATATGCTTCGTAGTTATTCGCAAGAAAAACTGAAGCCAACCGCAGCTGCACGTGACAAAACGGCACAGTTTCCTGCGCAAGAACTTAAAGAGTTGGGTGAGTTAGGTGCTTTGGGTATGACTGTTTCACCTGAGTGGGGTGGTGCGGGCCTAGATTATATTTCACTGGTGGTGGCACTTGAGGAAATTGCAGCAGGTGATGGTGCTATTTCGACTATTGTCAGTGTGCAAAACTCACTGCCGTGTGGCATTACCCAGCGTTATGGCACTGATGCGCAAAAGCAGAAATATTTAAGTAAGCTTGCCACAGGTGAGTGGTTAGGATGTTTTTGTCTCACTGAACCACAAGCAGGCTCAGATGCAGGAGCATTGGAGTGTAAAGCCGTTCGTGAGGGCGATGAATGGGTGCTGAATGGAACCAAACAATTTATTACCACAGGAAAGCATGCTCAAGTCGCTTTGGTTTTTGCAGTCACAGACAAGGCTGCGGATAAGAAAGGTATTTCTTGCTTTTTAGTCCCAACCGATACCGAAGGCTATATCGTCTCTCGTATAGAAGAAAAGATGGGGCAGCACTGTTCAGATACGGCAACCATTGTTTTAGAGAACTGCCGCATTCCAGCAGATCATTTGCTAGGCGCGGAAGGTGAGGGCTATAAAATTGCACTCTCAAATTTGGAGTCAGGACGTATTGGTATTGCAGCGCAATCAGTGGGCATGGCGCGCGCCGCTTTAGATGCTGCGGTTGAATATGCCAATGACCGTAAAGCCTTCGGTGTTGAAATTGTACAACATCAGGCGGTTGCTTTTCGTTTAGCTGATATGGCGACACAAATTGAAGCGGCACGGCAGTTAATTTTCCATGCAGCCGCTTTGAAGGATGCAGGATTGCCATGTTTAAAAGAAGCCTCTATGGCCAAATTGTTTGCCTCAACTATGGCGGAGCGTGTTTGTTCTGATGCGATTCAAATTCATGGTGGCTATGGCTATGTTTCAGATTTTCCTGTTGAACGAATTTATCGGGACGTCCGTGTGAGCCAGATTTATGAAGGAGCGTCTGATATCCAGCGTCTTGTCATTGCACGTGAAGTCACCAAGGTTTAAGTCGACTTAGTTTTAGACCTTGGTCGATGTTCAAAGCCTGCATTTTCATTGAGGGATTTGGAAATTGTAGGTGCATTTAAAACATGGTTATCTAGGTACAGCGGTTAAGTACAGTCATTAAATAGAGCAACTGAACTGCTCTAGTGTTTCAAACAATATAAGACTGATAATGACGTCAGTTCAACGCTTAAAACGATAAAGAATATGAACGGCCAAAGTGGATTTGGCCTTAAAAAATGGATAATGCGAGGTTGTCGTGATGAAAACATTAGAACAAGCCCATCAAGAATTTAACTATGAACAACTGATTCAGGAACAATTGGTAGGCCAACCCAATGCAATCAATGCCTATATTGAGTGCTGTCAGCGCTATATCGGGCAGCAAAAAACAGCACTCATCTGGGAAGGAAAAAATGGCGAGTCTGAGCAATGGAGTTTTGAACAGCTCGATGTTGCCTCAGCACAATTGGCAAATTATTTTAAAAGTATTGGCATTCAAGTAGGTGACTGTATCGCAGGGCTGTTACCGCGTACGCCTGAACTGCTGATTACGATTTTAGCAACATGGCGGATCGGCGCGATTTATCAGCCTTTGTTTACTGCTTTTGAGTCGAAGGCGATTGAACATCGAGTTTTAACTGCGAATACTAAATTGATTGTCACCAATGCAGAGCAACGTCCAAAGCTAAATCACGTTGAAGTCAAACATATCCTGACTGTGAATGCAGGAACAAACTTAACCAGCAATGAAACTGATTTTTGGCAGGAAGCAAAACAACAGTCCAATCAATGTGAAGCTGTTTTGCGTAGCTTTGATGATGATTTCCTCATGATGTTTACCTCAGGCACCACAGGTTTAGCCAAATCAGTGCCTGTCCCTTTAAAAGCAGTTTTGGCTTTTAAGGGTTATATGCAACATGCAGTCGATTTAAGAGAAGACGATTCTTTCTGGAACTTAGCCGATCCGGGCTGGGCTTATGGGTTGTACTACGGAATCACAGGGCCGCTCAGCTTGGGGCACAGCATTATTATGGATGAGCGTGCATTTAGCGTCGATCATGCGGTTGCAGTCATTAAAAAGTATCGCGTCAGTAACTTAACGGGTTCGCCTACAGCTTTTCGGATGTTCTTTGGTTTTAAAGAAAAGTTTGATCCTTCCATTAAGACCCATTTACGCGCCGTCAGTAGTGCGGGTGAGCCTTTGACCCCAGAAGTGATTCATTGGTTCAATAATGATCTGAATGTCAACATTTATGACCAGTATGGACAAACTGAGTTGGGCATGGTAATTGCCAACCATCATGCACTGGAGCATGAGAAAAAAGTCGGCTCGGCAGGCTTTGCCAACCCAGGACACCGCTTTGCTGTACTTGATGTCAACCACCAAGAAGTCAAGTGCGGTGAAATAGGAACGTTGGCGATAGACTTTAGCCAGTCACCACTGACATGGTTTAAAGGCTATGGTGGCAATAATCGTAAAGCCTTTGTGGGACAGTATTATTTAACAGGTGATACGGTCAAGCTGAATGAAATTGGTGGTATCGACTTTGTTGGACGTGCTGACGATGTCATTACAACGTCAGGCTATCGAGTTGGACCTTTTGATGTCGAAAGTACTTTGCTTGAGTGTGCGGAAGTACTCGAGTCAGCTGTGATTGGTAAGCCTGATCCAGAGCGCACTGAAGTGGTGAAAGCTTTTGTGGTGCTGAAACCACAGTACCAAGCATCTAAGGAATTGGATAGCAAACTTCAAGCCTATGTGCGTTCACGTTTATCTAAACATGCGTATCCTAAAGAAATTGAGTTTGTTGAAAGCTTGCCAAAAACGTCGAGTGGAAAATTCAACGTAATTTGCTGAAACAGCAAGAAGTGGCAAAGATGCAAACTTTACAAGCTGCCATTTAATTTAAAAATAAAAGAGTCTTAAAGCTAAAGCCAGTCAGTTTTAAATAGGCTGGCTTTTTCTTTTAACCATTTATAGTGGCTTGTGGAATGCTGCTCGAAATATAGCTAGAGGTGTAAATAGCCTAAGAAAATTTAACTAGGCAACTATTATGATTCAATCTCCATTACTTAAAAATGAAAAAGTTGAGCCATCTAAAGCTCATAGCATTTATTGAATTTGTGCATAGCTAACCTTGGTTTCATGGTTATAATTCGCCATCAACATTTTCTTTAGCGAAAGGCTGAATCATGGACGAGTTAGATGAAAGTCTAGAACTGAGTAATGCTGAAATGCATCTCTATAGTCGTCAAATTTTATTGGACGGATGGGATATAGAGGCACAAGAAAAACTCAAGTTGGCCAATGTACTCATCGTAGGCTGTGGTGGTATTGGTTGTATGACTGCGGAGTTATTGGCACGTGCTGGTGTAGGGCAAATCACCCTGATTGATGCTGATACGATCGAAGTGAGTAATCTCCAAAGACAGATTGCCTATGTAGAAAACAATGTCGGCTTTTATAAAGCAGAGGTTTTGGCCCAGCGTTTAAAGCAGATTAATCCCTATATTCAAGTCCATGCGCATGCCGTAAAACTTGATACATCTAATGCAGCTAGCTTAATTGTAGGTCAAGACTTAGTCCTTGATGGTTGTGATAATTTTATGACACGGTATTTGGTCAATCAGCAGTGTAAAAAGGCCAATGTTCCGCTCATCAGTGCATCGGCCATTGGTTTCCAAGGGCAACTGTTTATGGTGGAAGGTGAGTCCGCTTGCTATGAATGTCTGTTCCCGAAAGAAGAACATGCGAATGAAAGCCTACGCTGTGCAGATTCAGGTGTTTTGGCCACCACCCCGAACGTGATGGCCAGTCTTCAAGCGCATCATGCACTTTTATATTTGGGTTTAAATGTGACCGCACTCAAACAACGCCTGTTGCTTTGGGATGGTCTAAGTATGAAACAACGTTTGCTTGCTTTCGAAAAAGATACAGATTGTCCCGTTTGTCAGGCAAGATAAGCCTACAATTTTTTCATTCTTTGATACACTCAATACAATTTATTTTTGACCGATATTATGAAGAACAATATCTTTTTAGATGGACTGCGCTCTGTTGCCCGTGTTGGGGAAACAGCAGTCATTGCTGCACGTGCGGGTATTAAGTACGCAACTGAAAAACCAAGTAATGCCAAACTGATGCGTGAAACCTTCGAGTCTCTAGGTTCAACCTATATCAAGTTGGGTCAGTTTATTGCAAGTACACCTTCACTTTTCCCACGTGAATATGTTGAAGAGTTTCAAGGCTGTTTAGACCAAACGCCATCTTTACCGTTTAGTTATGTACAAGGGGTTTTAGCTTCTGAGTTTGAAGGCCGAAACCTATCTGAGATTTTTGCATCGATTGATGAAACACCTTTAGCTTCAGCGTCTATTGCCCAAGTTCATGCCGCAAAGCTGGTGACAGGCGAAGATGTGGTGATTAAAGTACAAAAGCCGGGTGTAGAAACGATTCTGTATACCGACTTAAATGTTCTGCACTGGGCAACCAAGGTTTTAGAAAAAGCAGTGCCTAAAGTCAAATTTGCATCGCTTGCAGACATTGTGGAAGAAATCAAAACCCGTATGGTTCGTGAAGTCGATTTCATTGAAGAAGCCAGTAATCTGGATGACTTTGTAAACTATCTCAATATCACACAAAACCATAAGGCGATGGCACCTAAGGTCTATCACCAATATTCGACTCGCCGTGTGCTCACCATGCAGCGTCTTTACGGCGTGCCATTAACTGATTTTGAAGTGGTTAAAAAGCGCTGTAAAGATCCTTCACAAGTCCTGATAACTGCCATGAATACATGGTTTGGTAGTCTAATGATGTGTAATAGCTTCCATGCCGACTTGCATGCTGGAAACCTGATGCTGCTTGATGATGGTCGTGTGGGTTTTATTGACTTTGGAATTGTGGGACAGTTGAAACCTGAAGTCTGGACAGCTTGTATCGCCTTTATGGATGCCTTACAAAAAACGGATTATGCACTTATGGCGGAAAACATGCTGAAAATGGGCATGACCGCGGTACAGATTGATACTCAGGTGTTGGCCGCAGATCTTGAGCGTTTATTTAGTGGTGTGTTGTTGGCAGATCCGCAAGAATTGCTGAGTTCAAACCCAGCAGATTTGAATGACATCATGATGGATATGGTTGCAGTAGGCGAGCGTCACGGTATTCGCTTCCCGCGTGATTTTGCCTTGTTATTTAAACAGATGCTGTATTTCGATCGTTTCATGCGCATCCTTGCACCCTATACCGACATCTATGCTGACCAGCGTTTGCAAATGGTGCAAACTATGGACCCAAATGTGTTGTTAAAAAACTAAATTTTTTGAAGCACACTCACCAAAAAATCCCTTTCAGTCCTTCTTTTAAAAGAGGGACTGAAAAATGCTTTCCTGTTTAGGGGATGAAAAACATAGTTTCGTAAGTCAGGGATTAAAATGTCAAAATCTGTTAAAGGTAATAATGTGGACGCAATTATCATTGAAGGCTTAAAGGTTGAAACAGTGGTTGGCTGCTTTAACTGGGAACGTCAGATTATTCAGCCTTTAATGTTGGATATGATTATTCAAACAGATTTGGAACAAGCTTCAAACTCAGATGACTTAGACCATACTTTAAATTATGCTGAAATTTGTGAAATTGGAGCAAAGGTCATTCAAGATGCTAAGCCTGAGCTAATTGAACATGCGGCAAAATTGGTCATCAACGCACTTTTTTCTACCTTTCATGCGATTGAATCGATTAATATTACCATCCGTAAGCCTGCCATTATCGCGCAAGCAAATTCTGTAGGAATTCGT
>JADHEF010000621.1_pt1 | contig 33079 bp, 31 predicted proteins | sample 8952391 | NCBI WGS metagenome assembly JADHEF01 (sample SAMN16124439, study PRJNA663245) | bioreactor sludge metagenome | isolation source: sludge (nitrite) | place: India:Bengaluru | collected 2019-02-28 | reverse complement strand
CCTGAGGTGCTCGGCCGCCGCCTCCGGGCGGGCGCGCATCATCTCGGCCGCCGCCAGCTCGCAATGGTATTCGGCGATTTCCTTCTGCGAGGCGAAATCGGGCAGTTCGGCGGCGATGGCGATGGCCTTCGCCCAGTCCTTTTCGAGCTGGTAGATTTCCAGCAGGTTGCGCTTGGCGTCCTCGGCGCGCGGCGACTCGCGCAGCTTGTCGAAGATGTCCTCGGCGCGGTCGAGCAGGTCATTCAAGTTGGCCCGGATGAGCGCTGAAACCCGGTCGAGCAGTTTCATGGTTCTGGCTCCTTTCCGCGGCTCTGGCCGCGTGGTTCGGGTTGCCCGGCGGATCGCGGGGGGGCGGGGCTCCTCCGCATCCGCCCGGGCGGGGTTTCCTAGAGCGAACTTTCCTCGCGTCCCAGCGGACGCCCGTCATACAGTACCGTCAGGCAATCCACGACCCGCACCTCCGGCGCGAAATCCAGCGGTCGTCCGGCCGTTGTGGCGAACACCATCCCGTGCGCCGCCATCACGTACCGGTAGTTCGTTGCCGTGGACACCACGCCGCGCTTTCGCTCGGCGGTCGTGGGCGTGCCCAGGCGGATCACGGTGAACAGCACCACCGCTGCCCCGGCCTCGCGCACCAGCCCCTGAAACTGCTCGGGGCTCACGGCGGCGAGCAGGCCCGTGGACGGTGCCGCCGGCTCCGCCGCGGGCAGCGCGCGCCCGTAAGGTGCGGTCGCGGACTGCGGCGAAACAGCCTGGAGCGGGGGCGGTGCGGGCGGGGCCGTCGAACCCGCACCGTACTGCGTGTTGCCGCCCGCCGTCACCACTTCCAGCGTTCCGGATGGCTTGGTGATTCCGTCGAAGATGGAACTCATGGCATGCTCCTTCGGTTACTTCGTGTCCGGTGGTGTGGGTGGCTCCGGCGAGTCGGGCGCCGGCGGCGTGTCCTTCGAGAACGCGCCCTTGTCGCCGATCTGCGGGATCCGGCTCATCAGCTGCTTCACGTCCACACCGGCCAGGGTTTCGAAAAGGGCCGGGACCTGGACGATCATCTTGCCGATGTCGTTCGTGATCTTGTTCATCCCCGTGTCGCCGCCCTCGCCGGTGCTCAGCACGGTGATGCGGTCCACGTTCTTCAGCGGTTCCGTGATCGCCCGCATCACTTCCGGCAGGCCCGTCAGCAGTTTGTCGATCACGGCCGCCTGGTTGTACTCGTGGAACGCGTTGGCCTTGACGTTCATCGCCTCGGCCTCGGCGAAGCCCTTGGCCTTGATGGCGTCGGCCTCGGCAAGGCCCACCGAGCGGATCGCGTCTGCCGTGCCCTGGCCCTCCACGCGCTTCGCCTCGGCCCGGCCGGCCGCCTCCGTCGAAAGCTTCAGCTTCTCGGCCTCGGCCAGCTGCAGGATCTTCGCGCGCTCGATCTCGGCCACCTTCAGCACGGTCGCGGTCAGTTCCCGCTCGCGCCGCATGATTTCCGCCTCCTGCACCTTGATCTGCTCTTCCTTCTGCACGCGGTCGATGCGCACCTGCTCGGCCATCACCTGCTGCTGCATCACGTTGGACTGGATGTCGTACGACTTGTCGGCCTGCGCCTTCTGTTTGGCCACCACGGCCGCGTAGTCGGCTTTCTTCACCTCCAGGTCGCGGATCGACTCGGCCTGCTTTGCCGCGCTGGCCGTCTCCGCCTGCACCCGTTCCATGTCAGCCTGCGCCTTGGCCTGGGCCGCCTCCCGCATGTAGATGGCGCGCTTGATCGCCGTGTCACGGTCCGCCTCGGCCGTCGCGACATCCGCGTCGCGGCGGATGCGGGCAACGTCCGGCCGGCCCATGTTCGAGATGTACTCGTTCTGGTCGCGGACTTCCTTGATCGTGAAGCTCACCACGTCCAGGCCCATCTTGCTCAGGTCCTCGGCGCAGGTGCTGCGCATCTTGCCCGAAACCATCTCCGGCTCCTTCACGATGGACTCCACCGTCAGCTGGCCCACGATGCCGCGCAGGTGGCCCTCCATCACCAGGCGGATCAGGCTCTCGCGCTCGATCGGTTCCTTGTTCAGGAACTGCTCGGCCGCCGTCGTGATGCTCTCGGGGTCGCTGCGCACCTTGATCTGCGCAACCGCCTCCACCGACACGGCCACGCCCTGCACCGTGTACAGGTCCTGCTTGGGCGCCACGTCGAAACTCATCAGTTCCAGCGACAGCTCGCGCGCCGTCTGGATCATCGGCCACACGATGGCGCCCCCGCCCGTGACGATGTGCGTGCCCCCGAAACCATAGACGATCAGGGCCTGGTTCGGGCCCACCTTCCGGTACATCCGCGCGATCACGTAAAAGATCATCAGTATGGCCAGCACGCAACCGGCCACGATCATCGATGAAACCCGGTCCAGCATTTCCCAAACTCCCTCGTCTTCGCCCGGCCGTCTCAGCGGCCCGGGTGGTTGGTTGTGTATCCTGGTGTTCTGGCAGCCCTGCGGGTCCGGTGACCCGCCTAAACCCGGTTCAGTTCGTCAGAAATGCTCCTCACATAAGCGATCCCCTTTTCATACCGTACCACCATGACCTCCTGACCCAGCGGGTGCGGCGCGCTTTCGTCGCTGCGGGCCCCGCAGGTTCTGCGGGAGGCGCCGTGAACATAAGTGATCTCCCCCGTCTCCCCGGCCCGGATGCCCGAGGTTACCCGCGCCAGCGTTCCCGGCAGGTGGTAATCCGACGCCACCATCCGCGTGTCCCCGTGCTTGAGGAATTGGTTCAGGTAGAAGAAAACGATGAGGGCGCCCGCCAGCCCGGCCCCCACGGCGCCGAAAAGGACCAGCAGCACCATCCCGCTGGCGTTCCTGTTCAGGATGTAGCCCGCACCGCCGAAGAAGGTCAGGAATATCAGCATGCCGCTGTAACTGAAGAAGGACGCGCCCGGCCGCGCGTCCACGCCGCCGTGATCGGCCCCGCCGTGCCCGCCACCGTGGCCCGGGTCACCACCGTGATGCCCGCCGATATGAAAACCGTCGTGGTGATGGTCCATCCCGAACATCAGCGAAATCATGGTCAGGATGAAGCCGACCAGGAAACAACCCAGGAAAAAGTGCGCAAAGAACTGACTCATGGACGCCGTCACTCCTTTCGTTTGCGGGGCGTGGCGCGGCCCGCCGCGGCGGGGGACAGGGCCGACCGCAGTTGTTCCACCGCGCCCGGCGATCCCACCAGGTCCGCGACCAGCACCAGCACATCGCGCGACCGGGTGTGTTCCGCCAGCATTCGCAGCGCGGCCGACAGGCCCGGGTCCACACCCCGGAAAAACTCCGCGCCCCTCTCCAGCCATTCATCCACCCGCGCCTCGTGGGCCATCGGAAGGCTCGTCACCTGCGTGCCGAAACCCTCCGGGTCGCTCACCAGGTAGCCGGGGTGAACCTTGAAAAAGCGCGCCAGCAGGTCCCGCGTTTTTTCGGTCATGTGGGGGCGCTTGCCCGATTCCAACTGCGACAGGTAGGCCGGGCTGATCGTCTCGCCGAGGTCTTCCCGGATCAACCGCACCAGCTCCGATTTGGCAAGCGGGCGGTTCAATCCCCGGAGATTTCCCTCCAGCGACCGTAGCAGGCGTATCTTTTCTCCAAGATGCACGGAACACATCCTTTTGCAGTCTCTGTACAGGTGATTAGCAAATTGCTACGGAACAATTCAAGAAAAATCACTCCGGGGGATGCAGGACAAGAAGATGGAGGCCGGTGCGTCTGCCGGAACAACTTCGCTTCGACGCCTACGGCCTGCGCGCCAACTTCGCCAATACCAGCGGTTTTTGTTCCTCAAAATGCCGGTAGGCATACACCAGGAACAGGCCCAAGGCCAGGTTTGAGACTCCGAGCCAATGCCACTGTCGCTGGAGATCGCGAAGCCTTTCCTCGTCTCTCGGCAGTGCGCCCGGAGTCGCCATCCGCACTTCCGCCCGTTTCTCGGCGATCCGCGGCCGGGCCAGGCCCGCGCCCACCAGCGTGAACAGCATCATGACGGTGGCGACCAGCAGGGCGTAGCGCTGAAGGCGGATTGCGCGGCCCAAGATCACGCTCTTCACGAAATTGGAAGCGAGCACCACCAGACCGCAGATGATCTCGATCCCCTGGAAGCGGTCCGCGAGCGTGTTGGCGAGGTCCCACGCGGCATCGCTCCCGGCCCCGAGCGCGGCCTCCACCGACGGCAGCGCCACCACCGTCAGCAGGAAACAGCCGCCCACCCACAGCACGAGTGCGAAAATCTCCACCGCAGTCAGGATTCGTTGCAGTCGCCACCACATGGCCGCAAAGGTTCGGGCCGCACACGGGGAAAGGAAAGCGAAAACGCCGTTCCCCGCCCGGCGGACGCCCCGGCTCTCAATCGCCTCCGGACGGCGGGGCGTTGGATTGGCGCTGGTTCGTCGGCATGCGCATCTCGGCGGGCAGGCTGAAGAAATCCAGCGTCAGCCCGCGCGCGGGAAGCGGGCCGTTGGATTCGTACGAGTCGTAATACCAGTACTCCCGCAGCACCGCGCGCCCCTGCGTGTCGAAAACCATCCGCTCGCGCCGGGCCGGAATCCATAAACCGTCCGATGTGCCCCCGATCAGGATGCGCGTCCGCGTCACGTACTTGCCGCCGGCAACCCGCCCCACCTCCTCCGCCAGGCACGCCTTCGCCGGGTTCAGGATGTAATACACGAATTCCGTCCCCGCCGGATTGGCGAAATCCACCCGCAACCGCAGGCCGTCCACCGTGTCAAACTCCGCGATCGTCGGCCGTACGGGCAGCTTCGGCAGCGCTGCCAGCAGGTCCTTCAGCCGGGTGCGTTCGTCGCCCAGCAGGCGGGGCTGGAAAGCCACGAGGGGGTTGTTCTCGTGCACCGCCGGGTTGTAGGGCACGCGCTTGACCTGCGGCCGGTTCGCGTTCCTGGGAAAAAGAACCTGGCTGACGACGTCGTTGTCGATCAGCGAACCGGCCAGGAAGCGCGACCAGTCCGGTTTGTCGCCCCATGCGGGAAGAGGTTTCCCGTCCTCGTGGCGGACCACCAGGTTCACGCTGCGCCGCCCTTCGAACGCGAACAGGATGGCCCGGGTCGTCGCTTTCCACGCGCCGGTCGCCGTGTCGGGCGTGTCCTCGCGCCACACCACGCCGCCGCGCCCGCGCTGCATCCGCGCGTAATTCGCGTCCTGTCGCGCCACCGCCTGGGCCAGCGTGACCGATGTCGCGCGCATGCCGTTGGGCGCGGTGGGGGCGGGCGCCGCCGGGGCCGTCCGGCCCCCGGCCATCGTCACGATCGCCGCCGCCAGCCATCCCGCGCCCAGCCAGTTCCGAATTGCTCTCACGATTCCTCCGGTTCCCATCCTTTGAAGAAGCGGTAGTTCGGCGTCATGTCGTCGCGCGGTGCAAGAAGCGAAACCTGCCACGGTGCGAATTCCAGGTCCACGCGCCCCGACGCGACCCGGCGCGGCTTCCCGTCGTTCCCCAGCATGTCCTGCAGCGGCAGACCGTCGGGCAGGAAGGGGAGCGGGAGAAACACGCGGGCCGACACGGGCGCGCCCGACGCATTCGCAACGAACACAAGCGCCCCGGACGGTTTCGGCGTCACCCGCGCAAAGGCCAACAGGGACGGGGAACCCGGGAGCGGAATCGGCAGGTAGGCGCCCTCCCTCAGGGCGCAACGGTCGGCGCGCAGCCGGCCGAGTCGCTTCAGCCACTCCATCGTGTGACCGTCCCGAGCCGCCTCGTCCCATACCATTGGAGCGCGGTTGGCCGGGTCGGCGCCGCCCGCCATCCCGGTCTCCTCGCCGTAATACACCATGGGGATGCCCGGGTAACAATAGGCCAGCGCCCACGCCAGCGCCCGCCGGGGCCAGTCCGCCACCCGCGTCGCCAGTCGCGGCGTGTCGTGGGACGACAATAAGTTCCACGATCGCGCAAGCGCTTCTGCCGGATAGCGTGCCGCCATCAGGTCCAGGTTCGCCGCCGCCTGCGGCGCGGAGATCGCCCCTTCAACAAGGCTTACCACCGTTTCGCGGAAGTAGTAGTTCATCACGCCGTCCAGCGCGCCGCCCGTCAGCCACGGTTCCGCGTACGCCGTCACCTCGCCCGTCACGCCGTCGCGGGCCCCCTCCTCCCGGGCCGTGGCCGTGATCCGCTCGCAAACCCCCGGGCCAAGGTCGGTCGCACAATCCAGCCTCCACCCCGTGGCGCCGCGCCGCAGCCAGGTCCGGATCACCGAGTCGGGTCCCGTGATCAGTTCGCGAACCAGGTCCGGATCCGCCACGCGAAGTTCCGGAAGCGCCCCGTGGCCCCGCCAGCAATCGTGCCGCGACGGGTGCTCGTGCCAGCGGAACCAGCGGGCCTCGGGCGCGCCCGCGTCGGCGGACGCGGCCCGGAACCACGGGTGATCCCGCCCCACATGGTTCAGCACCCCGTCCACGATCAGCCCCATGCCGCGCCCCCCGCAGGCCGCCGCGAGGCGCCCGAACGCCGCGTCGCCGCCAAAGCGCGCGTCCGCGTGCAGAAGGTCGCGCGTATCGTACTTGTGGTTCGATGCCGCCTCGGTGACCGGCGTCAGGTACAGCGCATCCGCCCCCAGCGACGCCACATGGTCCAGCCGTGCGGCGATGCCGTCCAGTGTGCCCCCCGCGTGGTGGTCGCGCGGGGTCCGCGCGGGGTCGAAGGGCGCCAGTGCGGCCCCCCCGTCCGCGGCAAACCGGTCCACGAACACCGAGTACACCGCGTTGCGCGGTCCCGGCCTCACCGCCACACCCCCGCCCTCAGCGCCGCGAGGATCGCCGCCATGTCCGCCGGCGGCTCCGACAGGAAATGCATCGCCTCGCCGCTGCGCGGGTGGGCGAACGCCAGTTCCCGGGCGTGCAGCATCTGGCGCGTGGCCGCGCTCAGCGAGGTGCGCAGGGCCTGGTCGCGTGGCGGGCACAGCTGCATCGCCAGCGCCGCGCCGCCGCCGTAAAGGTCGTCGCCCAGCACGGGATGGCCGATATGCGACAGGTGCACGCGGATCTGGTGCGTGCGCCCCGTCGCAAGCCTGCATTCCACCAGCGAGAACGGGCCGAAATTCTCCCGCACGCGCCACCTCGTCAGCGCGGCGCGGCCCCCGTGTTCCACCACGCCCATCTTGGTGCGCACCGTCGGGTGGCGGCCGATCGGGGCCTCCACGGCGCCGGCCGTCTCGCGGAACGCGCGCAGGGCCAGCGCCCAGTAAACCCGCGTGATCTCCCGCGAGGCCAGCGCCTCCGACAGGCGCCGGTGCGACAGGTCGTTCTTCGCCACCAGCATCAGCCCGCTCGTGTCCTTGTCCAGGCGGTGCACGATGCCCGGCCTCAGCACGCCGCCGATCGCCGACAGCGAACCGGGCCGGGCCAGCAGCGCGTTGACCAGCGTGCCGTCACGCGTTCCCGCGCCCGGATGCACCACCAGCCCCGCCGGCTTGTCGATCACCAGCAGGTCTTCGTCCTCGTGCATCACGCGCAGCGGCATTTCCTGCGCCGGCGGCTGCGCCGGTTCGGGGTCCGGGATCGTCACATCCGCCATGTCCCCATCATGGACGGCCAGCGAGGGCTTGGCCGGTTTGCCGTTCAACCGAACGTCCCCCGCCTCCACCAGGCGCCGGACCCGGGCGCGCGACAGGTCCCCGAGCCGCGTCGCCAGCGCCGCGTCCAGCCGCCGCCCCGCCTCGTCCGGCCCGAACTCGATCTGAAGGTGTTCGGGCATCAGTGGGTGGCCGGGCGCGTCGCCTGCGCCGGCGGATTCTGGCGCGGTGCATCCGCGGGCGAGACCGGCAGCGCGCCCTCCACCCGGTTCTCCTGGAAAACCTGCTCGATGCGGGGCCGGTCCGCCTGGCCGCGGGCGGCCCGCTGGTGGCGCACCACCTCCATCACGGCGATCGCCGCAATCGTTGCCCCCGCAATCAGCGAGGCGAGGGCATACTTCACCATGTCGCGCGTCTTCATCGTGGGTCCAGACCTAGCAATACGGTTTTCGGATGGTTTTCCTTCGGAATGCCGGGCAAGAGTCGTTGTAACACCTCCGGGCGCAGACCTTGCGCCCGCCACGCGGCAGACGGGCTGATGTAGCTCAGCTGGTAGAGCAGCTGATTCGTAATCAGCAGGTCGTCGGTTCGAATCCGACCATCAGCTCCAGTCGCCGCGCCTCCGGCCGGTGCTACCGGCGGACCTTCAACTTCCGGTAGCGGCGGATCAGGGCGTTGGTGGAACTGTCGTGGGCGAGTGACGGCTCGGCCGCGTTTTCCAGTTCGGGAACGATCCGGTTGGCCAGCACCTTGCCAAGTTCCACCCCCCACTGGTCGAACGAGTCGATGCCCCAGATCACGCCCTGCGTGAACACGATATGCTCGTAGAGGGCCACGAGTTTGCCGAGCGTTGGCGGGTCGAGTTTCTGCAGGAACAGGGTGTTCGACGGCCGGTTGCCCTCGAAGACACGGTGCGGTACCAGCCAGTCGGCGGTGCCCTCGGCACGCACCTCATCGGCGGTCTTGCCGAAAGCGAGGGCCTCGCTCTGGGCCAGCACGTTGGCGATGAGCAGGTCGTGGTGGCGGCCCAGCGGGTTCGCCGTCTCCGCGAAGGCGATGAAGTCGCACGGGATCAGGTGAGTTCCCTGGTGGAGGAGCTGGTAGAACGAGTGCTGGCCGTTGGTGCCGGGTTCGCCCCAGTACACCGGGCCCGTGTCCCACGCGGCGCGGCTGCCGTCGAGCAGGGTCTGCTTGCCGTTGCTCTCCATGGTGAGCTGCTGCAGGTAGGCGGGGAAGCGCTTCAGGTACTGCTCGTAGGGAAGCACGGCGAAGGACCGCGCGCCGAAGAAATTGACGTACCACACGGAGAGAAGGGCCATGAGCACGGGTAGGTTGCGGTCGAACGGCGCCGTGCGAAAGTGCTCGTCCATCTCGTGGAATCCCGCCAGCAGGGCGCGGAAGTTGTCCGGCCCGACGGCGAGCATCGTGGACAGGCCGATCGCCGAATCCATCGAGTAGCGACCGCCGACCCAGTCCCAGAAGCCGAACATGTTGGCGGTGTCGATTCCGAACGCGGCCACGTCCTTCGCGTTGGTGGAAACCGCGACGAAATGTTTCGCCACCGACGCCGGGTCGCCCCCGAGCCCGCCGACCGACCAGTCGCGCGCCGTCAGGGCGTTGGTCATGGTCTCCTGCGTGGTGAAGGTCTTGGAGGAGACGATGAACAGCGTTTCGGCGGGGTCGAGGTCCCCGACCGCCTCGGCGAAATCGGTCCCGTCGATGTTCGACACGAAGCGGAAGGTCAGCGCCCGGTCGCTGAAGTGCCGGAGGGCCTCGTAGGCCATGACGGGGCCGAGGTCCGATCCGCCGATGCCGATGTTCACGACATTGCGGATGCGCTTCCCCGTGTGCCCCTTCCACCCGCCGCTGCGGATCCGGTCGGCGAAGGCCGACATCTTGTCGAGCACCGCGTGCACGTCCGGCACGACGTCCCCGCCATCGACGACGATGGACGCGCCGCGGGGGGCGCGCAGGGCCACGTGAAGCACGGCGCGGTTTTCCGTGATGTTGATCCTGTCGCCTCGGAACATCGCCTCGATGCGCGCCCGGAGGCCGCACTCGGTGGCCAGGCCGGTCAGCATCTGCATGGTCTCGGCGGTGACGCGGTTCTTGGAGTAGTCCAGGAACACGCCGGCGGCCTCGGCCGTGAGTTGTCCCCCGCGGTCGGGATCCGCGGCGAAGAGCTCGCGAAGGTGGGCGTCCCGGATGGCGCGATGGTGCGCGGCCAGGAGTGTCCATGAGTTCAGTTCGGTGAGTCTCGGTGTGCCGCTGGTTTGGGTGGTCATGTCGGTTCTTGTCACTCCTGGCGATCTGCCGTGTGTGTGGGCCCCGGGCGGGTCGGCGCCTGGTCCGTTATGGGGCCAAGTGACGGTCCCCGCCCGGGGGAGGCGCAACCGTTGTCGCCGGTCGGGGCGGGCGCGGCAACTGTTTTAGGCGGGTGCTTTGGGCGGGGAAATTGGCTCCGGGTGTTCCCGCCCCGCCAGGGGCCCGTCGCGGCGCTTGACAGTGTCCCGGTTCGCGCCTAACCGTTCCGGTTCCCTAATGAACCCGAGTCCGCGGATCCCGTGCACAGGAGGGCGTTAGATGATTGGTCAGCTTGAGGCCATGCTCCGGCCGCCGAAGTTGGAGATGGCGCCGTATCCGGCAAAAAGTATCCTGCTCGCCAACGGCGAGACGATGATCGTGAGGCAGGCGTCGCTCGATGAGGTGGACGTGCTGCTGGAGGCGGTGGACCCGCTGAAGAAACTGGACCGCGACTTCTACGACATCGTGTCGGCGCGCCTCTACTCCGAGCTGCTGGGGTGGAAGCGCCACCGCGTGCGCAACGAGTACTGCCTCGTGGGGGTGGTGGACGGCGAACTGGCCGGCATCGTCAACGGCCGCATGTTCGACGAGAAGCACGGCATCAGCTACCACACGCTCACGCTGCGGCGCGGCCTGCGCATCGGCGCGCACCTGTTCGCCTCCAAGATGGAGCACCACATCGAGTACCTGGGGCAGGACGAGGTGTGGATCGTCGCGGAGAGCCCCATCGGCCACCGCCGGTGGATGATCGAGTACCCGCTCCAGCAGAAATTCACGATCCAGCACGAGCTGGGCGGCGCCCCCTCGTGGGTGCTGACCCGCGAGACCTACTTCGCGGCCAAGTCGCGCCTCGTCACCGGTACGCGCCCCGTGCCTGACGGGCTGCTGGCCACCTCCTATCCCATCCGCAAACCCGACCTGCGCACGATGCTCGTCCAGATCGGCGACACACTGGAGGCCAAGATATGAGGGACGTTGCCATCGTAGGCGCCGCCACGACCCAGTTCGGGCGCGCCCAATGGAGTCTTCCGAAGATGCTGTGCGAGGCCGCACACGGCGCCATCACCGACGCCGGGGCCGACCCGAAGGCCATCGACAGCGTGTATGTGGCCAACATGGGCGCCGCCCACAACAACCGCCAGGCCGGCCTGGCCAGCGTGCTGGTGGATCGCATGAATCTCTATCCCGCGGCCGCCGACACCGTGGAGAACGGCCCCGCCTCGGGCGCCTCCGCCGTCAAGAACGGCTTCCTCGCCGTCGCCTCGGGAATGTTTGACTGCGTCCTTGTCGCCGGCGGCGAGCGCATGCGCGAGGTCAACAACTTCGAGGCCACCGAGTTCGTGTCGTTCCTCAGTCACCGCTACGCCGAGTACATCTACGGCGTGACGCTCCCGTCGCTGGCGGGCATGTTCGCCCGGCTGTGGATGGACAAGCACGGCGTGACGCCCGAGCACCTGGCGATGGTGGCCATCAAGAACCACGCGAACGCGATGAACAACCGCGCCGCGCACATCAAGATGCCCGTGACCATGGAGGGCCTGCTTCACTCGCCCGACGCGTCGATGAACAACCCGTATGTCGCCGACCCGCTGCGCTTCTTCGACTGCTGCCCGGTCAGCGACGGCGCGGCGGCCGTGCTGCTCGTGGCCGCCGACAAGGCGAAGGATTTCGCCAAGAAGCCCGTCCGCATCGTCGGCATCGGCCAGGCCACCGACACGCAGGCCGTCCACGAACGACCCGACCCGACCGTCCTCACGGCCGTCCAGACCGCCTCGCGCAAGGCGTTCGACATGGCGGGGATGAAGCCCGCGGACATCTCGCTGGCCGAGCTGCACGACGCCTTCACCATCCTCGAGATCGCCCAGAGCGAGCAGGCGGGTTTCTTCGGCGAGGGCGAAGGGCACAAGGCCCTGGAGCGCGGCGAGACGCAGATCGGCGGCCGCTTCCCGATCAACGCCTCGGGCGGCCTGAAAGCCAAGGGCCACCCCGTCGGCGCCACGGGCGTGTCCCAGATCGTGGAACTGGTCTTCCAACTCCGCGGCGAGGCGGGCAAACGGCAGGTCAGGGACGCCAAGAACGGCTTCGCCCTCAACTTCGGCGGATTCGGAAACAACGTGGTTGCCACCATCCTGGCGAAAGGGGCGTAGACATGGAACCCAAGGTGAACGCGGCGAAGTGCACGGCCTGCGGAAAGCTCAGTTACCCCACCCATTATTACTGTCCCGCGTGCGGCACCGCGGAATTCGAGGGCGTGCCGATCGAGGGCGAGGGAACCCTGCTCACCTTCACCCGGGCCTACGCACTGGCGCTGGATTTTGACGACCTGTACATCACGCTCGGAATCGTGGAACTGGACCAGGGGGTGCGCGCCACCGGCCGCCTGGACATCGCGGAACCCGAGATCGGGATGCGCGTCAGGGCGGGGGTGGCGCCCGTTCGCAATGTGGACGGCCGCGATGTCAACGGCCTGTGGTTCCAAGCCGTGTAGGGTCGGCGGGCGTATGGCCCGCGCCTTCCCGGTGCATCCGTTACGGAGGACAGCCCCATGGGAATCGCACGATACGAGTGTCCGCAAACCGTTGAGGAGGCCGTCGGCCTGCTCATCGGCGAACCCGGTTCCGCCTCCATTCTTGCGGGCGGCACCGACCTGGTGGCCGACATCCGTGCAGGCCGCGACATCGCGCTGGTGGTGGACATCAAGCGCATCCCCGGAATGACCGAGATCCGCTGGGAACCCGACGGCACGCTGGTGCTGGGAGCCTGCGTCCCCGTGCAGGCCGTGGCCGACGATGCGCGCATCCGCGGGCGCTACCCGGTCATGTCCGAGGCGGCGGGCAACCTCGGCTCGTACCAGGTGCGCTGGCGGGCCACCGTGGCCGGCAACCTCGGCAACGCGTCGCCCTGCGCCGACAACGGGCCGGGCCTTCTGGTGCTCGGCGCGCTGGTGCGCGTGGAATCGGACAAGGGGCGCACCGACATGCCGCTGGACGGTTTCATCGTCAGCGTGAAGAAGACCAAACTCCGGCGCGGGGAGATCATCACCGCGATCGTGGTGCCGCCCCAGCCGCCCGCCCTGCGCAGCGCGTTCCTGAAGATCAAGCGGGTGCGCGGCCACGACCTGGCCCTCGTCAACGCGGCCGCTGCTTTCGACCCCGACACGCGCGAGTTCCGCCTCGCGATCGGCAGCGCCGCATGCACACCCGTGCTGATACGCGGCCTGGAGGGCGTCGCCCCGCCGGGTGCCACTGCGGACGAGGTCGGCGATCGGCTGGCCGCCGCAGCCCTCGCGGCCATCAGCCCCATCGACGACGTGCGCGCCGGCATCGAGTACCGGTGCGACATGACCGCGCTGCTTTGCCGGCGCCTCGCGAGGGCGCTGTTGTGAAAGTTCCCAACCGCATCACCGGAAGGAGCGCACGATGAACCGTCGCATCACCATCACGGTCAACGGCGAGACCGGCACCCTCGAGGTGCCGCCGCGGCGCACGCTGCTGGAACTGATCAAGGGCGACATGCACCTCACGGGCACCAAGATGGGCTGCGGCATCGGCGAGTGCGGCGCCTGCACGGTGATCATGAACGGCCGCCCGGTGAACGCGTGCATCGTCCTGGCGGTCGAGGCCGACGGGGCCGACATCCGCACCATCGAGGGCGAGGCCGACGGCGACACGCTCTCGGACCTCCAGCAGGCGTTCATCGATTTCGGCGCCACCCAGTGCGGATTCTGCACGCCGGGTATGATCATGTCGGCCCGCGCGCTGCTCGCCCGAAACGCCGCCCCCTCGCGCGGGGAGATCAGCGAGGCGATCGCGGGAAACCTGTGCCGATGCACCGGGTACCGGCCCATCGTGGACGCGATCGACGCCGTCGCGCGCGCCCGCGCCAACGGCGGCTACAGGGCCGCCGAACCGGCCGGCCCGCCCTATGTCGGCGGCGCGACCAGGCGCGTCGACGGGTTCGAGAAGGTCACGGGTTCGGCGGTGTTCGTGCACGACATGGTCCTGCCCGGGATGCTCTACGCGCGCATCAAGACCTCGCCCCACGCGTCGGCGCGCATCGTGCGCATCGACACTTCCAGGGCGGCTGCAATGCCCGGCGTCAAGGCGGTGCTCACCGGGGCCGACCTGCCGCAGAAGGTGGGCCTCTACATGCAGGACAAGGACATCCTCGCCCGCGAACTGGTGCGCTACCAGGGAGAACCGGTGGCCGAGAATGCGCGGCGCCGACGACGCGACGATCGACGAGAGCGTGGCCCGCGCCGCCTGTAGCGCCATCGAGATCGAGTACGAGGTGCTCGAACCGGTGCTCGATGTCAAGGCGGCGGCGGCGCCGGGCGCACCCCTCGTCCACGAGAAACTCGGGGAGTACTCATACCTCAAAGGCGTGTTCTTCCCCAAACCCGGCACCAACATTGCCCACCACCAGAAGATCCGTAAGGGAAACACGGCGGAGGGTTTCGCGGGGGCGGACCTGGTGACCGAGTTCGAGTTCTGGAACCCCGCCGTGCAGCATGTGCCGATGGAGACGCACACCGCCATCGCCACGGCCAGGCCCGGCGGCAAGGCCGACATCATCTCCTCGGCCCAGTCGCCGTTCACCCTGCGCAACCTGTTCTGCCACACCTTCGGGATGTCCCACAACAGCGTGCGGGTAAGGGTGCCGTATGTGGGCGGCGGTTTTGGCGGCAAGGCCGGCATCCACCTCGAGCCCCTCGTCTACAGCCTTTCCAAAGCGGCCCGCGGCCGTCCCGTGAAACTGACCTGCACGCGTGAGGAGGAGTTCAACACCATGCCCTCGCGGCAGGGCCTCAGCAGCGTCGTCAAGACGGGGGTGACCCGGGACGGCAGGATCACCGCCCTCGAGGTGCGCTACCTGTGGGACGCCGGGGCCTATGCCGACTACGGCGTCAACATCGGCCGCGCCGCTTCCTATTCGGGCGCGGGGCCCTACCATGTTCCCAACTGCCACATCGATTCGATGGTGATCTACACCAACAAGGTGTTCGGCACGGCCTACCGCGGTTTCGGCCACCTCGAAGTCATGTGGGCCATCGAGCGCAACATGGACCTCGTGGCCCGGCGCCTGGGCATCGACCCCCTTGAATTCCGCCTGAAGAACATCCTGCGCCCTGGCGACACGACGATCACCGGCGAGCGCTTCACCGACCACCACGGTCGTCCCGACAAGTGCCTGGAACTCGTGGCGGAGGAAATCGGCTGGAAGAGCCGCCCCGCGCGCGCCGATGCCGTGCCGATGCCTGACGGACGCCTGCGCGGAATGGGACTGGCGATGCTCCACAAGGCGCCCGCCATGCCCACTTTCACCTCGTGCTCCGCGGTCATCAAGTTCAACGAGGACGCGACCGCCAATGTGCTCATCAGCGGCGTGGACTATGGCCAGGGCACCTACACCGCCCTGACCCAGATCGCGGCCGACGAACTGCGCCTTCCCATCCAAAAGGTGCGCATCTCGTGGGACAGCGACACCGACTACACCCCCAACGACTGGAAGTCTGAGGCCAGCCGCTTCACGGTGATGGGGGGAAACGCCATCATCCAGGCCGCGCGCGACTGCCTGAACCAGGTGCGATCCGTGGCGGCGCAGGTGCTGCGCGCGCCGGTTGATTACCTCGTCTGCCGCGACGGCCGCGTGTATGTGGACGGCGACCCCGATCACGGCCTCGATTACCGCCAGGTGGTGATGGGCTATGTCTACCCCAACGGCAACAGCATCGGCGGACCGGTGATCGGCCACGGGCGGTTCATCGCCCACGGCCTGACCCACCTCGACCCCGAGACGGGGCAGGGCCTGCCGGCCCTCGACTGGACCTACGGCGCCCACGCGGTGGAGATCGCCGTCGACCGCGACACCGGCGAAATCGAGGTGCTGAAGATCGCATCCGCTTTCGACAACGGCAAGGTGATCAACTCCCAGCAGTGTCTCAGCCAGGTGGTGGGAGGCGTGGTGCAGGGCATGGGATCGGCGCTCAGCGAGGGCTTCGTTTTCGATCACACCGGCAAATTCCTCAACCCCGGCTTCAAGGATTACAAGATTCCCACGGCCAGGGACACGCCGCGCGAATCGGCGGTTTTCTTCGTCGAGACGCCGCACCCCGACGGACCGTACGGGGCCCGGGGCGTGGCCGAGCACCCGATGATCAGCATCCCGGGGGCGATCGGTAACGCCTTGGCCGAGGCGGCCGGGCTCGAGATGTTCGAGTTCCCCCTGACGCCGGAGCGAGTCTTTCTCGGGTTCAAGCACGGCGTGGGCGAGGGGGATGCAAGGGGCGCGGCTTATGTGCCCATTTCGCCGCCGCGATGCGCCTTCAGGGCGCCGGGGGATCCGCCCACCCAATGACGGCCAGACCACCAGACGCTGCCGGGAGGCCGCCGTGCCGGACCTCGTCCTGATCCGAAACGACTCGTACTTCGACTCGGTGCTGCTCATGCGCATCTCGCGCGAGTTGAGCTCGCTTCCGGGCATCGAAGACGCCGTGGTGGCCATGGCAACTCCCCAAAACAAGTCGCTGCTGGCGGACTCACATTACGCCTCCCCCGAACTCGGTGCGGCCGGCCCGAATGACCTCGTTATCGCCGTTCGCGGGGAGGGCGGGGCAGTCGGACCCGGGGATGTCGAACTCGCCATCGGGCGGCTTCTCAAGGCGGACCGCTCGGAGGATGCCGACGCCGAAGCCCCGCCCCGCTCGCTGGCCGCAGCCCTCCACTCCCTGCCGGAGGCCAACTTCGCGCTCATCTCGGTCCCCGGGCAATACGCCGCGCGCGAGGCCCGCGCCGCCCTCCGCCGCGGATTGCATGTCATGGTGTTTTCCGACAATGTGAGCGTGGGCGACGAGGTCGCCCTGAAAACCGAGGCGGTCGCGCGCGGGTTGCTGATGATGGGCCCCGACTGTGGCACCGCCATCATCAACGGAAAGCCCCTCGCTTTTGCCAATGTGGTGCGTCGCGGACCGGTCGGCGTGGTCGGCGCGTCCGGCACGGGAATCCAGGAGGTCACCTGCTGCATCCACCGTCTCGGCGGTGGGATCTCGCAGGCAATCGGAACCGGCGGCCGCGACCTGTCCGACAAGGTCGGCGGTTTGATGACGCTCGCGGGAATAGGCGCCCTCGCCGCCGATCCGGCGACGCGGGTCATCGTGGTCGTGTCGAAGCCGCCCTCGCCCGCCGTGGCGACGAAAGTTGTCGCGGCCCTTGCGGGGACCGGAAAACCCGCCGTCGTGCACTTCGTTGGCAGGTTCGCGGAGGAAATGGACGCTTGCGCCGGCGTGACCTTTGCCGACTCCCTGGCCGGAACCGCCGAGGTCGCCTGTCGCCTCGCCGGGCCCGGGGACGCGGCGCCCCATTCGGTCATCCTTCTTCCCGCACCCAGCCACCAGGGGGAACTGACCGCCCGCGCCGTTGCCGCGCGACAGGCTCCCGGTGTCCGCCTCAGGGGCCTTTTCTGCGGCGGAACCACCGGCCAGGAAGCCGTGGCGCTCCTGGGACATCATGGAATCGAAGTATTCTCCAACCTCCACAAGTCCGGCCCCCTTCACGCCGACGGTCTCGCGCCCGTGGCCGGCCACCTGGTGCTCGACCTCGGTGCCGACGAATTCACCGTGGGCCGGCCCCACCCGATGATCGACCCTCTGCTGCGCAACGAGCACCTCCGGCGCGCGATGGACGACCCGGCCGTGGGGCTCCTGCTTTTTGACTGCGTGCTCGGTTACGGTTCCCACCCCGATCCCGCCGGTGTCCTTGCCGACGGCGTGCGCACGGCGCGAAATTCCGCCCGCCGGCGCGGTTCGGAAATCGTCGCGGTCGCTTCACTCACCGGCACCCCCGATGATCCGCAGGGATTCGACACGCAATGGCGCAAACTGGTGGATGCCGGCGTCTGTGTGGCAGCGAACAACTGTGAGGCCGTGGGGGTCGTGGCGGAGATGCTCAAACCCACGGCGAAGGAGTCCGCACGGTGACCGAACGCAAACCCTCACCCCTTTTCACCGCGGATCTCGCCGTCGTGAACGTGGGCCTCGCTTCGTTCTCCGACAACCTCCGGCGCGAGGGCGTCCGCACCGTGCAGGTGGACTGGCGTCCCGAGGCCGGCGGCGATCCGGAGATGCTCGCGCTTCTCGATCGCCTGCGCGGTCCCGACGGCGAACTGCTCCCCGCCATCGCCGCCGCAAACGCCGCGGCCCTGGCCCGCCTGCTCGCCGCGAAACCCGTGATCACCGGAATCGGCCGTGCCGGCGAAGTCATCCCCGGGATGCGCCGCGACCTCGTGCTCCACGCCGGGCCGCCGGTCACATGGGAGCGCATGTGCGGCCCCATGCGCGGGGCGGTCATCGGCGGGCTGATCTATGAGGGGCTGGCCGCCCATCCCGACGAGGCCGCCGCCCTGGCCGCATCCGGCCGCATCTCCTTCGAACCGTGCCACCACCACCGCGCCGTCGGCCCGATGGCCGGCATCGTCACCGCCTCGATGCCCGTGTGGATCATCGAGAACACCGCGTTCGGCAACCGCGCCTTCTCCACCCTCAACGAGGGGCTCGGCAAGGTGCTGCGCTACGGCGCCTACTCGGACGAGGTGATCGACCGCCTCCGCTGGATCGGGCGCACCCTCGCCCCGTCCCTCGCCGCGGCCATCGCGGCCCGCGGCCCGGTCGACCTCCAGACCCTCATCGCCCAGGCCCTCCAGATGGGCGACGAGGTGCACAACCGCAACCGCGCCGCCACGTCGCTGCTCATCCGCACCCTCGCCGCCCACCTGGCCGGTGTCGAAAACGGCGCCGACGCCCTGCGTTTCATGGACGGCAACGACCATTTCTTCCTCAACCTCAGCATGGCCGCGTGCAAGAGCGCGCTCGACCCCACCATGGGCATTGCCAACTCCACGATGGTCTCCACCATGGCCCGCAACGGAACGGATTTCGGCGTGCGCGTGTCGGGGCTCGGCGAACAGTGGTTCACCGCCCCCTCGCCCATGGTTGAGGGACTTTACCTGCCCGGTTTCAGCGAGGCCGACGCCGCCCCCGACATCGGCGACTCCGTCATCACCGAAACCGCGGGCATCGGCGGGTTCGCCATGGCCGCCGCCCCCGCCATTGTGCAGTTCGTCGGCGGCAGCGCGTCCCGCGCCCTCGCCTTCACCCGCTCCATGTACGAGATCACCCTCGGCGAAAATCCCGCCTACCGCATTCCCGCCCTCGACTTCCGCGGCACGCCCGCGGGCGTCGAGCTGACCCGCGTCGTCGCAACCGGCGTCGCACCCGTGGTCAACACCGGCATCGCCCACCGCGAGCCGGGGATCGGCATGGTGGGCGCCGGCCTGGTCCGCCCCCCCCTGGAGTGCTTCCGCGCCGCGCTGCGCCAGTTTGCCGACAGTTTCAACGAACCTGACTAACCACCGGAGGAATCAACCATGAAGCTCATCGACCTGACCATCCCCCTCGGGATTGCCACGCCGCCCTGGCCCACCTACGAACCCCTGCAGGTGAAATACTTCAAGCGCCTCGCACCCAACGGCGCCAACGGCCAGGTCATCACCCACTCCAACCACCTGGGCACCCACCTCGACGGCGAGATCCACTTCCACACGCCGGGCCGCGACATCGCGTCGCTGCCGCTCGACTTCCTCGTCAACGACGGCGTCATCGTCGACCTCTCCGACGCCGTCGGCGCCTACGATGTTTACACCTCGGCCATGGTCGAGGAGCGCGTCGAGGTGCGCGAGGGCGACATCCTCATCATCCACACCGGCTTCCACCACTACGGCTGGGACCAGCCCACCGCCGACGAGGTCGCCTATATGGTGAAGCACCCCGGACCCGACCGCGAGTTCGCCGACTGGGCCAAGCGCCTCAAACTCCGCTGGATCGGCGTGGACTGCGGCAGCGCCGACCACCCCATGAACACCATCATCCGCGACTGGATGCCCCGCCAGACCCGTCAGGCCGAGGCCCACTTCCAGCAGAAATACGGCATGTCGCTCACCGAATTCTTCGACGACTCCAAGTACCAGCTCATGCACTTGGAGATGTTCAACAAGGGCATTATCCACGCCGAGTGCCTCGGCGGCGACATCGACCTGCTGCTCAACCAGCGCTGCACCATCGGCTGTTTCCCGTGGCGCTTCGTGGACGGCGAAAGCTGCATCTCGCGCATCGTCGCCTTTGTGGACGACGACCGGTACGAGGAGCTGATGAAGGTCAAGGCCGCCTGCACGCTGACCAAGTACGGCGACATCGCCGGCGCCAGCCATCCCGAACTGCACGGCAAGCGCGGGCGGTGACGCCGCCGCCCCGGCCCCATCGGTGAGGATCGGTCTCCGCGCCCGCGACGCGCTGCTGCGCGCCCGGGCGGGACGCGTGGTGTCGGCTTACACCCGCGCCGTGAACGTGAGCCTGGAAACCGGCGACCTCGTGACCCTGCTGCCCGCGGGGTCTCCCCTCCACCCGTGGGCCCTGGCCGTGGACGGCGTATTGCCCGCGATGGCCACCGGCGACGCGGTGCGGATCGGTGACGGCGTGCTTGCCGGCGGGTCGTTCAGAGCGAACCTTGCGGATGCCCGGGCCACGGACCTGGCCCTGGCATCCCGTTCCGCTTCGTCCCCGCCCCGAATTCACATCGAGATGCTCGGGGCTTTGATGGAGGGCCGGGTTGTCGGTCCTGATGAACCTGCGGATTCGCCAGCGGGGGAGCGAATTGCCGCCGCGCTCGAGGCGTTCGCGGTCCGCGGCGACGTCTCCGCCCTGGCCGCGCTCATCGGCCTCGGCGCCGGGCTCACCCCCTCGGGGGACGACGTGGTGGTCGGCGTGCTCTGCGGGCTGGATCTCGCCACCGGTTATTCGCCGCCCGCCCGCGACCTCCGCACCGCACTGTGCGCCGCCCTGCCCCGGCCCCTCAAATCGGCCACAACGCACCTGTCCGCCCAGATGGTCCGGGCGGCGGGGGAGGGGCAGTACCCCGAACCCCTCCTCCAACTCGCCCGCGCCCTCGCGGTTTCCGATTCCTCCGCCGAACTGGTGCGGAAGGAAACCATGGGCCTGCTGGAAGTCGGACACCGCTCCGGATGCGAAATGCTCCGTGGCTTTCACGCGGCGGTTCGTCGGACCCCGGGTTCGGAAGAACGCATTTGAAGTCGCAGCCGGAAAAGGTTCTGGTGGGCCGGATGGGTGCGCATGGAACCGGGTCGGAAAGCAGGGAAACGGGTCGGCAGGGCGCGTTTACCGGTTGTTGAAGCCTCCGCTCTCTGCGTTGTTCGCCCGTTCCGGTCCTGCGGCAATCTGCTTCCGGGAGGAATGGCGATGAGATTTGCGGTACTGGCGGCTTTGGGTTGTCTGCTTGCGGCCGGCCGGGGTGGTGCCGCCGAGATAACGGCTTCGGCGGACCGCGAGTATGACCGGCACGACCGGATTCTGAAAGTGACCGTGCTCCCGGATGAAGATCGCGATATGGTTCTCCGGGTTTTTGAAACCGGTGGCGGCGATCCGGCCATCAACGGCAACCGGATCCTGCTCAACATCAAGCCCGCCGACCAGATGGAATTGTCCTCGCGCACCTGGGAGACGGGCATCAACATGAACACCGTCGACAAGGTCAGCTTGGAGGACATGTCCGTCCTGATCCGGGGGACCGAGGAGCACCTGGAAGAATCCGGAAAAGTCGGCAAGGTGCCTGCCTCGTTCCGGATCACCTACCAGGTCCGCGACGGGAAACTGGGCGACAAGATCCGGGTGGAGCGGGAATCCGGCAGGCCGGACGCGGACGCGACGCCGGAACCCGAAGGCGGCGTGGATCCCGCGGCTCCGGTCGCGGGCGGGTGGACCGAATTCAAGTGCCGGAGTTACTCCATCCGCTACCCGTCCACCTTCCGGGTCGTGCCGATGACCGCGGCCGATCACGGCGCGGCATTCGTGTCGCCCGACGGATCGGTGACATTCCAGGCCTTCGTGTCCCCGGCCAGCGTCACGCCGACGGACATGGAAGTGGACACCGAGGGCAACGCCGAGAAGCAGGTGGGCGCCAAGGTCACCCGTGGCACCGGCCGCACCGTGCGCGAGGTGGACATCGTCTCCCGCGACGGCCGCTACAGCCGTTCGTTCGTGGACACCGTGACGGGCGACCGGCGGACCGTTTTCGGAATCACCTACCGGGACGACAAAGCGCTGCAGAAAAACCGCCCGCTCTATCTCAAGTTCAAGGAATCCCTCAAACCGGCCGAGTGACGCGGGGGGATCGGCAATTGGGTTTGGTTCTGGTCAACCGTCCCCGTTATTTCAACTAGCTGGAGCGAGTCGCGGACAGTTGCTCGCATCAATCACGACGCGCCCGAAGAACCGGACCATGCCTCCGCTCTGCGGTTTCGTGCGGTGCCGCCTTCACCCGCCGCCCATGCGCCGGCCCCGGTTTTCCGCCGGCTTGGTAACCCGACTCCCGCACCGTCTCATGCCTCACCGACGCGGCCGCAAACCCAAGTTGACTTCCGCCGACCATGAGCTGACATCCGCATATGAACTGGGGGGTCTGTTTGGCGGGTGCTGGATTGGTCAACCATTCCGGATTATGACGGCGGCCGCCAATGTACCAGGAGGAGCACCGTGGCCAAATACCTGATCTCTTTTCCGAGCGCGGCAATGGTTGTGCCCGATGGCGAATGGGAGGCGGTGGGCCGCGACTCGCACGCTGTGATTGATGAGGCGAAAGCCGCGGGCGTCTATGTATTCGCCGGCGGCATCGACGAAACCGTGCCGCCTGCGCTCGTCTCGACCGACGGCACAGTCGCCGCGGGCGGCTACCCGTGGGCGCCCCCGCTCACCGGCGGATTCACCGTGCTCGAACTGCCCTCGCGCGAGGAGGCCGTCGCGTGGGCCGCGCGCATCGCCAGGGCCTGCCGCTGCGACCAGGAACTGCGCGTCTTCGGGTTTGACCCACAATCCTGAAATTCGGCGATGTTTGACAAAATTGGCGCGGTTTTGCCTGCCTCGCCCGATCCGCCTGTGCCTCTTCGGGTACTTAAGGGAATCCCCAACACCGCCCCATCCGGACTAGTGTCGCCCGCATGGACATTCAGGATCGGTTTCTGGGGGCTTCCGAAAAGCGTTCACCCCCCCAATTCCCAACGAAACAGGCAGAAAACGCCGTGTAACAAAAGGAAATCCAACACCTTACATCGCGAAACTCATGCCGCTAAAACCCTGCTAAAACCCCACAAAAACGCACTTTCAGCCCGCTCACCGCTCCACGTAACTGACAGGCCCGTTGCATTTTCCCCGCTCCTGCCTGACGCGATTCTGTCCGTCCTGCCCGCACCCCAAGGGGTTCAGGATTCCGGAAACGGCGTGAAAAACATGCCGATGGCGGGGGGTGTGATCCCGGCCTGACGCAGGGCGGTCGTGATCTGGGCGCGGTGGTGGGTCTGGTGGTCGAACACGCACAGCACGCCCTTGAGAAAAGGCATCTCCACGTCCTTCTTCAGGACCGCGCTGTAAAACCGGAGCGGGCCGGTCAGGCGTTCGTCCGTGAGGGCGTCCGCGAAAGACCGGAATTCCTCGTCCAGGCGCAGGCGTTCGGCGTGGTACGACTCCCACTCCGTGTGCAGTTCCTGCCCCAGGTTGTCGAAGTAGCGCGGAGCCCCGGCGAAACGGCTCAGCCAGACAGTGTCCGTGAGAACCAGGTGGTTCAACTGGCCCCAGATGGACCGGAACGCGATGCCGCGGTCCGCGCGCAGGAACTCCATCCCGAGCGGTTCCAGCGCGGCCAGCAGCGCCGTGTTCGAGAGGGCGTTGTAGCGGGCGTAATGCGGAAAGACGGAACACATCGTTTTCATGATTGCACCAATACCTCCCATTCGCCCCTTGTCACGCGCAAACCGGATCGGGGGGAAACACCTGGCGTTGCCCCAGTGCGCGGGGACGGGTCCGTCCCGGTCTGGGTTGAAAACGCGGTTGCCGTCATGCTCCCATAACGTTTGCCCGCGCAGGGTTGGCGCCATCACGGGTTTTGGAAGGGTCGCGATATGAACATCGGATGCGCCCGCGGGCGGGGCGGTTTTACGCTGATCGAGTTGCTGGTGGTGGTGGCGATCATCGCGATCCTGGCCGCGATCGCGATCCCGAATTTCCTGGAGGCCCAGATCCGGTCGAAGATCTCGCGGGCGAAGTCGGACATGCGCGCGCTGGCGACGGCGGTGGAGGCGTATGCCGTGGACCATAACCGCTACGCGCCGCCGATCGCCTACACCGGCACGCCGCCGGCCTACACGATCGAGGACCCTTCGCAGGACGAGTACCTCGCGTTCCTTCCGATGCGCATGACGACGCCCGTGGCATACATCACCAGCCTGCCGTCGGACCCGTTCTGGCTGAAGAATCCGGACGAACACCCGGTTCGCGCGACCTTCCACTACTCGGAGCAGCATAACAACGCGCAGATGGATGATCCGCGGGAGGATTTCATCGCCGACCGTGTGGAACTGCTCGGGGTTTCGGGCGCCGGGAACTGCCTGTGGTTCATGGCCAGCCACGGGCCCGACCTCACCGATCCCGGCGATGCCGGCGCGCCGCTCTACGACGCCACCAACGGGACCGTCAGCCGGGGCGACATTTATTACCTGGGGCCGGGTATCGGGCCGAGGTGAGGAGTGCAGGCTGGAAGCCCGCGCCGCATCTGGGACGCGCGGCGGCGGGCTCACCCGCCCGCCATCGCCCCGATGATGAGGAAGGGCTCCCTGCCCGCGGCGATCGCATCGGCGAGCGGCGTGTCCGGCGGGTCGTGGGAGAGGTCCTGTTCGCACGCGAAGAACCGGACGAACGGCCGGCGGCGCAGGGTGCCGTGGTCGCGGATGGTGCCGCGGAGGACCGGGTAGAGCGCCTCCACGGCGTCGAGGACCGACCCCAGGGTGGGCGTCCCCTCCACCCGCACCCGGGCCTCGCCCTCCAGGCGGGCCAGGGTGCGCAGGTGGGCGGGCAGCACGACGCGGATCTCCGTCATGGCAGCGTCTGGACCTCGACGGAGAGGACACCGGGCAGATCCCGGACGACGGCACCCCACGAGTCGCCGCCGTTGGCGGACGCGTAAACCTGGCCGCCCGTGGTGCCGAAGTAGACGCCGCAAGGGTCCAGCGAGTCCACCGCCATGGCATCCCGCAGCACGTTCACGTAGCAGTCCTTCTGCGGCAGGCCCTTGGTGAGCGGTTCCCACTCGTTGCCGCCGGTGCGGCTGCGGTACACGCGCAGCTTGCCCTCGGGCGGGTAGTGCTCCGAGTCGCTCTTGATGGGGACGACGTAAATCGTCTCCGGCTCGTGGGCGTGAACGTCGATGGGGAAGCCGAAGTCCGACGGCAGGTTGCCGCTGACCTCGGTCCACGAGTCGGCACCGTTGTCGCTGCGCATCACGTCCCAGTGTTTCTGCATGAAGAGGACGTCGGGGCGGGACGGGTGCATGGCGATGCGGTGCACGCAGTGGCCCACCTCGGCGTCGGGGTCGGGCAGTTCGTATTCGGAGCGGAGGCCGCGGTTGACCGGGCGCCAGGTGAGGCCGTCGTCGTCGGTGCGGAAAACGCCCGCCGCGGAGATGGCGATGAAGATGCGGCCCGGGTGGGCGGCGTCGAGCAGGATGGTGTGGAGCCCCATGCCGCCCGCGCCCGGCTGCCACAGGTGGCCCTTGGCCGCGCGCAGGCCGGGAAACTCCTGCCATGTCTGCGCGCCGTCCGTGGAGCGGAACAGGGCCGCGTCCTCGGCGCCGGCGTAAACCGTGTCGGGATCGGTGGGGGAGGGTTCCACGTGCCAGATGCGCTTGAACTCCCACGGCCGCTGCGTGCCGTCGTAATACTGGTGGGTGGTGGTGGGACCGTTGTAGGCGAACTCGCTGCCGACGGGTTCCCAGGTGACGCCGCCGTCGTCGGAACGCTGGATTTTCTGCCCGAACCACCCGCTGCACTGCGACGCATACAGCCGGTTGGGATCGGCGGGGGAGCCCTTGAGGTGGTAGATCTCCCACCCCGCGAAATGCGGGCCGCTCACCTTCCAACGGCTCCGCTTTCCGTCGGCCGTGACGATGAACGCCCCCTTCTTGGTCCCCACCAGCAAACGAACGCTGCTCATGGTTCTGCTCCTTCCAACCTATGGGAGTTTCCGGGAATGGCCCGGTTTGCCCCGGCGGGCGGCTGGGAAGTGGCAGGGGATGAGCGGGTGCCTGGTAACCTGGATGATGTTCCCTTCCGGGGCTTTCCGCGAATCGATAATCCAAGAAAAGCCACGGGTCAACCCGCAAGTCGGGGCCGCAGACTAATTCTCCAATCGCCGGCCCGCAATTCCCATTCCGGCGAGCATGGTGCAGACATGGTCCCGCATCTGCTCCTCGGACCCGCGGGCGACCACCGTGGAACGGCCCTCGTAGCCGCCCTCGTCGTGCATCGCGGCCGTCGGGATGTATTCCACGCTCCCGTTGCACAGGCCGACGGTCCACAGGTCCAGGCCGGGGAATCGCGACCGCAGCGACAGCGTGGTTTCCACGGGGAGTTCCGACGGCATGAGCGCGAGGAGCGAATCGGCGATGGCGAGGGTCGTGAACGGTTGGACGACACGCTTCCGGTCGAGGTCGCCGGGGGTCAGCAGGAAGGTGGACTTGCCCGCCGCCCATTCCAGCCAGTTGAGGGCGTTGGCCACGCGCCTCAATTCGCGAAGGGGCGACCCGTTCCGGCGGCCGGATTCGAACTCCGCCGTTAGGACTGCCCGCGCCCTGTCGCAGGCCTGCCCCTCCATGGGCAGGTTTGGATCCAGGGGCAATTCCAGGGTGCTTGCACAGGCGCGGATCGACTTGACCTCGACCGCGGGCGCGTCGGCAACAGCCTTCAGCGCCGCGTCGGCGATCTCCGACCCGATCCGGTCCGTTTCGGCCAGCAGTTCCCCGTCCTCTTCGGGGAAGAAGGCGGATGTGGGGCCAAGGTACAGGTTCGGGTAAACCCGCGATTCGTCGGGCAGGTACCGGACCCTCTCCTTCGGGACGAGGTTCGCCGAGGGGCCAAGCAGGAACAGGCACGGCGCGCCGGTGCGCGACTCCACGATGTCGCGCGTGCGGCCGGGGAAGTCCGGGTCATATTGCCGGTCGCGGCACGCTGAGGTCAGGTGCGGGTGCGCGCAGAACCGGACCAGGCTGCCCACGGCGTGGCCATCCGCGTCCTCAAACAGCATCGCCTGCACCAGGGGATCGACCGGTCGGTCGAACCAGATGGGAGGGGAAGACGGCGCGTAGCCGCCCTTGCCGCCGAGCCAGCGGGTCCGCATCTCGTTGGCCAGCGCCGAGGCCTCGGGACGGTCGTCGCCATCGCGGAACTGGTATCCGAACCAGAATGTCTGCACGCCGAGATCGGGTCCCGCGTCGCCGCGGCGATGGATGCTGAGGCGGGATCCCACGTCCGTCCGCCCCGTGCGCACGCGGACCGGGCGCGCGGCCGCCAGGGCTTCGCGGACACATTCGGCAACCGCGTCCACCAGCGCCGGAAGGACCTCGCTTTCGCGGTGTTCCAGCCACGGCACGGAGTGGGTGTGCGTGGTGTGCAGGACGATGCATTCCGCCGGGATGCCGAGGCGCCGGGAGAGCGCGGCGCGCGCCCGGTCGCAGCATGCGACGGTGAGTTCAAGCAGGTCGAAGGCCACCAATAGGAATGCGTGGTCGCTGTCACAAAACGCGGCGCAGGTGACCGCGAGGGGGTGGCGGAACGGCGTGCCGTCGGCCACGCACGCCGAGATGTCGCGCGTGGAAAATCCAGCACGGATGTCGTGCTCCAGGGTGGCTTCGGTCATGGCGGTCATGGGTATTGCCAGTCTCCTCGCAAATTGGGATGGATGGAATCCCGTGTTGAAACGCCGGTGACTCGCTGCCCGGCAAAATGAAAAGTCCACTGGACTCCGCGGAATCGCGCCGCATTTTCGTCATTGAGGTGCGCGCGGTGCCGCATCGCCCCGCGGAAGCCCGAATTCGCCGAAGGAGGAGGATGAGCGGGATGCAGCCCGAGTTGCAGTGGAACGAAATGCAGCAGGTTGGCACGGACTACACCGACCTGGCCGAGGTCGCGCGGTATGACCAGCGCATGGGGCAGTTCCGGGATGTCGCGGCGGAGAACGCGGAGATTCTCGGGGAACTGGACCTCGCGCCGGCCTCGCGGGTGCTGGAGATCGGCACGGGCACCGGGCGGTTCGCGCGCGACGCCGCGCGCGCCGGCCACGCGGTGACGGCCATCGACGTCTCGCCCATGATGCTGGAGTACTGCGCCGGATGGGCGCGGGACGAGGGGCTTCCCGCGATGCGTTTCCAGCATTCCGGCTTCCTGACCCTGGACTTCGAACCCGGTTCCTTCGATGCCGCCGTCTCGTGCGCCGCCCTGCACCACCTTCCGGATGTCTGGAAACTCGTCGGCCTGCAGAATGTGCGCCGTGTGCTGAGGCCGGGCGGACGCTTCGTGCTTCGCGACGTGGTGTTCTACCCGGGCGACGGGGGAGTCGTCCCGTGTTTCGAGGCGCTGGTGAACTCGTGTCCCGAAAGCATGCGCCCCGAGGCGGTCCGTCACGTCGCGCGGGAGTTCAGCACGCTGGGCTGGATCATGGAGGGACTGCTCGAGCGCGCCGGTTTCCGCATCCTCCGCGTCGGCCACGAAAGGGGAGTGCTGGTCCACTACCTGTGTGAGCGGGCGGACTAGCGAACCGGGGTTTTCGCGGGTGCGGGTTACTCTTCGTCCTTGGCGACCGCGGCGCCTTTCGGCCGGTCGGGCCACCCGATGTCGGCCAGTTGCTCAAGCGTGTGCGCCTTCACGAATTCGTGGAAGGTCTCGCCGTTGTTACTCCAGCCCAGGAAGGCCTCGTAGAGGTTGGCAACCACGTCGACAACCTTGTCCTTGGGAACCTTCTTGATGGCCGTCTCGCCGAAGGCGCGGGCCGCGCCGGTGGTGCCGCCGGCCAGCAGGTCGTAGCATTCGATGCTCTTGCCGTCCACCTTGGTCAGCCCGCCCCGCAGGCCGATGTCGCCGATCCACGCCTGGCCGCAGTTGTTTGGGCAGCCGCTGAAGTGGATGCGCACCATGCGCGGGGCTGCCGGGAAACGGGCCGTGAGTTCGTCGGCGACGCGCCGGCCGAACTCCTTCGTTTCGGTGATGGCCAGGTTGCAGAACTCGATGCCGGTGCACGAGACCACGCCCTTCTTGAAGACGGAGGGTTCGTAATCGAGGTCAAGCTCGCGCAGGCGGGCCTTGAGGGCCTCCAGGCGCGACTCGGGCACGTTCGTGATCAGGAAGTTCTGCTTGTTGGTGGTGCGCAGGCTGCCGTGGGTGGAGAATTCCTCGGCTGTGTCGGCGATGCGCTGCAGCAGGTCGCCGTTCATGCGGCCGACGGTGACGCCCACGCCGACGTACCACAGGCCGGGCTGCTTCTGGGGGCAGATGCCGAGGTGGTCGAGTTCCGTGTGTTTCGGGATGGGGTAGGGGCCGCCGTCGGTCAGGCGGTAGCCGATGCGCTCCTCGACCATCGTGCGGAATTTCTCCGGGCCGATGCCGATCTTCGGGTCGTGCAGCAGGAACTTGAGTCGCGCGCGGCTGCGGTTCTCGCGCAGTATCTCGGAGTCGCGGAAAATCCCCGTGATGGCGACCACGACCGGCAGCACCTCCTCGGGCCGCAGGAACACGCCCAAGTCCGCGGCAAAGTATGGCTTCGTGGAGAGCCCGCCGCCCACCTTGAGGCCGAAGCCCCGCTCGGTGCGACCGTTCACGGTCCACTCGGCGCCGTAGAGGCCCACGTCGTTGATGTCTGGCTGCGCGCAGTGCAGGCGGCAACCGGAGATCGAAATCTTGTATTTCCGGGGCAGGTTCGAGTACTTCTTGTTGCCGATGAAGTAGTTGTGAATCTCCCGGGCGATGGGCTCACCATTGACGAACTCATCCTGCTCGATGCCGGCCACCGGGCAGCCCACCACGTTGCGCGTGATGTCGCCGCAGGCGCCGAGCGTGGTGATCCCGACCGCGCCGAGGCGGCGCAGGATTTCGGGGAACTGCTCCACCTTGAGCCAGTGGAACTGGAAATTCTGGCGCGTGGTGATGTCGGCCAGGCCGCGCCCGAAGTCGTTGGCCACGCGGCCGATCTCGCGCAATTGGTTGGCCCCCAGGTTGCCGTTGGGCAACTTGAGGCGCATCATAAAGTGGCCCTCCTCCTTGGGCTTCTGCTGGTAGAAGCCGTACCAGCGGAGGCGCGTGAAGTCCTCGGGCGTGATGGCCGCGAACCCCTCCCGGGCGTAGCGCAGGATATCCGGATAAACATCCAGACCGTCCTTGGCTTTCTTCAGCTCTTCAACGGCGTTCGTCGGTGGCATGATCGCAAACCTCTATTGTTCGGGTAGATAATTGTCTTTTCTGGATACGCTTCGGCATTGGCGAAATTCCCGGGACACTTACCGCCGGGCAGAAATCGGTTTCGTGCGCCGTCTGGAGCCGCAGAAACCCGCCAATTCAGAAGCGGAAACCTTGCAGGGTTTCGCACGGTTGGTCAAGGAGAAGGGGATATGTGCGAAAACTCTTGTCGTTGGCGAATAGGAGGCAGGGAATCTGGGATGTCTGAAGTTTGACGACCGCATCAATTACGGTCGTAGTGGTTGCGTTTAGAATAACAGCGTCAAATGTCTAGTACAGAGATAGTCATTAGAACCCCGGAGCGTGTTCCCGATGAGATCCAAGGGCTTTTCCACACAAGCAGTCCATGCCGGCGAACCCGAGCGCCAGTATATGGACTCCATCACGACCCCCATCGTCCTGACGTCCTCGTACACGTTCACCAATATGGACGACGTCATCAAGTATGTCACCAAGGAACTCGACCGCTTCGAGTATGGCCGTTACGGCAACCCGACCACCGCCGTGGCGATCAAAAAACTCGCCTTCCTCGACAACGCCGAGGATGCGGAGGTCTTCGACTGCGGTATGACGGCCGTCAGTTGCGCCATGCTGGGCCTGCTGGCCAGCGGCGACCACCTGGTCATCACCGACGACGCCTACAAGAAGACAACGATGTTCTGCGAGAAGGTGCTTCCCCGCTTCGGCATCGCGACCACCGTCGTGAAGATGGGCGATTACACCCAGATGGAGGACGTGCTGAAGCGCCGCGCCACGCGCATGGTGCTGAGCGAGTCGCCCACGAATCCCTACCTGAGCATCGCGGACCTGGACATCCTGAAGTCCCTGCGCGACCGCTATGGGTTTGTGCTGGCGGTGGACTCGACGTTTGCCTCGCCGGTGAACCAGCGGCCGCTGGAGCAGGGCGCCGATCTGGTGATCCACTCGGCCACCAAATATCTCGGCGGCCACAATGACATCCTGGGCGGTGCCGTGCTGGGCAGCCGCGCGCTGATCGAGCAGATCCGCGACTACCGCAACACCACGGGCGGCGTGATGGACCCGATGACCAGCTACCTTCTGCTGCGCGGCCTGAAGACGCTGGACATCCGCATGAAGAAATTGAACGAGAACGCCCTGACCGTGGCGCGCTACCTGGAGTCGAACCCGAAGATCCGCAAGGTTTACTATCCGGGTCTTCCGTCGCACCACGACCATGAGCGGGCGAAGAAGTACATGAAGGGTTTCGGCGGCGTGGTCACCTTCGAGCTGAACGCGGACCTCAAGCAGACCCTGGATTTCCTGTCGGGTTTCCGGCTGTTCAAGATCGGCCCGTCCTTTGGCGGCGTCGAGGCGCTGGTGACCCATCCGATGACGGTGAGCTACTACGACTACACGCCCGAGGAGCGCAAGCGGCTGGGCATCCTGGACGAGCTGATCCGCATGTCGGTCGGCATCGAGGACGCCGACGATCTCATCGCGGACATCGAGCAGGCGCTGGAAGCGGTGAAGTAAGGGCCCACAGCCCTCACCCCTTCACCGCGCCGATGGTCATGCCGCCCAGGAACCACCTCTGGAGCAGCAGGAAAAAGAGGATCACCGGCAGCACCGCGATCACGGACCCGGCGGCAAAATAACTCTGCTTTTCCACGAATGCCCCGGTCAGCTTTGCCAGCGAAACAGGGAGGGTCGCGGCCTTCTCGTCCTGGAGGATCAGAAGCGGCCACAGGAACGCGCTCCAGCTGCCCACGAACGTGTACACGGCCAGGGTGGCGATGGCGGGTTTGGTGAGGGGGAACATGACCTGCCACCAGACGCGCAGTTCACCGGCGCCGTCCACCCGCGCGGCCTCCTCCATGCTGCGGGGCACCGTCGCGTAAAACTGCCGGATCAGGTAGATGCCGAACACGCTGGCCGAGAACGGCAGCACCACGCCGACAACGCTGTTGCCAAGACCCATCGTCTTATAGGCCAGAAGGAACAGCGGGATCATGTAGAGCTGGAACGGCACCATGATCGTGCTGAGGATGAACAGGAACACGAAGTCCCGCCCGTAAAAATCCAGGCGGGCGAGGGGATAGGCGGCCAGGCTTGCCACGAGGACGGTGAGCGTCACCTGCAGCAGCGCGATGACCACGCTGTTGGCGAAAGCCCTGCTGATCGGGTACTCGATCCAGACGACCGCGTATGCCTCCAGCGACAGGTCGCCGTGCGCGGGCGGCCATGTGTACGGATTCCCCGAGATGCGTATGCTGATGTACAGCAACCACAGGAACGGCCCGAGCATCACCACCGCGACGGCCGACATGGCCAGGTAGCGCGCCGCCAGCCGCGCGCGGTGCGACCACACGCCCCCGCCCCTCTGGGCGCGCCGCAGGTAGCGGTCCAGGTGGTCACTCATTCTCGTACCCCCGGCGACGCAGAAGCAGCAGGTTCACCGACGTGAACACCAGCAGGATGGCAAACAGCACCACGCCCATTGCCCCGGCGTAACTGAAATCCTGCGTGCCGCCCTTCGGGTCGAACCCGGTCTCGTAGATATAGTAGACGAGCGTGATGGCGCCCCGGATCTTGCCATTGTTCATGATGAAAATCTCGTCGAAGACCTGCAGGGCGGCGATGGAGGAAACCACGGCCACCAGCGTGATGGCGGGCCACAACTGCGGCATTTTCACGCGCCAGAAAACCTGCGCGGGGCGCGCCCCGTCCACGATGGCCGACTCGATCAGTTCCACCGGGATGGATCGGAGCGCCGCGATGAAGATCACCATGTAGTAGCCGAGGCCGCGCCACACCGTGACCGTCATCACCGTCGCGAGCGCCAGGCGCGCGTCGGTGAACCAGGGGATCGCGGCCTGGACGACCTGCAGGTGC
>JADHEF010000618.1_pt1 | contig 33225 bp, 33 predicted proteins | sample 8952391 | NCBI WGS metagenome assembly JADHEF01 (sample SAMN16124439, study PRJNA663245) | bioreactor sludge metagenome | isolation source: sludge (nitrite) | place: India:Bengaluru | collected 2019-02-28 | reverse complement strand
GAACAAGGCCCTGCCTGATATCCCGGAGGACCTGGCCAATCTGATGAGAAAGGCCTTGCATGTCAGGAAGCATATCAATGCCAACAAAAAGGATGATCACAACAAGAGAGCTCTGCAGCTTACCGAGAACAAGGTAAGAAGGCTGGTCAAATACTACCATGACTCCGGACGGCTGGCGCCGGAATGGACTTATTCGCCGGAGACGGCTGAGATTCTCATCTCATGAAGCGGCTGGATAAAGCTGCTGAGGCCATTGCCAGGTCGATACTGCATTGCGAGAGCATGCGGGTGATATCCCACAACGACGCCGACGGGATCACCTCCGCTGCCCTGATCTGCACTGCCCTGCAGCGCGCCGGAATCCCCTTTCAGGCCACGCTGCTCAATAGACTGGACGACTCAGCCCTTGCCGGCCTGGACCGTCCGGTGGTCTTCTGCGATATGGGCAGCGGCAAGCCGGAGACAATATCCCGGGTCAAAGAGGACTGTTTTGTTCTGGACCACCACCGTCCGGTGGGAAGCATAGATTGCATGCACCTCAATCCCCATCTCTTCGGAATTGATGGGGCCTTTGAGCTGTCTGCCGCAGGGACGGTTTATTCTGTGGTCCGGCATATGGGTGATAACTCCGATCTGGCCGGCCTGGCTTTGGTGGGGGCCATGGGGGACCGGCAGGCCATGATCGGGGCCAACCGGAGCATCCTGGATGAGGCGGTATCCTCGGGAGCGGTGGAGGTCCGGCCAGGCTTGAAGATGGCAGAGGACGGTCCTTTAGAGGAGGTCTTCGCCAGCTGCATTGAGCCCTTGCTGGAATATGTGGGGGACAGGTATGCTGCGGCGCAGTTCTTGCAGGAGCTGAAGATCTCCGGGCGTGTGGAGAGCCTGGAGAAGGATGATCTGGCCCGACTGAGCACGGCCATCACCCTCAAGCTGCTGATGCAGGGATCCTTTGCTGCCGACTCCATTGTGGGGGAGGTGATCAGGCTGCGGCATGAGGTGGTGGAAAACTCCCTGGAGATGGTGCAGCTACTAAACGCCTGCGGCAATCGGGACCTTCCGGGGTTGGGCCTGCAGATATGCCTGCGCGATGAGAGCGCTCTGCCCGAGGCCCGGAAGATGGCGGCAGAGTACAAGGATCATATCCTGCGGGAGATTGCCCTTTTGCGAGAGAGGAGCAGGGCCATGAAGAATATTCGCTATCTGAAGATGGAGAGCGGCGAGGCTGGAGCTATTGTATCTGGCCTCGGGATTCGCTATCTATACACTGATCTGCCCCTGATCACCCTCAACCACAAGGAGGAAATGGTCAAAATCTCGGCGCGGGGAAACAGGCCGCTGATCTCCCAGGGCCTGGACCTATCCGTGGCTATGCGACGGGCGGCTGGCGCGGTGGGGGGAGTTGGCGGCGGGCATACCATCGCCAGCGGGGGCTCCATTCCCCCTGGGTCCGAGGATCGGTTTCTCACTATTTTGGATGAGATTGTAGGAGAGCAGCTTCAGCCCCCCGAGAAACAGCCCCCTCTCCCGGCGGAGAGCGGGAGCGGGATATGATCCGGGCCTGCCTTGTTTTCCGGGGGCGGGAGGCGGAAACTGCGGCCAAGGCAGTGGAGCCGGACAACCTGCCCAATATGATTCTGGATGTGGAGGCGGACCGGCTCGCATTGCAATTTTCCACGGAGAAGATTGGGACTCTGCTTTCCACAGTAGACGATCTCCTGATGAACATTAAAATAGCGGAAGAGACAGTGAAGATCACGGAGGAGAGATGAAATTTCATTTGGAGGCCAGCCTGCGGCTGAGCGGCGACGCGGCCAGCGCTGAGGCGGCTCTCTCAGAATTCTTTGCCGACGCCGGACCCATATTGCAAAAGGGAGCGCCGGAGGGCCAGGGGGCCAGGATAACCGAATGGAAACTGGGCGGAAACAGGATAGATCTGGTCATAGACAGCGATCGCTTTGTGCGGGCCCATGATGCCCTGCTGCGGCTGAGACGACCGCTCTCGGAGCTGCTCGGAAAGCAATTCCGGATCGGTGTGAGAGGCCTGGATGTGAGCCGGTTCGATATCGAGGTGGAGTCCGAGCGAAGCATAGCCCATAAGATCCCCTATGTCCGGGATATCAGGCATGAGAACGGAAGGCTCTTCCTGTCCTTGGATGTGGGCCCGGATGGCTCCTTAGGCCAGTCGGAGATCGAAAACCGCATACCGGACCGGATCATCAGCCTGCTGGAGGAGAAGCTTCAAACATATGGCGGCAAGACCGAGCACTGGGAGCTACTATGGGAGAGCCCCGCTCGGGAGCCCAAATTTAACCGCGATCCAACGGATGAGATGCAGAAGGTGGGCTGGATCAAGCACGGCTCGTCTCGCGGCCAATGGATCTACGGCCCTCAGGCCACGGCCGTCTTCCGGACCTTCGAGAAAATTGTGCTGGAGGAGATCCTGCAGCCCCTGAACTACCGGGAGATGATCTTTCCCAAGCTGGATACATGGGATGTCTGGAAGAAGAGCGGACATGCTCAGGGAGTTTACCCCGAGATCTACTTTGTCTGCCCCCCCAAGACCCGGGACCCGGCCTTCTGGGAGGAGGTCATGGACCACTACAAGATCACCCATGAGGTTCCCCTGGAGCTGGTCAAGGAGAAGATAGACCTGCCCATCGGGGGGATGTGCTATGCCCAGTGCCCCACCTTCTGGGGATTTCTGCAGGGGATGACTCTTCCCAATGAGGAGCTTCCCATATGCGTCTTCGACCGCTCCGGCACCAGCCATCGCTATGAGTCGGGGGGCATTCACGGCATAGAGAGGGTGGACGAGTTTCACCGGATTGAGATCGTCTGGCTGGGGACAAAGGAGCAGGTCCTGGCGGAGAAGGATAAGCTGACCGCCTGCTACAAGCACATCTTCGAGGATATACTGGAGCTGACCTGGCGCACAGCCTGGGTCACCCCCTGGTTCATGGCCCAGGAGGGCAAGACCGGCCTCTCGGAGATGACCGGGGCGGGGACGGTGGACTATGAGGCGGTGCTGCCCTACAATGGAAACTGGATTGAGTTTCAGAACCTTTCTGTGAACGGGGAGAAGTACCCCAAGGGCTTCACAGTGAAATCCCAGTCGGGCGAGGCTCTCTGGTCAGGATGCAGCGGTGTGGGCCTGGAGAGGTGGGCCTCGGCCTTCCTGAGCCAGAAGGGCCTGGAGCCGGAGAACTGGCCGGAGGCCTTCCGGAAGTACTTCGGGGAGATGCCCAAGGGGATCAGGTTCCTCTGATCCCTTTCCCCACTTTTTATTTATGCTGCTGGTTTGTAGTCCAGAGGCTCATCTCGTTAACACCTTAAAGCTGCGCAAGATTTAAGTGTATTAGCCTTTATGGAATGGCTTGTGTATGGAGGGATGCGTTCTGCATAAGATCCTTATAGCTATGCTTGGGCTGACTGCGCTCATCGGATTAGCGATATCGTCAGAAGGTCCACTTGAAGATAGGTCCGAAAGAATGGTATTCAATTATGAGGAGAGCATCAGCGGTAATGGCAATTTTGCCAGCAATAATAAAATAACTGCACAAGGGGCGCACACTGATCCTCGTGTGATCAGCAAATTGGCCGATGTGTATCTCCGGAAAGCAGATCATGGCAGTGGATCAATTGAGAGAGAGTCAATTGTAATGTCAAATGAATCAGTAAATAAACAGGTCAATCCCGATGTGATTTATGCTTTTGGACTGGTCGCCACCTTGGATAATCATAGTATGGTCTATGGGCCTCATACTATGTCCATTGGCAATGGCTACTATGCAGCTCATCCTGTGATCTTCAGCTCCCTCTTGGCCGATAAGACCCAGATCAAGAATTATGCTTCAAAGACGACTATGGGTCGTGAAATAAATTATGCACATGGCATCAATATGGATCTGGTTGCTAACGTAGAGGATGATTATTATGATACAGGTGTTGCCAAAAGCTTATCCAGGACTCTTATGAATTTCGAAGGAGACGTCACAGATGGCACGGCACGCATAGAAATGCTGCAAGGCGGCACTCGTAGAAGCAAAAGTGCTTGGATTAACCCCAAAATTGAAGTAGATCAAATCTATACAGGGACGTTCGACTTCGCGACCAAGATGAATTTGACAGTGCCAGTATACAAGAGTACGAATGAAGATCACTGGTTGCCTTGCTGTTCAGGTGGCTGGATGGATATGAATTACAATGACATGAAAGGTTATGGGGCAAGTGCAAAAGGAATCTTTGATTGCACTTGTTTTAATGGGTTATCAAAAGCTCGGGAGGGATAATTAAATATGATCTTGAAAATATGGTCTTTAGTAGCAGTATCGTTTCTGATCGTGTTATTTTCAGGTTTCACGGGCTACTGTGTGGATTTTGTTGAACCTGAATTTTATGATTATGTTCCATACTACCCTGAAACGACTGGCACAGAGAAACCTAATCTCTTTATTGGTGGCATCAATCAAGAAAGCTCGAATTCATATTATAACAACGAGTTGACAGATTTTGCCGAACAAAACGATGCTATATATATCCCGACCTACTATGCAGCAGATCCGTCTCCTGCGTTTGATATGTTAGCTGTTAACGACGCTGCAAAATCAGGTACAATAGATGAGAATGGGAATGTAAGATCAGGCGCAACAGATGCAAATGGTTTAAAACGAAATGAGTTAAATAATAGGGAATATGGTACAATTATTGGCTATTCAGGTGGGACAACTTCTGTCGTAACTGCAATGGCTAATCAAAATGTAAAAGCTGATACGCTAATCTTGATCTCTCCAATCATGGGGGGATCTAAAATGCCGGGGGAGACTTTTGATTGGAAAGGTGAGTTTGAGAAAAAGCTTCAGACAATATTAAGCAGAGGGACCAAGATTATTATAATTCAATCAACCGATGATGTCCTATCTTTGAATGATGTGCTAGATGCGTCTCAAGCTCAATACAAGATTCCAGAAAGCGTTAGCTCTATGTCTAATTGGCGCAACAAGATTGAAGTGCATAATGTAGTTCTAGAAAAAAGTGGAGTTGACGGCCACAAAGCAATATTTAATGATTACGCATCGAAAAACATTAAAGATGGAGAGTTGGTTGAGCCTGAGACAAAACAGGGATCATACCTTAAAAAAGAATCTCTGGCGTCTCTTGGACTAAATATCCCTCTATTATCACCAACTTCAGATGATGCATTAGGATTTTTTGTTCGTAACAAAGATGCAGCTGATAAAACATCCAGTACTTTGTACACAGACAAAGCTCGTGATGACTTGTGGCTCATCGATATGTTCTTCGATCCCTCATTCATTAATGAGATCGAGCATTTTAATCCTGCCTTTGATTGGGCTGTAAAGCCACCTGTTCCAATGTATCTACCTTCGGGAGAACAAAACACATATGGATACGATTTTATATATCTACCTGGGATAGAGGATCATTTTACAGACACGTATCTGAATTGGGTTGCTACCTACTTAAATTCAATCGGAGGCGGAGATAATGGAGGATATGGCGGCCTGCTGCTTGACGAAGACCGGAGTGGAGAAGACGGCTGGTAGTATCAATTAGCCACCATTTTTTACATGACTAATACGGCTCTTCCTCCAGCAGTTGGCAGTGAGCCACCACCGGAGCGTCATCAACTAGGGATAGCAGATGGGCCAGGAAAAGACCGTGAACTCAGATGCTGCACATAGCCTCGCCTTCCGGCGGTTGCCCTTCCTGTCTACCCCATAAAAAGTCCCCCTCGCCCAGCAGCGGCCCTCACCTCCACTCCACCCCTCCGGGCCCCAAGGGCAGCCACGAACCTGGGCCGCCGGGCTGTGAAATAGCCCACCACGGCCGAGGAAATCTATCTGCTCTAGACGGCTCAGGATGTCCTCTTTCACCGAAAGATTGGTGGATCGAGCCATCAACTCACAATCATAGCCGCCCCCTTCTTGACCCATAAAACAAAAGGTTGATTAGCAATTGCCGAAATAATAGACACCGGATTATGACAACAATAGCCATCCCGAGCGATGTTCTCAATTCAATGAAGATTCCCCGGAGCGATCAGGAGCATGTATTGAAGCTCGAATTGGCTCTCGCCCTTTACCAGAGGGGCATCCTCGCTATGGGCCCGGCCCGGCGGCTGGCAGATATATCAAAACGGGAGTTTCTCGGAGAGCCGGGAAAGAGAAAGATCGAGCGGCACTACACTGTGGAGGAGCTGGAGGAGGACGTGGCCTTTGCCAGATCTCGCTCCCCCACAGTCATATCAGACCTCGCCTAAACCTACACATCTGATTGCGATTATTATCTAATAAACATTCTTAAATATGTACCCCGATCATGACTAATGGAGGTGAAATAGATGGTCAATATAGGTGTTGTCAGACATAAGGTAGCGGACTTCTCGGAATGGAGACGAAAATTCGATGAGAGGATGGAGATCCGCAAGAGCAACGGCTGGGCGGGACATCAGCTCTTTTATGACCAGGCCAAAAAAGAGGCATATGTGGTCCATACGGTGAAGGACGATAAAACCGATATGGCAAAGCAGCATATGGCCAAATTCAAAGCTTTGGGCAAGAGAAATGAGATGAGCCCCTCCGGCAATCCCGACCATTCCATAATGCCCAAGGGAGATAAGATAGAGGATGTAATGTATTGAACTTTACATCACCGCCATTATGGAAATAAGCAAGCGGAAGTGCGCCAATGGATAAATATGTCTGCCAGGCCTGCGGCTACATCTATGATCCTGAAAAGGGAGATGAAGCCTCAGGAATAGCTCCGGGAACTGCTTTTGAGGATCTGCCCGACGGCTGGGTCTGTCCAATGTGCGGCGTTCCAAAGAGCATGTTCGAGAAGCTGAATTGAGAGCATGAAAAGCAAGAGGTGAATATAGCATGGCTGGGACAATAGAAGAATACAAGAGGCTTTTCAGAGAGGCAACCGTCTCCGACCAGATGAAGCTATTCCAGCTTCACATAGTCATCTATTTGGTTGTCAACATAATATGGATTGCCTTGAACATGATGGGCAATATAAAGATCGAGCCATCCTGGGCGGTCTATTACTCCCCCATAGGATGGGGCATTCTGGTAGTTGTCCATTACTGGTTCTATGTTCGCGGCGCCGAAAAGCTGTGCATGCTGAGAGAAGATGCCGTGGAATCAAGGATGAGGTGAGATCTGCCTCACTTCATCTAAATCAGCACGCTCGGGCCCGAATATATCTCCTACCGGATCACAGATCAGGAGAGGGCCGGGCGAAGAAAAAAAAGGCGTGCCACCGACCTTGAAAGTATGGAGCATACTGTAGGCGGCACGCCTGCCAGTTTTTTAGAGTCTTTGAATTTATATTTCTTAGTTTATACCGCAGGAGGCTTGAACACCACACGCCTGTCCCCTCATCTCCCCCTATCAGGCTCAAGTGAGGCGCGCCTCCTGGCAATGGCTAGTGTTCCTGTCCGCCAGAAAAGGGTCCTCCTCGCCCAGCAGCCCCCCACTTCCATCTCCGGTGGGGGCCCCAGGGCGGCTTTGAATCTGGCCGCTATCACCACTCTTTGCCCCACGCCCGGCAGGCTACAAATCGATGAGAATCTCATTTTTGAAGTCGATTTCAATGCAGATATGCCCATGATCAGAGCCAAGGCTGAACCGTCGACGCTAGAATTCAGTCCATGCTTACATCACATTGATCTGAACGCTGCCCCGCCCGGATACGCCATTGGCATCCTCTGCCGCCACAATGATCGTATGCCGCCCTTTGGCCAGATCGGAAGGACGGTAGCGGAAAGAATCCATGGTGGATAGCTCTCCATCTAGATTTGAACTCCATCGATAGCTATAGGGGGCTACACCGCCTTCTGCCCTGGCTTCAAAGAGGACTTCCTTGTCTCCCTGGAGAATCTGACCTCCGCTGGGAGAGTTGATGGTGACAGTGACCTTGTCCGGGATCTTCTCCTCTGACTGGGCCGGATCCTCCTTCTGCTCTACACAGCCGGAGAAGAGCGCCAGGCAGACCATTATCAGAAATACTCGTCTCATGAAAGAGTAGACCATTTGCGGAAATTTAACACCTTCTACCAAGCTCATCTTGGGGCTCTAAAATCGGCCATCTTAAAACCGCAGGCATAAATCCAGCGCCTGATCCTGCTATTCAGCTTCTCATCTGCAGCATATGAATATCTGCCTGGTCAGGCTCCGGTGCACCCTATCGGTGTGCTTTTGCAGCAAGACAAAGCCCACCTCTTCAATCATCTCCTCAATCGATCTGTCCGACACTATGGCCATGCTTCGACCGGGCCGGATCACCCGGTATAGCTCCTCCAGGCTCTCTTTCAGAAGCAGCTCCTTGGAAGCTGCCATGATCTTGGCCGACCGGCCATAAGGTGTGTCCAGGACGGCAGCATCTATGCTGGACTCTTTAAGGGGCAGGCGCTTGGCGTCTCCCAAGAGCAGGCTGCAATCCAGGCCCTGGAGGTTGCACAGGGCTCCCCGGACCAGAGAAGGCTGCACCTCGATTCCCACCCCATTCACTCCTATGAGGCAGGCCTCAATCAGTATGCCGCAGGTCCCGGCAAAGGGATCGAGCAGAACCTCACCGGCCCGAACCTGGGTCAGGTTGACCAGAGCCCTGGCCATGCGGGGCATGAGAACGCCGGGATGAAAGAAGGGCTTCAGGTGCGGCCGGCGGGCTTCAAAGGAGCTTCTGTCTGTCCGGGCCACCTCAATTCCCAGAACGATCTTGCCCGAGGTGATGATCGCCCGCAAGAGCAGCTCCGGATGGGACAGGTCAGCCCGGTAGCCCCTCCGGAAGAGAATTCTGCCCACCTCATGCTCCACGGCATCCGCCGGCGGCGCAGCATCACGGATCCTGCGCGCCCGGATAAGATATTTTTTAGGTGGCAGTTGAAGACAGCTTGCCGCCTGCGCCAGAGCCTCTAAATCAGCCGGGCAGACGGCAAGAACCTCTATGATGCGATGGGTCATGGCCAGCCGACGGCCCAGCACCTCTACATCCAGACCTTCCGCCTCTACAATCAGGCACTGCTCCAGAAATTCGATCTCAGAAAAGCCGGTGGAGAAGGCCTCCACCAGAGCCATGGCCTCACATCGGGGAAGGCTCTCGTGCTCCCCAGAGAGTTCAAAGGCGTAGGTCTTCATATAGGCCGGGCCATCAGGCCAGGTAGCTGTTCACATCCCTATAATTGAATTTCTTGCCGGCCAGAACATTCTCCAGGAAGTTGAAGATGGAACGGCGCACATCATCGGAGAGAAGGGGATACCAGGTGGGGCTGGCCACCACCACCGCCCGGAAGGCGAAGAATGGTGCTATGACCTCCAAGAGCTCATCGTCTCCGGTCTTCTCCAGATAGTTCTCGAAGAACAGCTCAAAGAGGTCCTTAAGGTCCCCGGTAAGGCGCAGGCTCTTCTGCACCGAATAGAAGATGTAGTTCATGGCCAGGGCAGTGATATCATCTGCCGCCTCCCCCCACTCGCCGCGGCTTCTGTCCAGGACGGTATAGTCCGTCCCCTCCCGGAACATGATGTTCCAGGGGTGGAAGTCGCCGTGCACCTGGCAGAGGCGGTGGGCTTTGCCCCTCAGCAGCCAGCGCCAATCCACGCAGATCTTCTCAATCTCCGCAAGCTCATTTTCCTCCAGGAAGCTGGGAGAATCCGGATAGTCGTCAAGTATGCCGAAGATGCACTCACCGTCTCCTATCGTCTCCCGGATCTTGCGCAGATAAAGGGGAGGACAGTCATGCTTTGTGGCATGAATCTCAGCCAGATAGTCGGATAGGGCCTGCACCCGGTCATAATCCAGATCAGTTGCTCCATTCTCTTTGACCCTCTCCAGGTCGAAGAAGTACTCCTTGCCCTCGATCTTCTCCATGAGCAGGAAGTATTCCCGAGCATTACCCGCCGAGACCAGCTTGCCTTTCTCGGTGAAGTAGCCCACATCCAGAGATTTGACGTGCTTGGGAAGATGATTAAAGGAGGAATTCTGCCAGATCATGATCCTGGCCCGGTCTGAGAAATGATCGTGGCCGAAGCCGTGCTGCACTCGCATGGAAGAGATGACGGCGGAGCCCTTCTTGCCTCCCGCCTCATACTCCACCAATAGTGGCGAGCCATATCCGAATCCCTTTACATCCTCGGTTGTAGCTATGGTCTCGCCCATCTTACGGGTGCTGACAAGGACCAGATCCCGGCCGTAGAGCCTCTTCAGATATGCTTCCAGGTTTGCTTTTTTCAGATCCAAGAGAGAACACCTCCTTCTAGAATGGAGCCTTCAGGTCCCCATCTGCCAGCTATGCAGGTACTTCTCCTGCTCGGCAGTGAGCTTCTCCGTCTCCAGGCCCATGGAGGCCAGCTTCAGCTCTGCCACTCTGCGGTCGATCTCCACGGGAACGGCATAGACATTCTTGTCCAGCTTTTGGCCGTTCTCCACAATATAGCGCACGGCCAGGGCCTGGTTGGCAAAGGACATGTCCATGACCTCGGGTGGATGGCCGTAGGCGGCAGCCAGGTTGATCAGCCGGCCGTCAGCCAAGAGATAAAGCCGGCGGCCGTCTTTGAGATCGTATTCGGTGACATTATTCTGCACCTCGGCCTTCCTGACCGCCATCTTTTCCAGGGCAGGAATGTCAATCTCTACATTGAAGTGGCCGCTGTTGGCCAGTATGGCCTGGTCCTTCATCTGAATGAAGTGCTCCTCGCGGAGAACATTGATGTCACCAGTAAGGGTTACAAAGAGGTCTCCCAGGGGGGCGGCCTTATGCATGGGCATGACCCGGTAGCCGTCCATGGCCGCCTCAAGAGCCTTTCTCGGCTCGATCTCGACCACAATCACATTGGCCCCCAGGCCCCGGGCCCGCATGGCAAAGCCCCGGCCGCACCACCCGTATCCTCCCACCACCACGGTCTTGCCGGCAAAGAGGAAGTTGGTGGCCTGCATGATGCCGTGCAGGGTGCTCTGGCCGGTGCCGTAGCGGTTGTCGAACATCATCTTGGTCTCGGCATCGTTGACGGCTATGACCGGATATAACAGGGCCTTGTCCTCGGCCATAGCTCTGAGCCGGACCACTCCGGTGGTGGTCTCCTCGCATCCGCCGAACATCTTAGCAGCCAGCTCCGGCTGCTCCTTGTGGATGATGGCTATGGTATCGGCACCGTCGTCCAGGCTGACATTGGGCTCCAGCTCCAGGGCCATCTTGATGCAGTCGTAGTACTCCTTCTCATTCTCTCCCCGGAAGGCGTAAACATGAAGTCCCCGGGCCGCCAGAGCGGCAGCCACATCATCCTGAGTGGAGAGGGGATTGGAGCCGGTTACCGCCACCTCCGCTCCGCCAGCTACCAGGGTGGTGATGAGGTTGGCCGTCTCCACGGTGACATGAAGGCAGGCCACCACCCGCGCACCCCGGAGTGGCTTTTCTCTCTCAAACTCCTCTTTGATCTTCTCCAGGACCGGCATATGCCTTCTGGCCCATTCTATGCGCTGCTCACCCATCTCGGCCAGGGATGGATCCTTTACCACGCTATCATGCAAAAATATCACCTTGAATTTTTAGGATCAATACGAGGTATGAGACCTTATTACAGATACTTAAATGCAACCCCATATGCTGCTGCGCCCAGCGATCCTACCTTCGATAAGGCCTTAGAATCAGAACGTGGAAACTTCAAGACTCGCACCATGACCCCAGGAAAAGAAACTATATTGAGGGCGGAGGGCGATTTGTTCGGCCATGAGCAAAGTGGATGAGGACCTGTTCTCATTCCTGCACAGCTACGGTTTTTCTTTGGAAGAGCTTGATTCTGCCTTCTATGAGATACAGTCCTTTCGCAGCATTCCCGGCACCACATTGCGCCGCTATATGAACCGGATCATAGGGAGCATCAAGAAGGAAGACCGGCCCGCCCTTCTCAAGGGAATCATTCTGGGAGTAGCCATCCGGAAGGCGGCAGAGAGCATAGAAGAGAGGGCCCTGACGCAGGAGGAAGAGCAGATCGATCTGGAGATAGAGAGTTTGGGGCGAGGCCGGTAGCCGGATATGATGCCGGTCAGGGCCTGGCCATGATCCGTCTATCACCAGAGCCACTGCACACCCAGCACCGTAGAGCCGTGACAACGACTCCCGCCAGGAGTACGCCTATGGATATGGCGGCAAAGGCTGGCCAGAAGCGGAAGCCCACCAGAAAAGCGATGGCGCAGCCGGTCCAGGCCCCGGTAACCGGCAGAGGTACGGCCACGAACAAGGCCAGGGCGGTCAGCCCGAAGCTCTCGTGCTCCCGGATGTACTTCCTCCTGGTGCGGGAAAAGAGCCAGGTGAAAAATTTATCCCAGAGGACATATCTTCTCAGCCAATCGGAGACCGGTCCCAGAAAGAGGAGCAAAGGGACCACAGGCAGGAGGTTTCCCAGCACAGCCAATAGATAAGCCTGCCAGGGATCATAGCCATATACCCCTATTGCCAGGGGTATTGCTCCCCGCAGCTCGGAGACCGGGAGGGACGCCGCCAGCAGGACTACCAGCCAGGCAGGAAGAATGATCTGCACCTCATGGCGGCGGCAATGTCGCCCGGACTTATATTGATTTCCTACTCCCCGACAGTGCCCTTGATCTCCACCTTGAAGACAGACTCGGAGGTAGGAGAGGAGACGGATATGGTAAGGTCCACGGGTATCTTGCCCAGGGAGACAGACAGCGGCGCAACAGCGAGAGGCGATGCGGAACTGCCCAACTCAACCTTCACCCCCTGGGACAACTTGGTGATGGCACCGACAAGGGCACCGAAATCCATGCTCTTGGCTGCCTCGGAGAGGTCGGGAATGACCTTGATCGGCGCGATCTCTATCGGGCCTAAGGAAATGGGATTTTTCTCATCGCCGGATATGCGGGCGGATATGGGGCTGGACTGCTGGCCGGAGACCTGTACGCTAAGAGCACCGTCTGCGCCGGTTCCCTTCACCTTGGCCACTATGGGGCGCTGCTCCTGGTCATCCGATCCGCGTACTATTGCTTCTGCATCAACTTTCATGGTCACCATGGTATCATCAGAGGGGGGATTGGATTTTATGGGATATAAAGGTGGGCAGGGATACTATCAAGGCAGGAATCTTTGAGCGGCAGGTAGTAAAGGGAATTCATGATTAATCATATTTCATAGAACAATAAATGGTTCTATGATTTAGGCAATCAGCTAAAGCTGGGCGGAGAAGGCTTATGCCCTCAAAAAAACCGCGACACTTATTATCATGGCCAATGCCGGACTGGACACGGAGGCCCACAATATTTAATCAGCTTGTTTAATGATTAACGATGCCTTCAAGAACAATAAGCATCCGTTTCTCTGCAAATTCATGGAAAACATGGATGTGGTGCACGCTATCGGTAAGATGAGGGCTGGGCTATGGATAGATCGGTGGAAGTGGTGTAGATAGAAAGTGGGAGGTGATAAGAGATATGATGCGTCAGTCTCTACATAGTATTTTCTAATAGTTATTTTGATTTAAATGAATTAAAATACATTAATACTAATTTTATTCAAATGAGACGAGGGCGCAATTTATATATAGCTAATCCGATCACCTAGGATTAATGATTCAAGTTCGCCCGATGCGCATCTTATTTATTTTTTGGCTTACAATTTATTTTTTTATAGGTGGATCATTATCGCTATCTTATGAGCTTATTGGCGAATGGGAAAATGTATCTAATTCAAGTGATGCATATAATAAAGATGGATGGACTACATTTACGTCAAAGATGTCGAAAATGTCGGAGGTAAAAGTCCTCCAAGATGGTAGCTTTTCGTTTGCCTACAAAATGAGTAGAATTCAAGATAAGCTTTATTTTAATAAAGAGCAACTTCCAAATGAATTAGAGTTTAATGAAAAAGCTTATGATAATATTAAAATGAATGAAAAATTGAGATGGATATATATAAAAACGAGTATTGAAGATGGTCAGGTATGGATATCACTTCCACCACAAATTAAATCAGAATTAACAGCTTTGCATCAAACAAGTAATCAAACAAGTAATCAAACAAGTAATCAAACAAGTAATCAAACAAGTAATCAAACAAGCAATCAAACAAGTAACCAAACAAGTAACCAAACAAGTAACCAAACAAGTAACCAAACAAGTAACCAAACAAGTAACCAAACAGTTGGAGCCAATAACCGCATATATGTAGGGTGTGAACAAATTTTGGAGAACGTTATTGAAAATGATACAGAGATAATACTATCCAGTAACAAATACGTAGTTAATAATACAATTATAATTAAGAATAAAAAAAATATAACTATACGACCCGAAGACGGCCAAGCAGAATTTGATGGACAAGGCATCGATAAGTTATTTATTATTCAAAACTCCAGTAATATTAAATTATGCGAGTTAAAGATAAATAATACGACTAATGGAATTGAATTGCTGAATTCAAATTTTACTAAAATTGAGATAAACGAAATAGGATTAAACCCTCCTGGAGAAGGGATAGTAATATTATATGGGAAAAATAATACGTTAAATGATAATCAAATATATGAGCATGCCAATTTTGGCAGAGTTACGAATACAAGCATAGGGATCAATCTAACTCTAACTAGAAATAATTCTATAAAAAATAATTTGATATACTCAAAAATAGAACACAGAAAAATGTGCCATTATTTTGTTAATAAGGCGTGCAATAGAGATAATATTATACATTTTTTGATTCCATTACACGGCCTTTATATTGTTCAAGATCAATGTGGTGGTGAATGGAATAATGAGTTTAATGATTTTGAAAGTGTTAATATTATAAGTGGTACTCCTTGTAGGATCCATGATCTCCGACCTAATGATCCAATTGTATGGGAACCGATATGCTAAAAAAATTACTCTTTATTTTTATCATACTGTTTATAAATTTGAGCCATGTTGATAGTGGTATATATATCAAGGAATTTCCCACCCCGCAAGACGAAAAACCAGGTGCATCTAGTGGTTCTTCATCAGGGGGATCATCACACGGCCAAGCAATAATTCCTGCGGAAACCACCTCATTAAACATTACTTGGGAGATTATTAGTCCAAAGCGAGAAGAAGGCTTTTTTAATGAGTCGAACGAAATAATTGTATGTCTAGTTAGAGTTACATCTATGGAAAAAGAGGGTTTGAAAAATTTGGAGATATGGCAAATTCCTGGAAACGGTTTGAGAATTGTAAATTGTACTTATCCCATAAGGACGTCCTCAATAAGTGAGATCCTAGAGTATAGGATCTCCGATAAATCGCTTATTCAACCTAATGATATCATTAATATATCTTTCATTAAAAATAAATTACAAAACAACACAAGTGATTTATATCAGCATATTTTTTCATTATTGAATAAAACTACGAAATCCCTCATCAATGAAAATGCTATCGCGAATAACTTGACCAACAAACTTATAAAAGATTTTAATATAATTATTAATAATCGCACCGATAAAGACCTCAATGCAACTCATTTCACAGGCAGTGATGCCATCCTAAGACATACTTCTCTCATAGGTGGGGAAAAAAAGAGTCTTTATCAAGGATTTAGCAATAACTCAAGAAGTTTCTTAGAAATGGATGATTATAGACTATTTAAGAGAAGACTTTTTGAAGATGCATTTCCAACTGGCATTAGAAGAATCCATTACTATAAAGAGCATGAAAACTACAATTTAAGTAAGAATTATTTTATTAAAATAGGACGAAATGAAATAGGAAATAATAACCTCAAAGAAGGAGAATCAATAACTTTTAAGTATTATCTCTTGCCAGAAAAAATTGGAAAAACTGAAGTTAGTTCAATTATTCGAGCTGACGGTTTTTATAGAGAGGAGACAAAATTTATTAATATTATTGAAAGGGAACCCAGATTTGAGGTGTCATATCTGTGTCCATCTAAAGAAATAGTCTGTAATGAGCCGATGGAGTTTGAATATTATATAAAATATCTAGGCGGAGATGAAGATGAAAAAGCCTTTGATATATGTTTCAATCCAGTCGTCAATAAAGTAACTAGGGGAAAGTTTTGCGTAATAGACTCCCCTGAAACAATAAAGGGATGGTTATTTAGACGAGGAAAGACCGAAAATTTTACCGTAATTGTTAGATATCTTCAAGAAGGATATCGGCTCTCGCCTCCAACAGTATCAATTAAGGAAAAAGAAGGCAAATTCGAAGCAGATTTATCTGTATATGAAAGCGACAATATGAAAGATAGGCTACATTTCGAGTCGATTGCACTTAAGTATCAAAATATTTCAAACATCACGGCCATTATTTTAGCAGTTTTAACTTTTCTATCTTTATTTATACTTGTAGGTGAATTATATTTGCTAAATACGGAATTGAAAAGATCAAAGGGGCAAACCGACTTACTTAACGAATTACTTAAAAAAATAGAGACGCTATTGGCCGAATTAAATAAAAAATTAAAATAAATTTTTTATTATAGTATTTCAATGCTGGCGTAAAAGTGTGCAGATGCTGCTGTTTGACTTAAATAATAACTAAATCTTCATCAATATAAACGTAATTAATATAATATCTGCTAAAACTATGAAAATCAATCCAATACTAGAGACTAGCATCTCTTTTTTTGTGGCCATAGATGTGTTTATAAATATTAGATAAAGTCCAATCACTATCTGAACTAATATTGCAGCTAATCCCATTATATGTGTGATCGAATTAAGTACGCTCATATTATCAGCTTATATAATTGTAATAGTTCTTACTGAAAAGACTTGCGCCATATCGAAACCTTTACCTACCCCCACGCCCTCCTCTCCCCCGTCAAGGTGACCCCTATTGCAATTGCTCTTAATCCATTCTGATTTCATCGAGTTCGAGGCCAAGCGGCCCACCAAGATGGCGGAAGAGATCGAAGACCAGGCCAAGAAAGGCCGGCTGGAGGAAGCTCTCTGCGCCTTCATCGCTGTGGAGAAGTTCGACGAGGACGACCCCGAGGCCGTCATAGCAGAAAGCGCCAAGCAGATCAGCGATGTGGCCGGGCAGGTTAAAGCCGACCGGATCATGATCTATCCCTATGCCCATCTGAGCGCCCAGCTCTCCACCCCCGCCACGGCGGTCAAGATCCTCAAGGGCCTGGCGGAGACGCTCGGCGCGGACTACCAGGTCATGCGCGCTCCCTTCGGTTGGTACAAGGCCTTCACCATTAGCTGCAAGGGCCATCCGCTCTCAGAGTTATCCCGCTCCATCCGGCTGGGAGAGGGTGAGGTGGTCTCCCAGGCCCTCAAGTCCGAGGCCAAAGCCGTCTCCTACTGGAAAGTGCTGGACCAGGAGGGCAATCTGATAGATGCAAATAAGTTCGACTTCACCGGCTGCCAGAACCTTCAGAAGTTCGCCAACTATGAGATCTCCAAGGCCCGGGCGGTGGACCGGGTGCCGCCCCATGTGGAGCTGATGAGACGCCTGGAGCTGGTGGACTATGAGCCGGGCTCCGATCCGGGCAACATGCGCTACTATCCCAAAGGCCGCATGATCAAGAGCCTTCTGGAGAATTATGTTTTGGAAAAGGCCCAGGACATGGGAGCTATGGAGGTGGAGACCCCCATCATGTACGACATGGAGCACCCCACCCTCAAGAAGTACCTGGATCGCTTCCCCGCCAGGCAGTACCAGATCGAGGCGGACAAGAAGAAGCTGTTTCTGCGCTTCGCTGCCTGCTTCGGCCAGTTTCTCATGGGCCACGACATGACCGTATCCTACAGGTCCCTGCCATTGAAGATGGTCGAGATCACCAGATACTCCTTCCGCCGGGAACAGCGGGGCGAGCTGGTGGGCATCCGCCGCTTGCGGGCCTTCACCATGCCAGACATGCACACCCTGACCCGGGACATGAAATCGGCCATGGAGGAGTTCAGGAAGCAGTATCAGGCCAGCATTGCGCTCTTAAAAGAGGTGGGCCTGGATCTGGCCGACTATGAGGTCGCCATCCGCTTTACCAGGGACTTCTACAATCAGAACCGCGAATTCATCGAGGGCCTGGTGGACATAGTGAAAAAGCCGGTCCTTATCGAGATGTGGGATGAGAGGTTCTTCTACTTCGTTCTCAAGTTCGAGTTCAACTTCGTGGATACCCTGGACAAAGCCAGTGCTCTGTCCACGGTGCAGATAGATGTGGAGAATTCAGAGCGCTACGATATGAGCTATGTGGATGAGGCAGGAGAGCGGCAGAGGCCCATCCTTTTGCACTGCTCGCCATCGGGAGCCATCGAGCGGGTGATGTACGCCCTTCTGGAGAAGGCGGCCCGCCTTTCCGAAGAGGGAAAGCTGCCCATGCTCGAGACCTGGCTCTCCCCCACCCAGGTGCGAATCATACCTGTGGCGGAGAGGCATCAGGCCCGTGCGCAGCAGATCGCCTCAGAGCTCGGCTTGCGCACGGATATCGATGATCGCGACGAGACGGTGGGCAAGAAAATCCGCGATGCGGGACGGGAGTGGATACCCTATGTGGCGGTCATAGGCGATGAGGAGCTGGCCTCGGGGGAGCTGACTGTGACCGTGAGGGCGGACTCCACACCCAAATCCCCGGCCAAGGTCAAGATGAGCCCGGCGGATTTAAAGGCCAGAGTCTCTGCCGAGACGGCGGGCAAGCCCTGGCGCAGACTGCCCCTATCAATGCTGCTCTCCGAGCGGCCCAAGTTCATCTGAGGCGGATCGGATCATTTTAGGAGGATCTGCCGGAGCATGGCCGGGGGGGGCCTGCAGGCCAGGCTTGAGGCTGCTGCCTCCTAACGCTTCCTCTTTTTTTCCAGGGATGGAAAAGGGCCTGAACTGAACAATCCGTCAGATCCGGGCCTCGGCCATGGGGTGCCTGTCCACAGCCGTTCCACCCGGAATGTAATACGTCTCTCCCAGTCCGCTGTAGCTATTTCCGGTTGTGCCGTTGTCCCATCGATTGTTCTTTCCCAGGTCATAGGCATTGTAGTCGTTGTCGACGAGATGGTTGGCAAATACAGCATTCCAGCCACAGGAGAAGGATAGATAGATGCCGTATCCGTTCTTTATCGCTGTGTTATTCTCGATGGTGTTGTTGCTGCTGTGACTGGCCAGATTCACGCCCTTGCCGTTGGAGGCGAGACGGTTGCCCTGCAGGAGATTGTCATTGCTGTCATAGGAGAGCAATATGCCCCGGGAGTTGTTCCAGGCGGAATTGTCTTTGATGATGTTCTCCTGGGAGCTGTCCAGGTATATGCCGGCGTCTTTGTTCTCTGAGGCATTGTTTTTCTCGATAAGGTTAAAGTTGCTGGATTCGGCGAGGGATATGCCGTACCAGTCGTTTGAGCTGAGGTGGTTGGCAAGGATGGTATTGTTGACCGATGAGCGCAGGGTTAGAGATGAATCGCCGTTGTTGGTCAGATGGTTGTAGCGGATCGTATTGCCGCTCGAGCAGACCAGGGCGATGCCACAATCGCTCTCCTCATAGATGTGGTTGTCACGAATGCTGTTGTTGGAAATGACATTTCCATTTGAGGAGAATAGAAAGATGCCGGCGGTATTGTTGTTGATATCATTGGAGGCGATGTGGTTAAAGTTGGAGCCATCCAGAAAGATGCCGTCCAGACAGCCGCTGAAGGTATTGTTCTGGAGGACATTCCCATCCGAGAGAACATAGATGCCCGTGCGCCTTGTGGACTTGATATCAAATCCGGAGATGCTCACCCCATCGGCATAAAGGAGAACGGCGCTATCGGCGGACCCCCCATCGATCTGGGGATGGCCGATGCCGATCAGAGACAGCGGCTTGGTTATATTCAGGCTCTCCTGGTAGGCGCCGCTTAAAACCAGTATGCTGTCTCCAGCTCCGGCTTGATCTATCGCCGCCTGTATGCTCTCTCCCGGCCTGACCTCAATTGATGCTGCCTGGACCATGGAAAATGATAAGAGCATGGCCAAGGCCAGCATGCTTGAAAATTTCAATCCCTGATTCATTGCCCTTCCCACTATGCTTCTATCTCACTACTGATCCTTAAAACTTGTCCAGGCTCGAGCCATGCCAAAGAACATTTGGCTCGATCTTGCCTGGACGATTGGCTCATTACCCTGGAGCCCTGGGAAGGCTTTATGGCCGCCTTGACCCTTACTATAGAGCATGATAGCGCAACCGGCCTTCCTGCCCATGTTCTGGTCGGAGGCAGAAAAGCAGGGCATCGATCAGCTGGACGTCATACTCATCAGCGGAGACGCCTATGTCGACCATCCCTCTTTTTCCGCCGCCCTTGTGGGCCGGGTGCTCTGGGATGCCGGCTACAGCGTTGGCATCATCGCCCAGCCTGCCCAAAAGGAGGACTTCCTGCGCCTGGGCAAGCCGCGACTGTTTTTGGGCATATCCTCCGGCAATGTGGACTCCATGGTCAACCACTTCACAGCCAACCTGAAGCGGAGAAGCTCTGATGTCTACTCGCCGGGCGGCCGCCTGCTCCGGCCGGACCGGGCGGCCATCGTATATGCTAACCTGGCTCATTCCCTCTTTCCCGGGGTGCCGGTCATCCTTGGTGGGATCGAAGCCAGCCTGCGCCGCTTTGCCCATTATGATTACTGGTCGGACTCGGTGCGGCAATCAATTTTGGCCGATGCCCCGGCGGATATGATCATCTACGGCATGGGGGAGAAAGCCCTGCGGGAGGTGGCCCGGAGGCTGGAGAAGGAACAGAGGATCTCTGAGATCAAAGATGTGGCCGGCACTGCGGTCAAGGAGGAGTTGGCCCGATGGAAAGGCCGGGCCAAGGGCGATGATGAGCTGGAGATTCCGGGATTCCCTCAGGTAGCGGGGGACAGGCGGGAGTACGCACGGGCCTTTGCCCTGCATTATCAGGAGCAGGATCCCTTTCATGGCCGCAGCGTGGTCCAGCCCCACCCCAAGACGGTCATCATCCAGAATCCACCCGCCCGGCCGCTGAAAAGCGAAGAGCTTGACCGGATCTATGAGCTGCCCTTCCAGAGGGCGGCTCATCCCTCTTACCGGGAGAGGATACCAGCTATCGAGCCGGTGCGCTTCTCCATCACCAGCCATCGGGGGTGCTTCGGCTCCTGCTCTTTCTGCGCCCTGACCCACCATCAGGGCAGGATTGTGCAGAGCCGCAGCCAGGAGTCCATACTGAGAGAGGTTAAGAAGCTGGTGGGGATGAAGGGCTTTGCCGGGATCATATCCGATGTGGGTGGGCCGACGGCCAATATGTACTCCCTGTCCTGCCCCCGATGGAAAAATGGAGCATGCCCGGACAAGCTCTGCTCGGCGGACTGCCCCAGCCTGGATAAGGACCACTCCCGCCAGGTGGAGCTGCTGCGCCGCATAAGAGAGGTTCAGGGAGTCAAGCGGGTCTTCATCTCCTCCGGAATCAGGCACGACCTGATAATGGCGGACAGCTCACCCTATCTGGAAGAGATATGCCGGCATCATGTCTCAGGGCATCTCAAGATAGCGCCGGAGCATATCTCCCGATCTGTGACGGAATGCATGAATAAGCCTTCCAGAGAGGTGCTGGACGCATTCCGGGAGCGCTTCTACGCTGCCACCGGGGAATCGGGACGAAAGCAGTACATTCTGCCTTATCTCATGTCCGGGCATCCCGGCTGCACGGTGGGGGATATGATTGAACTGGCCCGGTATCTGCAAGAGGCACATCTCTATACCGAGCAGGTGCAGGACTTCACCCCCACCCCCATGACCGTGTCTACGACAATGTACCACACCGGCCTGAATCCTTTCACCCTCAAGCCGGTGCATGTGCCCAGGGGCAGGGAGAAGAGGATCCAGAGGGCTATGCTGCATTACCGGGACCCCAGAAACTACGATCTGGTCAAAGAGGGATTAAGGATGGCCGGGCGGGAGGATCTCATCGGCCCAGGCGGGCGCTGCCTGATACCGGCTCGACCGGCTGCTGGATGGGGATTGAAGAAGGGGAAAGATAAATGATAGGTAGGACGATGGCATGCGGACAGGACTAAATAGAGATGATCTCTTAAGGGATTGAATATTGGCTTTGATGCCAATGATGGCCTAAAGATTCAATAAGCAAAACCGCACTAAGGTATGCGATGAAAAACCTCAATTATAGAATCCGGCTGGAAAAAGAAGAGGAAGGCGGATATACGGTAATAGTTCCTGCATTGGCAGGATGTATTACCTTTGGTGAGACGGTGGATGAAGCTATTGAAATGGCCAAAGAGGCTATCGAAGGCTACATAGAGACTCTAATGGAGTTGGGAAAAGACATTCCAACAGATAACGAGGTATTAGAGTACACAGTCTCAGTTGAGGCTCATGCCTAAGCTTCCCGTGCTAACACCCCAAAAGCTAGCCAGGGCACTGGAGAAGGCTGGATTTGGGTTGATAAGAGTTAAAGGGAGCCATTACTATTACTACAACAGGCAAACGGATAGAATAGCAGTTGTTCCATTTCATAGCAAAGACATTCGCAAAGGCACATTGCACGCTATCTTAAGGGATGCTGACATAGACCTCGAAGAGCTGCAAGATTTACTATGATCTGTTGCCGCGAGCAATAGGTCAGGTCTTTTCTGCGGGACGATTTTCTGTTTGCCATAGCAATCCTTTTGATGGATGATCATAACATCTTTTCCAGAAAGCTGGCCACCTTCAGCATCCGGTGATTTCGCAATGAGTGATGTCATAAAGTCGTATCTGGCGGAGATCGATAGGGAGTTCAAGACCGGAAAAGCTACGGAGCACACCCACCGCCCGGCTTTGAAGAAGCTCATCGAGGCTCTGGATGGTGGGATTCGAGCCACCAATGAGCCCAAGCGGGTAGAGTGCGGAGCGCCGGATTTCGTCTTGCGCCGGGATAGCTTCACCGTTGGCTATGTGGAGACCAAGGACCTGGGCAAATCTCTGGACGAAGCGGAGGATTCGGATCAGTTGGATCGGTACAAGAGGTCTCTGCCCAATCTGATCTTGACCGACTACCTGGAGTTTCGCTGGTTTGTGGACGGGGCGGAGCGGCAGCGCGCCCGGCTGGGCCGGATAGGAAAGGGTGACCGTATCCAGCCGGACAAAAAAGGCATCGATGAGACGCTCGAGCTTCTCCAGCTCTTTCTGGAAAGCCGCCCCCAGCCCGTCACCACGCCCAAAGATCTATCGGAGAGGGCGGCAAGGCTGGCCCATAGAATAGCGGACATCATTCGAGCCGTCCCTATATTGCGGCCAAGAAGAATCGGCGGGGATTATACACAATGTTTATATTCAATCCAGTCATATAAAGCTCGGGGTTCCATTCCTTGCCTCTTCGATCAAACTACATCCTCAAGGCCTTTCTCGCCTCCGGGCTGCTCTCATTGACCATGATCGCCCTGGCCCAGGGGCTGATTCAGTTCTTCCACCACGGCCCTCCACTGCCCCTCTCCATAATCCTCATCCTGGCCGCAGTATGCTTTGTCCTCTCTGCCTCCTTCTTCGAGCGCTATGAGGTGGGCTCGGTCATCTGGTCCATGCTGGTCTCGGTCATAGCCACAGCCATGCTCACCCTGCTCGCAGGGGGGATAATCCAGGTGGTAACCAGGCCCGGCCAGTCCTGGGAGGAGCTGCTCTCCGCTCTGGCCATCTGCATGATCGTGGCCATGATCCTCCTCTCCCATCTCAAGAAGAGCCTGGGAGAGATCGAATATTGAGTCGGCCATGCGATCTCTCCCGTCTCATCTCCGTTCTCATCTGCGCTTTTCAGTTTGGGCTGCCGGTGCAGGCTTTCCCACCCTTCGACTGATTGAGTTCTAATACTAGCAGAGACACTAGCTGCATCCTGATGCCGGGCATAATGGTGGACTCCTACGGCCGCAAGGTCACTGGCCTGCGGATTGCACTCACCTCTCGCTGCAACCTGCGCTGCCTCTACTGCCACCATGAGGGCGAGGTAGAGCCCAACGGCGAGATCTCTGATGAGATGGTGGTGGGCGTGGCCAGAGCGGCGGCAGCGCTGGGCGTGCGTTCCCTCAAGCTCACCGGAGGCGAGCCACTGCTGAGGCAAAGCCTAGCTGGCCTGGTCGCCCAAATGCCCCCGACTCTGAAAATTTCCCTGACCACGAACGGCATATATCTGGCTGAGCAGGCTGAGGAGCTGGCTCAAGCCGGCCTGGACCGGGTCAATGTCAGCCTGGACTCCCTTAAGCCGGAGGTCTACCGGGCCATAACCTGTGGCCGCGAGAAAGATCTGGAGAGGGTCATGCAGGGGCTGGATGCCGCTGCCGCGGCGGGACTGCTGCCCATCAAGCTCAATGTGGTGGTTTTGAAGCAGAATGAGGCGGAGATCCCGGCAATAATCGACTTCTGCCGGGAGAAGGGCCTCATCGCCCAGCTCATCCAGCTACTGGACCTTGACCATAAGGGGCTGGCTGGCGATATAGACGCCATCGAGGCCCGGCTGGCGGCCCAGGCAGACTCTATCCGCACCCGCGAGATGCACCGGCGAAAGAAGTACCTCCTGGATGGGGCGGAGGTGGAGATAGTGCGGCCCATGGACAACACCGAGTTCTGCGCCAACTGCAACCGGCTCCGGGTGACATCAGACGGAAAGATCAAGCCCTGTTTGCTGCGAAGCGACAACCTTGTGGCTATTGACTCCTGCGACTGCGGCAGGATCGGGGAGCTGCTGCAAGAGGCGAACGCCAGAAGGGAACCTTATTTTAAGGAGCCATGCTCCTTTTGTAGGCCGTAGAGTCTTATGGTGCGCCGGTGCTGATGGACCGGATCTTCGTGGACTCCAGCCGGGCCAGGGGCGGATTCGATGGGCCGGTGATGCTGGCGAGCTACTTAGCAAGGATATCAAATCGACATACGAGGATGGAAAGGAATGAAAGCAACCCCAGAGATTGATCGGAGAGCTTATGAATTAGCTAAGGGCTATTTGCCCGGACTGAATATAACGGGAGTGACGCAGGCACTAATTGAAAAATACCTGAATCCATTATCGCTTAATCCTAGACCCACGTCAAAGGAAGAACTTTATCAACGACTACTTAATTCTGCCCAGACTGCACACATGAAGGCAGGCGTCATTGGGAGAGCAATTGGTGGCGTAGATAAGCTGGCGCCGATATTATTTGGTTTCAATCCAGAGGCGGTATTGGACAGGTACGAAGATGATTGGGAAGCAGTTCTTGATCAGATAGTTAAAGAAATCAAACCAAGGGGTAAGATTCGCAGAACGCCACGGGGCATTTGGCCGCTATACTGCCAGACAATTCTTTCGGCAGCAGCCTTCATTGATCAGTTTGATTCGGCCAATCAGTTCTTTGAATGGGCTGATTTTTTTGACCGAGATGTGAAGGCGCGTCCAAGTTTGCCGATGCTTCTGGACCGGGAAATTAAAGGATTCGGATTTGCTCTTTCCTGTGACTTCCTCAAGGAACTTGGATATGTTAATTTTCCCAAACCAGATGTACACTTGCATGATATCTTCACAGCGCTAGAACTCTGCCCCATTGGAGTTGATGACTATCAGTTATTCAAGGCAATTATCCGACTGGCGAGCAATGCGGATGTTACTCCTTATGCTGCGGATAAAGTGTTCTGGCTGATCGGTAGCGGGGATTTCTATGCGGATCCTGAGATTGGGTCCATTAGTAGTCATAAGCAAGAATTTATTAAATTTGCTCGATCGAAATTAGCCGAAGGTAAATGAGGTGCTATGGTGCGGGGTTCGAACGCCCTACCTTTGCCACCCCGCTTCATGCTATTACGTGCGACAGATTTTATCTTTCGGTGAGGAAATTGCCCTCTTCAGAGCAATCAGATCGAAGAGAGAAGCCTCTCAGCCGCCCCTTCCGGATCCTCTGCCCCGTAAATCGACCGCCCCACAATAATATAGTCCGCCCCCGCCTGCAGCGCCGCCCCCGCCGAGCCCCCCTGGGCCCCCACTCCGGGGGAGATTATGGTCCTTTCTCCAATGATGGAGCGGATCAGCCTGATCCTTTCCGGTCGGGTGGCCGGTGCCACCACTCCGGCGGCCCCGACCTCGACGGCCAGCCGGGCCATCCTCTCTGCCTGGGGGGCCATGAACAGCTCCGCCCCGGGATGGCTCATCTCTGTAACCACATAGAGATCCGCCCCGTTCTCTGCGGCGCTCTCGGCACAGGCTAAGAGGGAGTCTTTGCCAGGAAAGGCCTGGGCGATGACCCCGCTGGCCCCGGCCTTGAAGGCCGCCTGGCAGATGAGGCGGTTGGTGTTGGGGATATCCGCCACCTTGAGGTCAGCGATGACCGGGGCAATGCTGGCGATCTCCTTAACCACGCCCAAGCCTGCGGCGAGGATGAGGGGATAGCCGATCTTGATGGCATCGAAATAGGGCCGTAGGCTTGCGGCCAGGGAAAGGGCCCTCTCCCCGGAGGTGACATCCAATGCCAGTATCAGCCTCGTCTCCTTTTTCATCCTAATTTAGCCTCCTTAAATCGCCGGAGCAGCCATAGAATCAGATGCAGCCTTCGATCAGCTCCGCGGCCTCCCGGAGATCGCCCACAACCTCCGGCCCGGAGCGCTGGCCCTTGCGGTCCAGGAATAGGGCATCGAGGCCCGCCTGGAGCGGTGATTCGTAGTCGTAGTGGTAGTGGTCCCCAATGTGGAGCACCTCAAAGGGCCTGGCATTCATCTGGGCGCAGATGGCGCCGTAGACCAGAGGCGACTTCTTGACCTCCCGGAAGTCCGATGTGGCGGAGAAGATCTCCCGGAAATATTCAGATAGACCATCCAATTCGATCTCTATGAACTCCCGGGCGGCATTGGATGTCACCACCAGATCATATCTCTCCGATAGCTGATCCAGGACCTCAGGCACCTCGGGGTAGGCCTCGATATCATCCTCGTACATCTGCAAGAGCTCATCTTTGCCGATCTTGAGGCCGAACTTGTCGATCCAATACAGTAGGTCGTACCACTCCATCCGGTCACTGCCCACCCTGGCATACTCGCTTATGACATACTCTTTTGCCGCCGCAAATTCCAGGCCGGCCCTCTCGGCATACAGCGCCGGAATCCCCTCCATCCAGACCCTGTCCACAAATCTGGATTTCATCAATGTGCCATCCATGTCCAGGGATATGATGCGAATCATCTGATCTCCTTTATAGACCGGTTACTCCTGCTTTCAGGTTATTATCTCTTTTGGGGCGGGAATAGAGACCAGAGCAAGACCTCTTGGCCAACGGCCAGGCCCCTAGACCTGCCAGATCTCCCGGGGCATATGGGTCAGGCTCTCCGCCGCCCCGCTTGAAGTGAGGAAGGTATCCTCAATTCCCAGCACACCCTTGTCCGGATAGATGATCTTGGGCTCAATGGCGATGGTCATATTGCTCTGCAGCTCATGGTCCAGGGGGCCTATCACCGGATACTCATCCAGCTCCAGCCCCACTCCATGACCCACAAAGCCGCATTTGCCCCCCGGCGGGCCGCCGAGGTAATCCTTGTAGCCCAGATTTGCCCCCGCTGCCTCGCTGAGCTGGTACAGCTCCCGGCCCGTCTTTCCTGCCGACATCTCCCGGGCCAGACCCTCCTCGATCTGACAGGCGGCTATATAGGCCTCCTCCAGCTCCGGCTCGATTTTTCCCAAGGAAAAGATCCTGGTGGCATCGGCGATGTAGCCGTTGTAGATCCCTACCATGTCCACAAACACCGGCTCATTTCTCTTGATCCTGGAGAAGCTCGCCCCCTGAGGAAAGATCAGGGAGGTGCCTTTGCCTCCGGTGGGCGAGGCCAGAAAGCTGGGGCAGGCTGCGGCAGGCCCGGACATGACATGGCCCAGGGGGACTATGCTGTTGAAGCGCCGGAACCGGAGCGATCCCTGGTGCCCCATGGAGCGCATGACCATCTCCAGCCGGCTGATCAGGTCCACCTCCCTCATCCCCTCCTTTAAAAAGTCGGGAACGCTGGAAAATCCGGCCTCCAGTATCCGGGCGGATTCCTTGATCAGCCCCAGCTCGAAATCGGATTTCACCGAACGTATGTGCTTGATCCTCTCCGCCACATCTACAAACCGGGCATCGTCCAGAGCCCTGTCGATCTTAAAATAAAAGCTGCAGGGAAGGACATCCATCTCCAATCCCATGACCGCTCCCTTTGGTATGCCCAGATCCGACTTGAGATTTCTCATATTCCGGAGAGGCCGGACCTCCAATGGCGACTCCTCTGCCGCCCTCTCCCGGCTTCTCTTTATCATCACCAGCGGATCGCCGTCTCTGGGAACATAGACCAGCCCATCCTGAGCGGTGCCGGAAAAGTAGCACATGTCTACGGCATGAAACAGCAATGCTCCATCCATCTCTCCCATCTGGGACTGTAGCGCACTTATCCTGCGATGGATCTCGGACCGGGGGAAAAGAACATACTCCATTGGATCTGCCTTCTGTATTCTATCTATCTTTCAAGCTGGAAGCTTTTAAGCGGGAAGCTTCTAAGCTGGAAGCCAATTTTTCGATGCCATCCTCCTTTATCTATCTTGCCCGACCAAGCACGCCGGAAAAAATCGAATTGATTCAATGCGGGAGGGCTGATCTGAGGGGCTTGGGCACTTCTTGGATCGGCCTATTCTATTTTTCCAGACAGCCGGCCATGCTTTTTCCCAGCTCAAAGCATCTGTCCAGGACCTCTTTGCTCGGCATCTGAACCGCTGTTGTTCCCGGCTCAATCACAGACATGCCCCAAGACTTCATTCGCTCGATCAATATGGGGACTCCTTCTCCGCTCCATCCATATGAGCCGAAGGCGGCACCGCTCTTTCCCTTCAGATCCAGGCCATCCAGCCGGTCCAGAAACGGCTCCATGGCCCGGATAAGCTTGCTGTTGTAGGTTGAGCCGCCCAGAATGATGGCACCGGCATCTGTGACCTCATCCGCCTTGGCCTGGACGGCATTCTTCAGCATTACCTCCACCTCCGGCACGCTCTTGGCTCCACCGGCAATGGCCTCTGCCATCTTCTTTGTCTTTCCCGAGCCGCTGGCGTAGATTATGGCTATTTTCGGCATCTTTAATCCCCTGGAGGCGATTCAGGCTCTATATTATAATTAGTTAATGCTTATGAACAGATATCATAAAATGGCAGCAGGCCATTATGGGAGACGCTCCTCCGCACTTTTGTCCCGAGGGCTCAGGTCCTTTAGCCCGTCTATTCTACCTCTCCTCTGGATACTCTTCTCCGCCCGATCCACCTCATCTCTAAATTGCATAAGATCATCAAAGCAGCTCATATTTCTCACCGATCAAGTCTGTTGTCTCCCACTCCCTACACTTTTATCTACTACCTCCGCTCTATTTATATTGGATCGCAATTCCATAGGTTCAGGTCGGAGCCGGGGAGATGGATGATGAAGGATCTGGCAGGCAAAGCGGCAGCGAAGGTATCTCAAGAGGAGGTCTTCCAGGCCCTCTCCTATGCTGCATTAAAAGCCCGGGCGGGAAGGATTGCTCCCAATCAGATCCTTCGGGTGGGCAACTTTGAGTTGATTGTGGCCCATGATGAAGAGGGAGATGGGATGGTGGTGCAGATGATCCTGCCCCTAGCCGATTTGCAGGCTATGGCTCTGGCCTGGGCCGGAGAGCTGGACGGTTCGGTGCAGGCCTGGAGCGATGGGGAGAGGAGAGCCTGGCTGGAGAGCTTTTTCTCTGAGCTGGCAAGATATCTGTCCCGATGGCAGAGCGTGGTCATGCGCCGGGGTCCGGGGGAGAATGTGACCCTGGAGCAGGCGGTGAGCCGGTGATGAATATGATAAAGCAGACGAGATCTGAATCTATTGGCTTGAGCGAAAGTGGGGTGCGAATAGCATGAATGGATTAAGCAGAAATGATATTGTCAGGCTTGTTCTGTGCATAGTCGCCTGCCAGGGAGCCGGCCTGCTGGGCTCCATCTTCACCAATATGTCCGTCAACAGCTGGTATCCCGCCCTGGTCAAACCCTGGTTCACACCGCCCGATGGAGTAATCCCCGCCGTCTGGACGCTGCTCTTCACCCTCATGGGCGTATCCCTCTTTCTGGCCTGGCGGGCCGGCTTGACCCTCCCCCAGTTCCGGGGGGCAGCCTATGCCTTCGTGGCCCAGTTTGCGGTCAACATCCTCTGGTCTGCCGCATTCTTCGGGCTGCGCTCGCCCCTGGCCGGACTGGTGGTGATAGGCCTGCTCTGGATTCTAATACTGCTTAACATATACCGCTTCTACCCACTATCTAAAGAGGCTGCTCTCCTCCTGGTTCCCTATCTGGCCTGGGTAAGCTTCGCCGCACTTCTAAACTACAGCATTCTAGTGCTAAATCCCTAGTACAGATGGGCTTAATTAAGGCCATAAATGAGACGAGATTAACCATCGCAATGAACGGTCTAAACCGTAGGCTTATTTCGGCCTCGCTGCACTGGATGCCCAATGATCTCCTTCAAAGCCATCCAATGATAGCTTGGCCTCCTATCGTGAAGTGCTGAGTGACAATATACTCTCCATCGATAAACGCATCTACTCGCCAATCCCCCGGCATATTCTCAGGACGGTGTCCCTCAATATTAAGATACGAATATATATTATACCCAGTATACATATTTTTGGGGGAAGGAATATCTCTATTCGCAATGTGGAATAGGTTGCCATCAGGTGAGTACCATCTCCATTCAATTGCATGTCCCTCTTTGACATTTTCGAATCTAAGCCAACAATAGACCCTGGCATCGGTCGTAGAGAATGAATTGGTTCTGGTTATTACATCACTGCTCACTTCATCGACCTCGCTTGCCATCGCATAATCTGCAGGGAGAATTGAACTTTGAGGAGAGGACTGGTCCGAGGTCCGGCTCTTTTCTGGCTCTATCGATTTGCTGCCTGTAGTCGTGGATGATCTATCCGAATTGCCTTCTTCAACCACATCCACCTCTTCCGTTTCTATCGATTCGCTGCCTGTGGGCGCGGATGATCTATCTAAATTGCCTTCCACAACCACCGCCCTTGATCCGGCATTATAGCTTCCAGTCAAATCTATGGTGAAGCTTGCCGATCTGGCATCAGCCGGAATGGGAACAGTCACGGTGAAGGGCTGGCTCATTATATCATCCAATAAACCCTGTACCGGGAACTTTTCTTCATGAAAAGTCTTGTCCTCTTGGCCGTCTACACTGACTCTGACATCTATTGTTGCGCCCCATCCATTCTTAGCCGTCGCCAGGCCAGAGACTGTCAGCTCATTTCCTTCTATTGTACCCTCGATGGAACGCCTTTGGGTAAAGCCTTCTGAATCTTCAGGATTCTTTAAAGCAGCTCCGGAGACAGAATAACTCAGCTGCAGCCCATTGAACGGCTCTGAGGGGAAAAGATCTCCCAGGGATGATCGAGAGTTATCTCCGCTGGTCTTGACACCTTGCTGGCCTCCAATCGGCCCCTTCAGCTCAGGCGGATCAGCTAAAAAACCATCCTCGAAGAAAGTGGTGTATCCCTCATCTCTCATCTGATCGGTCCATTCACTCTTAGGCATCCCATTAAAGGGACTTGTTTCTCCCTCGCCATATAGATCATCGAAAGGAGAATAAGTATCACGCATGGTGGCATGAGCCCAAGCATCAAAGACATATTCCTTCCCATCATTATCGCGAATAAGGACTGCACCATGATCACTGTTCACGTTCAATGGATTATATGTTTCCATTTCTCCTCCAATCTGACCTATACTCTGTGAATCGATACCCATTCCCTTAAAAATATCCTGCAAATTAAGAGTATGAACCGAACATGTGAACGCAGTTCTATCATCAGCAAATAATTTATCGTTTATCCTTCCCCATACATCATTACTGACTCCGGCATTGGATGCGCTGAGCTTTTTCAGATATTCGACAAATCCCGCTTTCGCCTTCTCCAAATTGCTCGCTGAAGCGAGAGACGGATTATTCTTTACGATCTCCTCACCAAATTGATGAAGGACTTTCGCATCATCCGATTCCTGATCTGCAGCTACTGGTTCGGCAATAAAAATAAAGAAAAGTGCCAACACTATTAACACCGGCAGCAGATGGTAAACTCTTTTTTTCTGCATGATCACCATTATTTAGATTTGAAGAATTTAGCGTTTCTGCTCCTCTCTGTTTTAATGGGTAGATTTTTTGGCTTTTTCCTTTTTCCTTTTCCAAAATCCACTCTGAATCCCTCGGGCGGGCTTGGCAGGCCGTTTCCTTTTAAAGCGCTTTTCTGGCACCAAAGAGCTTAATTCCACCCTGGCATCTTCTCACTATCATCTGTATGAAGATAGCTCTCTTGCAGCTCAATCCCATTGTGGGAGACCTTCAAGGCAACAGCATGAAGATCGCCACAGCTTTAGCCCAGGCAGCCGGGGCAGATCTTGCCGTCACCTCTGAGCTGGCCCTTCTGGGATATCCTCCCCGCGATCTGCTTTTAAACTCCGATTTTATAGATCATAGCTGGGTCAGCCTCCGCCGCCTGGCTGCAGAGGCAATGGATCTGCCACCGGTCCTGGTGGGCCTGGCAGAGCCCAATCCCAACTCCGTTGGCCGTCCTCTCTTCAACACTGCGCCGCTCTGCTGCGGCATGGAAAAGTGGAGAGGACATTCAAGAAGACCCTGCTTCCCACCTACGACGTCTTCGACGAGGATCGCTACTTCGAGCCGGCAGGAGAGGCCCAGATCCTGGAGCTGGGTGCGGAGAGGCTGGGCCTATCCATATGCGAGGATATCTGGAACGATTCCGACTTCTGGCGTCGCCGGCGCTATCATACCGATCCTGTGGCGGAGCTTGCCCGGGCGGGGGCTGCCGCCATCATCAACCTATCCGCATCTCCCTTCACTGTAGGAAAGCAAGAGCACCGGGAGACCATGCTTAAAGAGCTGGCCAAAAAGCACCGCATGCCTTTCCTCTATGTCAACCAGGTTGGGGGCAACGACGATCTGGTCTTTGACGGCAGGAGCATGGCCTTTGATGGGGAGGGGCGCCTGGCCGCCCGGGCCCGAGGCTTCCAGGAGGACATTATTATGGTGGACCTGAGCCAATTGAGCCGCGGCCAGGCGGAAGAGAAGGCCAGAGCAGGAAGCATAGCGGAGGATGATTTCGCCCCCGAATCCGAGATCTGGCGGGCCCTGGTTCTGGGAACCCGCGACTATGTGACCAAATGCCGCTTTTTCGGAGTCCTTCTGGGCCTGTCCGGTGGGATTGACTCCAGCATAGTGGCGGCCATAGCCGCATCC
>JADHEF010000619.1_pt1 | contig 33229 bp, 24 predicted proteins | sample 8952391 | NCBI WGS metagenome assembly JADHEF01 (sample SAMN16124439, study PRJNA663245) | bioreactor sludge metagenome | isolation source: sludge (nitrite) | place: India:Bengaluru | collected 2019-02-28 | reverse complement strand
TCATCGGGGGGCCGCGTCGTCCCGCCGGGCGCACCCGGCATTTCTCCCTTTCGGACCGGGAACGCGTCGGTGGGCGAGGGGAGCAATCCGGACCGGTTTTCCCACGGGCATGTCGGCACGGGCGGGGCGGTTGGACGGTCGCCCCTGGCTCCGGCCGGCAAATAGAAATTCCCGCCCGGCGCCGACGCCATCCGCAAGGTTTCGGCGAAACGCTCAGATTCGACCATGTTGCGGATCCGGGCGGCAGCGGGCCTCAATTCGGCCCAGATTGTATCCGAACCCAGCCCCGCCGCGGTGGCTTTTCCAGCAATGACCAAGGTGACCGCCAAGATGACCAGTTGGGTCCGACCGATCCTGCCCATTTGCCTTGTTCCCTGAAACCGAGAATGACCCTGTGCGGCGGCGGCAGTGCCCGCCGCAGGGGAAGCGCTCCAGCGCAAAAACGGTACCGGATCGGGATGGCGGTTGTGGATAATCGGGACAGGAATGCAGCCGGTTGGCGCGCCTTGGGTTGTCCGCAACAGGGACGGCAGGGACCGTGACAGCCAAGGGAACCGGCATACCCCAACCGGTGCGAACCGTGCGCTCGTCCGCTCACTCCGGGACCCCTGCGGGGGATGCCGGGCGTCAGTCAAGTGCGGGAACTAGCGCTGCCGCAACCGGGGGGTGTGCGCCGGTTTCGAAGTCCCCATCTCCGGCTCGATGTTCCGGATTTCCCGGACGAAGCGCGCCGGAACGGAGGCCAGCAGATCCTTCTGCGCCAGGTGGGCGAGAATCGCGAACCCGGCGCACCACACATGGGCCAGGAGGAGCATCATCCCCTTGGGCTGCCACCAGTCCGTGTGATACCACTGCTCGCTGATCATGCCCCGCCGCGCACCCATGTCGCCGTCGGCGCGCGCGATCATCTGGAGACTGTACCGCACATGGTCCCGGGCACGGTCCAGGTAGTAGCGGTCGCCCGTAACCATCCACAGTTTGATCAGCGACGCGTGGACCAGCAGGCCGTAACTGTGCATGTGCTGGTTCGGCGGGGACGCGATATCCGCGCCGAAGGTGCGGTAGCCGTATTGGCCGACGAGCGTTTCGGGCGGGAAATGGGTGTTGTGCATCCAGCGCATGGTCAGGGTCCACTCCGCCGCGCGGCGCGCGTTCTCCAGCCAGCCGCGGCCCGCCGTGGCCTCATACAGGGCCATGTAGGCATTGATCGCCTGGTAGCCGCTGTCGGACGACGGCGACAGGTGGATGTCCTCGCAGCCACCGTAGAACACCGCGTCGTCCACATATTCCTGGTAGAAGTCGCCCGCCTGTTCGGCTGCCCGCAGGTAGGCTTCCCTGCGCAGCAGCGTCGCCCCCTGGACCAGCGCCGGAATCCAGCCCAGTCCTCCCGAACCGTCCCGCCCGGTCACCTCGCCCGTTTCGCAGTGGTAGTAGGTCCCCAGGCAGCCGTCACGGTCCTGGGCGCGGAGGGCGAAATCCAGGTTGGACTTGAGGGCCCGCTCCCACGCGGGGTGGCGGTGCCCGAGCACCCGCTCCCGTCTGATTGCCTCCGCCAGGAAGGTCGCCGCCTCGCCGAGCGTGCCGGCGTGGAGCCACTTGGAATCCGGGTTCCATCCCGCATCCCAGGAATCCGTCTCCCGCTTCCATTGCCCCCAGAAGGCCCCGCATGGAGCCAGGCCTTCCTCGCAGATGCGATCCACCACGCCGTGACCCGCCTCGACGTATTCGGGATGCCCGTTCTCCCGGCCCCACCGGGCAAGCAGGTGGGCATGGGGGATGCCGCTGATCCACGCGACGTGCATGTGGGGACGGTCATGGTAGCCCGGCAGACCGCGCGAGTCGGCGAAGTACCGGTCGAAACTGCAGGTCTCGACGAGAGCCCGGTTCTCCGCGTCGTGGAACCAGTGGTAGATGCCGTAGGCGGCCAGGTCCGCCGCCTCGCGGGTCGTCATCCACGGGTTCGTCTCGTGGTCCTTCGCGCCGCGGGCATACAAAGCGCGGATGACGGGCGCGAAACCGTAGTTGTCGTCGTCGGCCGCGATTCCCGCCCGGAACCGGAAGCGCAGTTCCGCTCCCGGGGCCACCGTCGCGTGGGTGATCTCGCCGCGAAACTGGTCCGCGCCGAGGTAGGGCGCATAGCGGGCGGGGAGTTCGCGCCAGGGGAATTGCAGCGTGAGCGCGGCCGCGGCATCGCCACCCTCCAGGCGCTTGTATGCGAACCCGACACTCCCCAGCCCGTGGCTGCACTCCTCACCGGTCGAAAGAAAGTAGCTGTCGTTTCCGATGCGGGCGAAAACCGCCGGGGTGGCGCATCGGTCGTTTCGGAACGACCAGAACGGTGAGACGAAATCCGCCGGGGCGCAGGTGTCCGGATCGAATCGCGGATACTGCCGGTGCGTCTGATGGCGGTTGTTGTCCTTGTAGAAGATCCCCGGGATCATCCACCGTGGGATTTCCGGTGCCGGGATGAGGAAGAACACCTCGGCGGCAAACTGCGCCGGTTTCGTCCCCCGGTTTCGGATTCGGACTTCGATGGAAAGCCACGGTTCACCCGGTTGCTGGGGCCGCGCGACCAGGCTCGCCGCCAGGTTCAGACCCGGTGTGCGGAGGATTCCGTGCTGGGCCAGGGCGCCCTTTGGTGTCCGGCGCGCGGCCGCAAGGGGCAGGGCGTGCGGCCTGCCCGCGTCATCGGGGGTGGAGATGGACAGGGCCGCCATCGTGAACGGCAGCGTGTCGGCGGCCGTGATCCTGAGCGCATGGTGGGGCGATGTCGTTTCCCCGGGAGCCGTATCCATGCGCAGGCGAAGGGGGCGGTGCAGCCATGCGGCGGGCATCAGTTTTCCCATGCGGGACATTGCGGGGATTCCACGCGGATCATGCAACGGGAATTGGGTAAGACGGAGAAGTGCCGCCCCTCCGGCAACCCGCTTCCGCCCGTCGCTCGGCGCCGCCGGGAACGCTTGTCCTCTTATTTTATTGGACGCCGGGCGTTTGCCCCTGCATCCCGTTGCGCATGAAAACCAGCAAACGGCTTCTCCGTGATTCCGGGAATTCGCGCAAGCATGGCGCTGTCATGCCGTGGCGCGGGGTTTTGTTTGTTCTGCTCCTGTCGGCCCTCGGCGCCGGGCCGCTTCGGGCCGCCGACCTGGCCTTCGCCTGGGTCACGGACACGCACATCGTGACGACCGACACCGTCAGCACGCCGGGCGCGCCCACCCTCCGCCTCGGCGAAGCCCTCCGCCAGATCAACGCGAAACCGGACCTGCAGTTCCTGGTGCACAGCGGCGACACTGTGGAACAACCGACCCCGGCCCAGTTCGCCGCGTTTCTCGAGGTCATGAAACCCGCGATCCCCTGGTACCCCATCGCGGGAAATCACGATGTGGGCAATGTTTCCACGTCAGGCAGCCTGGCCCGCTGGCTGGCGCTTGGCACCGGCCGGGGTGATGGGAAGGCCGAATACTACGGGATCACCCCCGATGGTGCTGCGTTCTTCGTCCTGAACGGCTTTCCCGGGGATCCAAAAGATCCGGCCATGAAAGATCGCGCTGAGGATCAGCTGCGGGCGATGGACCTGTTTTTCGCCTCCCACGCCGGCGCGCCCTTCAAGGCCGTTTTCGCCCATCCGCCGCTGTTTATCCGGACCATGGACGAGAAGGACGAGTATTTCAACGTCCACCAGCCGCTGCGGGCGCGTATCGCGGAAATCATGCGAAAGCACGGTGTGCGCGACTGGTTGTCCGGCCATCGCCACCTGATGGACAAGGTCACCGATGCGGCCGCCGGGGTCACCGTGTGGTCCCAGCCCAGCCTCGCCTTTGCCATCGGCAAGGGAAGCCGCATGGGATACTGCGTGTTCCGCGTGCGGGGCGGGGCTTTGGAACGGGAATTCGTGGAAGTGAAGTGACCCCAGCGCCCCCCGCCCGGGCGGACGCCGTCTTTGGCGCTTGCACTTTGCCGGGGTGCCGGTGAATGTAACCGCCGGATAAATCCTACACCCTACGGGTTCCATTCCCCCATCTGTTTCGAGGAGAACCATTTCGCATGCGCTTGAGGTGCTCGTTCTGCGGCAAGGACCAGCATTCGGTGAAGACGCTCTTCCGCGGCTTGCCGAACAAGGAAACGATGACGAGCGTCTACATCTGCGATGATTGCATCACGCAGTGCGGCGAGCGCCTTCGCCAGGAGCAGATGGTCCGGGCCGAGGAGGCCGCGCTTGAGAGCATCAAGCGCCTGCCAAGCCCGCGGGAAATCCGCGCCATCCTGGACCAGTATGTCATCTCGCAGGAACACTCCAAGAAGATCCTGAGCGTCGCCGTCCACAACCACTACAAGCGGATCATGGTGAACAACTCCAGCGACGATGTGGAACTGGAGAAATCCAACATCCTGCTGATCGGCCCCACCGGCAGCGGCAAGACGCTCCTCGCCCAGACGCTGGCGAGAATCCTGGATGTCCCCTTCGCAATCGCCGACGCGACCACCCTGACCCAGGCCGGTTATGTGGGCGAGGATGTGGAAAACATCCTGCTCAAACTGTGGCAGAACGCCGGAAACGACAAGGAAAAGGCCCAGCGGGGCATCATCTACATCGACGAGATCGACAAGATCGCCCGCACCACGCAGAACATCTCGATCACCCGCGACGTCAGCGGCGAGGGAGTGCAGCAGGCGCTGCTGAAGATCCTCGAGGGAACCGTCAGCAACGTGCCCCCGAGCGGCGGGCGCAAGCATCCCCACCAGGAGTACATCACGATCGACACGACGAACATCCTGTTCATCTGCGGCGGGGCCTTCAACGGCCTCGACAAGATCGTGGAGCAGCGCGTCTCCACCCGCACGATGGGGTTCGGGGCGGAGATCGTTTCCCGCAAGGAGCGCGACATCGGCCGGCTCCTCTCGCAGGTCACCTACCAGGACTTGCTGAAGTTCGGCTTCATTCCCGAATTCATCGGCCGCCTGCCGGTCGTCAGCACCCTCGACAAGCTGTCCGAGAAGGAACTGGTCCAGATACTCGTCGAACCCAAGAACGCCATCATCAAGCAGTACCGCAAGTTCTTCGACATGGAGGGCGTGGAACTGACTGTGACGGACGACGCCCTGCGCATGGTGGCGAACAAGGCGATCGAAATGGAAACCGGCGCCCGCAGCCTGCGCGCCATCCTGGAAAACGTGATGCTGGACATCATGTACGACCTGCCCAGCCGCAGCCACGAAATCGCCGAGGTGCGCGTGACCGCCGAGACGATTGAATCCGGTGCCCCGCCGGAGTACGTGCTGCGCGAGAAGAAGGAAAGCGCCTAGGGCGCAAGCCGGTTATTCCCGCCAGGCCGGGCCGCCGTCGGCCCGATCCTTGCCGTCCGCGCGGGTCGGACGCGCATAAAAAAGTGGGCGGGGACTTCCCGTCCGCCGCCCACCATCCATCCTTTGGACGTTCCCAGGTCTACCTGGCCGCTTCGAGCCTCCGGCGCAATGCTTCCAGTTCGTTGCGCACCTCCCATGGCATGCGCGGCCCCAGCGAGGTGAAGAACTCCTCGATCCCGTCCGCCTCGGCCTTCCAGTCGTCGATGTTCACCTCGAGGAGCTTCTCCATGGTTTCGGCGGAGAGCGGAAGTCCGGTCATGTCAAACGCGTCGGGCGTGGGCAGGTAACCGATGGGCGACTCGACGGCTTCGCCCTCGCCGCGGGTGCGCTGCAGGATCCATTCCAGCACGCGCAGGTTCTGGCCGTAGCCCGGCCACAGGAAACGCCCGTCGTCGTCCTTGCGGAACCAGTTGACGTGGAAAATCTTGGGGGCGCGCTTGATGTGCCGGCCCATCTCGACCCAATGCTTGAAGTAATCGGCAACATTGTAGCCGCAGAACGGGAGCATGGCGAACGGGTCGCGGCGCACCTCGCCCTGTTTGCCGTACTGGGCGGCCGTGCGTTCGCTGGCCATGCTGGCCCCCACGAAAACGCCGTGGTTCCACGACAGCGACTCATAAACCAGCGGCGCCAGGCGCTCGCGCCGTCCGCCGAAGATGATCGCCGAGATCGCCACTCCGTGGTGGTTGTCATGGCGGTGCGAGGCGGTCGGGCACTGGTCATACGGGGCGGTGAACCGGCTGTTCGGGTGGGCGCCCAGGACGGGTTTGCCGTCGGCGCCGGTCTTTCCCTTGTGCCACGGGCGGCCCTGCCAGTCCAGGGCGTCGGCCGGCGGCTCGCCGTCGCCCTGTTCCCACCACACGGTCCCATCCTTGCCCAGCACCACGTTCGTGAAGATGGTGTTCTTCTGCACGGTGAGCACGGCGTTCGGGTTCGAGCACATGTTGGTTCCCGGGGCCACGCCGAAATAGCCCGACTCGGGGTTGACCGCCCACAGCCGCCCGTCGCTGTCGATGCGGATCCACGCGATGTCGTCGCCCACGGTCCAGATGCGGTAGCCCTTGTCCTTCAGGCCGTCGGGCGGGATCAGCATGGCCAGGTTGGTCTTGCCGCAGGCGCTGGGGAACGCGGCGGCCACGTAATGGTGCCGCCCATCGGGCTCCTCGATGCCCAGGATCAGCATGTGTTCGGCCAGCCACATTTCCTTGCGGGCCATCCAGCTGGCGAGCCGGAGCGCCAGGCACTTCTTGCCCAGCAGCACGTTTCCGCCGTATCCGGAATTGACCGACCAGATGGTGTTGTCCTCCGGAAAATGCAGGATCCGGCGCTTCTCCGGGTCCAGGGTGGCCTTGCTGTGCAGGCAGCGGGTGAAGTCGTCGCCGTTGCCCAGCGCGTCCAGCACCTCCTGCCCCACGCGGGTCATGATGAGCATGTTCAGCACCACGTAGATGCTGTCGCTCAGTTCCACGCCGATCTTGCTGAAGGGGGAACCGATCGGGCCCATGCAGAACGGGATCACGTACATGGTGCGCCCGCGCATCGAGCCGTGGAAGAACGCCGCGGCCTCCAGGTAGGCCTCCTCCGGATCCTTCCAGTTGTTGGTGACGCCGGCATCCTTGGGGTTGTGGCAGCAGATGAAGGTCTTGTCCTCGCTCCGGGCCACGTCGCTTGGATCGGTGCGGTGATAGAAGCAGCCGGGGTGTTTTTCGGGATTCAGCGGGATCATTTCGCCCGAAGCCACCGCCTGCCCGCGCAGCGCATCGCGCTGCTCGTCGGAACCGTCAATCCAGACGATTTGGTCGGGCTGGCACATCGCGGCCATTTCATCGACCCAGTTGGACAACATCCTGTTTCCGGTCAGGGTCCTGCGGTTGGGCATCTGTGCATATCCTTATGGTGTGATCGGCTCCCGAAGGCACCGCGTGCTTCCTGCCCCGGGGGTGCGGAACAGGATCCCCGCTGGCAATGCCCACATTGGAATTTGTCCGGCGTGTCGCGTGGCAAGCAGAAACTTGGCGGCGAAACGGGGATATTTCGGTTTTCGGAAACCGGGCGGGTCAGGAAAACACGGTCCGGGGTGGCACCTGGCCCCCGGCGGGGACCGTAACCCCTCCGGCGACGCGGGCCGCCTTGCCAACGAGCGTGAGGCCCCCGGGTGCGCCGGGCGCGCCGGCCCGGCTCTGCTGGCCGAAGACCGCGTCGCGGTCCGCGACGACACCATCGAGCACCGCGGCGCTCTCCACGGTGCAGTCGTGCATCAGGATGCTGTCGCGCACCACGGCTCCCTCGGCAACCACCGTTCCGGGACTCAGAATGCTGCGGAGAACCGTTCCCTCGATGCGGCAATTGGCGCCGATCAGGGATTCCTCCACGCTGGCACCCCGGCCGATGTGAGCCGCCGGCGCGAATCCCACCCCGCGGAATTCCAGGTTGGTCAGCAGGTTCCACCGGCGCAGCAGGTCCAGCCCGCCCGGCTGGAGCAGTTCCATCTGGACCCGGTAGTAGTCCTCCACGCCCTCCATGTACTCCCACTCGCCGTCCATCGGGAACGCGTAGCAGCGCAGCCGCTGCGGCTGGTCCTGCAGCAGGTGCTTGGAAAGGTTCTGCTTCTCGGGATCGCGGTTTGACTCGAGCAGCTCGCGCAGGACGGGCGCCCGGAAAACATAGGTCCCGATGCTGGTTACCCGGCCGGGAGGGGTGTCGGGTTTTTCCACAAACGAGGTGACGCGCCCCGATTCATCCGCCACCACATACCCGAAGCGCCGGGTGCACCGGGCGGCCGGCATCTCCTTGGTGACAAAAGTTATATCGGCCCGCTGGTCGCGGTGCGCGTCCAGCAGCGCCCTGAAGTCAAGATGGCAGACATGCTCGCCACTCGTCACAACGATATGCTCGGGGGCGAGGTCCTCCACGAAATTCAGGTTCTGGTACAGGGCGTCGGCCGTGCCCTTGTACCATTCCGTCCGCTCGACGCCCACGAAAGGCGGCATGATTTTCAGGCACCGGCCATAGCCGTTCAGGTCCCAGGGGTGGCCCACGCCGACATGCTCGATCAGCGAGGCCGGCAGGTACTGCATGATGATGCCGATCTGCTCGATGCGCGCCCGGCGCAGGTTGGACAGGGCGAAGTCGATGATCCGGTAGTTCCCCGCAAAGGTGAGCGCGCCCTTGGCACGGTTCTGGGTCAGGACGCCATAGTGCCCGGTCCGGCCGCCGGCAAGCACCAGCGCCATCACGTTTTTCATGCGGAAAATCCCTTCAGATCAGGTTCCGGGTCTTGGACCCTTTCGCCGGTCCCAGAACCCGGTTCGCTTGTCATATCCTCCCGCCCCGAAAGCAACCCCTTTGCGGCGAGACAGAGCGCGTAGAGAAGGACGGTCGGGAACCATTTCATCGTCATGAGGGGAATCTGCGCGCCGAAAAGGAAGCGCGGCGCGTCGTATTGCCAGGGAATGGCGGTCAGCACGAACGCGGCGGCGGCCAGGAACGCCCGGGCCCGGCGCCCGGATTTTCCCAGTTCCCAGGCCAGCCATGCGGCCGGCATTATTGCCAGCACGAGGTAGTGATCCCACATCAGGCTCGGAATGAGAAGCGCCAGGAGGATCGTTGCCATAAACGCCGCGTCCTCGTCGGCCCGCCCGGCCGCACCCCGTCGGACCCGGGCGAACACCGCCAGGAACAGGAGCGCCGCTGCCGCGGTCGCCACCCGCGTTGCCGTGTCGGCGGTGTGCTGGTCCGACTCGATCCACGGATCGGTGATCATGTTCCCGGAAACAAGCAGGTGGGTGAGGAGGGAGTTCAGGCTCTGGTTGGCCGGATCTTTCCAGAACGTGGCGCCATGATCCTGCCACGTGGAGTGCCCGTAACTCATCTGCTTCAGCATGGGCAGAAAATCGAGGTGGATGCGCACGCCCACCGCCGCCACCGAAGCCAGCCCGAGCAGGGCCATCGTGGCGATCATGAACCCGAGGGCCCTCCAGCGCCGACGGATGAGGAATGTGACCAGGAACAGGCCCGGGGACAGCTTGAACAGGGCGGCGAAGCCCAGCACCGATCCCGCGAGACCGTCCCGCCCCGCCCGCAGGGCGGCAAACGCTCCGGCCAGGCACAGCAGAAGAACCCCGTTCAACTGGCCCGCGGTCAGCGTCCGGGTCCACGGGTGGTTCAGGGCGCACGCGATCAGCAACAGCCCGGCGGCGTGGCCGGCCCATTGCCTGCGGTCCGACCAGTCCCGAAACAGGGCGCGGGAAAAGAGGGCGATGGAGCCGAGCAGGAAAAGGTGGTTCAGCGCGAACCAGGTGACTGCCGCGGCGGGAAAGCGAAGCGGCGACAGGAAACCCATCGCCAGCCCGGTGAAGGGAAGGTAGACGTATGGATTCAGGGACGCGCCCGCCATCCCCTGGCGGTGGGCCTGCCGCACCAGCGATTCCACGCTGTATGGCTCCTCGCGCTCGAGAAGCGCCTGCATTCCCAGGTAGATGTGCTTGAAGTCGTTGGAATGGAGGCCGCGCAGCGGGCCCATGACCTGCAGCGGCACGTACAGGGCGATCCCCGCGACGAGGAGCAGCGCCGCGATCCAGCCGTGACTGCGCCTGAGTCCGTCGCCCGTCATGGCGCGTTGCCGGCCAGTCTCAGGATCACGGCGCCCGGCGGAATCTCCGTGCGCGTGAAACGGGGCGACGCGAGGAAATCGTTCAGGAGTTTCCATTCGGCGTCGCTGAACCGCGGGCGCCAGTATTGGTCCCGCTGCGGGCGCAGCTCGGCCTCGTTCACCAGCACCCACCGGATGCCCTCGCGCTCCAGCAGCGCAATCATCTGCTCCGCCGACGAAATGCGGTTGGCCCGCGCCAGGTGCAGGAACGCCGGCGTGTCGAACCAGTCATTCCAGACCGCGCGGAATCGTGCGCCGAAGATGCGGTGCTCGCCGACCAGGAGCACCCTTTCCGTGGGAGGCACGCGCTGGTTCAGGTACTCGAACGCGGCGTGCCAGTTGCGGGTGCGGGCAAGGTATTCCTCGGTGGAGACCGCGCCCAAGACCCATCCGGCGACCGGCGGATTGGCGCGCAGCATGGGCCAGGCGGTTCCCCACGCCATCCCGAATCCGAGGCCCAGCCCCACAAGGAGCGTCACCGCGCGGGTGAACCGGGGCAGCAGTTCCGCGCCGTGCGCGAGCAGGGCAGCCGCCGGGAATGACAGGAACACGGCCACCGGCACGATCATCCGGTTGCTCTGGTAGGTCGTCACCCACAGGAACCAGGATCCGGCGCCCATAAGCCCGGCATGGTAGACGGGGCGGGCGCGCCAGTCGTTCCGGATCGCGCACAGGAGGAGCCCGCCCATCCCGAGGATCATGGTCGCGAGGACGGCCGTTCCCGGATTCTGCGCCTCGTAACGGATCCAATTCAGGGACAGGTCCAGCGGTTTCACGCGCTCGGCGGCGAACTCCGTCATGGTTGCCGGTTCGGGACCGGTGGGGCGCCCCTTCTCGGCGAGTTTGCCCGCGTAAAATGCCGCGCTTTCCGCCGTCCAGTCGCCGCCGTGAAACAGCCGGTTTGCCAGCGGGTAGACCGGGTTGCCGGTCAGCACCGCGCTCTTGGCGTACCAGCCGCCTCCCAGCAGGACGGCGAGGCCCGCTCCCAGCGCCAGGTGGCGCCAGTTCATCGCCTTGCTGCTGGACGAACCCGGGGGCGGGGCCAGCGCGATCCAGTGCAGCGCCGCCATCCCCGCCAGCAGCGCCAGGAAGGGCAGCGCCGTGTACTTGCAGCCGGCGGCCCCTCCCATCATCACACCGGCAAGCAGGTGGTTTCGCGCACCGCCGCCGGACAGCGCCAGCCACACGGCATGGAACGAGAGAAAAAAGAAAAGCGTCACGGCCTGGTCCACGAAGGGCCAGGAGGCGACGATCAGCGACGCGGGCATCGCCACCACGACTGTCGCGGGGAAAACCAGGATTCCGGACGGGACGCGACCCGGCGGAACGAGTCCGGAAAGGGTCCGCCGCGCAAACCCGGTCACCGCGACCAGCAGGGCGGCGAGGCACGCCAGGTGCATCAGCTGCGAGGCCTCCGGCGCGCCGCACCCCAGCGCCAGCATGAAGTGCATCTCGGGCAGGAATGGGAAGTTGCTGAAGGCGTTGAGCGGCAGCCAGCCGATCCGCCCGTTCTTCAGGAACTCCTGCGGCGCCGCGAGATGGTAGCGCATGGCGTCGCTCTGGACGGGCGGCGAGAGCGCATAGAGTGCGGCCGAAACCAGGGCGGCCAGGATGGCCCCCGCCGCGAGATTTCGCGCCCCGTGTCGTGCGAGCGGCCTGCGGAAAACCGGGGGAAGACCGGCGCCCAGCAGCCGCAGTTGCCTGTGCCGCAGACCGGCGCACCCGGCGCAGGCCGCGAGCAGCGCGACCTGTGCCACCGGCCGGGCCAGGCCGGCAAGGCCGAGGGCGAAAATGCCGAGGCCCAGCGCCACAAAGCCCGTCGCGAAACTGAAGGCCACCCGCTCCTCGGCATTCCAATCCTCCCGCCGGCAGGCGCGGGTGATCCATTCGCCTCCGGAAAGAATGCCGGCAAGCCAGGCCGCACAGACGGCAATGGAAAGCAGGGGCAGGTTGAAGTACCTGAAAGGCGGGCGGGCCTCAAAGAGGTTGAGAAGCTGGGACAAGCCGCCGCCCAACCCGATCCGCGACTGCATCTGCTGGAACGAATCGCCGGCGTAAGGCCACGCCACCACCAGCGCGGACGCGGCCACGGCGGCGCAACCCACAAACGCCAGCACCCATCTGCCGCCCGCGGGAATATGGACTTTCCCGTTCATTCGCCGACCAGCATGGATACTTGCGGGCAACCTGCAAGGGCCGTCAGGCCATCCCGGGCGGGGTCCGTGCAAAACGCCCGGGGAGTTCCGGGATTCGGCGGCCCGCTCACTTCACCGCCGCGCGGGCTTCTTTCGCGTATGCCATGTAGCGCATGAGGTACGGGATGCCCGCCACCGCCGGCAGGATGTACCGCAGGTTCACGTAAAGCGCGACCCCCAGCATCACGCTGGGCGCGAACTGCGGGAAAAAGAGGATCAGGGCCGTGTCGCGGGTGCCGAAACCGCCGATGGAGAGCGGAAGCAGCCCCACGAAAATCGCGAGCGGAACCAGCGACGCGAACTGACCCAGCGGGGCGGCCGCACCGAGAGCGAGGAAAAAGAAGGAAATCTGGACGAGGTGGAACACCCAGATGAGGCCCGACAAGACCACGATGGTCCAGGGCTGCGCCCCCTTGGCCCGCAAAAGGGCAAGCACCTCATGGCTCGACTGGAGGAGATCCCGGAAGCGGTGAAGTTTCGGGCGCGACCCCAAAAAGCGCATCAGCGCGGGCATCCCGGGAAAACTGTTCAGGGGAATCACATACAGGGCGGCCACCAGACCCACGGCCAGCAACCCGATGCCGGCGGCCGCCAGCACGGCGGGCAGGGCGACCGGGAGCGCGCCGCCGCGCGCCAGCATCAGGACCACCCCGGCCAGCATGAATGCCGCCAGTGATGCCACATCCAGCATCTTCTCGAACACGACCACGTTCATCGAGCGTTTGAGGTCGAGCGCGCCGGTGCGGTACAGGAAATACCCCTTCGAAAGGTCGCCCAGCTTGGAGGGAAGCACGAGATTCATCGTGTTGCTTGCCAGGATGAGACCCACCGACTCGTTCCAAGAAATGGGCGTGAAGACCCGGACCAGCCGCCGCCAGCGAAGGGCGATGGCCCACACCTGCGGCACGAACATGGCGATGGCCAGGGAGAACCACCCCGCGTGGGTGGCCCTCAGGTTGGCGAACAGGGCGGGCCGGTCCACCTTGTGGAAGAGCAGGGCGAACAGGGCGATCGTGACCGCGAGCGCGAAGATGCGTTTCATGCGCCGTCGGCACCGGCGCGCGGATGGATCACGACGCGGTCCTCTCCGCTTCCCGAATCGTTGACGGCATCGCGCATCGCGGTCAGCTCGCGCCATGGAAGCAGCACGCTGCGCTGGTACACGTTGCTGTTCGCGACGTAGATGGAGGTCGCGTCGGTGGCCGCGTGGAGCGAGTCGAGACGCGGCGCTCCGGCAGGGCGCGTGAGCCGCGTGGTGATGGTCACACCCTCCGGGGCGAAGGCGACCTCGCGCTCGAATCCGTACCCGGTGCGCGGCTTGCCGGTGATCAGGATCTTCTGAAGCAGCGAGCGGAGCAGGTTCGGCGCGAACCGGCCCAGGGTCAGGTTCACCGCGCGGAAAACGATCTGGGTGACGGGCGTCGCCAGCTTGGTTTTCCTGCGGCACATGACGCCCTTCACCCGGTAGCGCCCCGCCGCCTCGTCCGCGGCGATCTCGTGGTCGTCCACGATGTGCGACACGATCACGCTCCCGTCCGCCGTGCGGGCGATGGGGCCGGTGTCGCCGTGAAGCGGGCCGGTGGCGTCCGTCACCTTGATCACGCCGCCCTTGCCGAGATTCACCACGGCGTGGTAGTCGGGCGTGATCTCCACGGCCATGCGGGCTTTGGGAAAGTAACGGCGCAGCGGCGGACGCGCGGAAAGCGGTTCGGGCGCCCGGACCGGCGAGTAATCCAGCCACGACTGCATCCAGTCGTAGAGGTAGTGGGCGCACATCCGGTCGTCGTCGTTGAAGTAGCGCGTGCGCCGCGGCAGCGAGTGGGACAGGTAGTGGTCGGCCACCTGCGCCGCCCGCGGGTTGTGGGGCGCCATCACCTCGAAACCGTGCGGGTAAAAATGGTAGGTGTTCCGGCTGCCGTACTCGCCCGCGTAGCTGCCGTCGGGGTGCATGAAGTGCCAGCAGAAATCCACGGCCGGGTTCAGCAGGCCGAGCAGGCTCTCATCCCCGCTCTTGCGGAACAGCTTCGCAAGGAAGGCCACCGTGCAGCTCTGGTAGCCCGGGTCCGCCCCCTCGTATTCCCAGAACCAGCCCTCGTCGGGGTTGAACCAGTCGCGGCAGATCCCCACGAAATCGTTGCTGGCTTTGCGGAACCGCTCCTCGCCGGTGACGAGGTGGGTGTTGTGGAGCGCCAGGGCCGCCAGGGCCTGGTGATTGGTCAGGCGGCCCGTCTCGTTGTGGCGGCACAGGTGGTCGGCGCGGCGCGCGAAGAACTCAAGGAACTCGGGCCGCCTTTCGCCCAGGACCAGCGCCGTTTCCGTGCACGCGTAGAGCGAAAAAACGAGCGCGCCCAGGGCCCGTTCGTACGGGAAGTAATCGTCGCAGGTTCCGTCCGGGTGGGCGGAGCGGCGCGCGAAATCCACCCCCGCAAGGGCCAGTTCCCGCACGCGCTCCGCGCCGTGGTACGGGTTGTCCGGAAAAGGGTGCGCGTAGGCCAGGGCCAGCGGGAGGCAGAACTCCTGGTACATGCCGCACGGGAAGTCCATGGTGCGGTAGTGCCAGTAGCTGCGGTCGAAACTGCCGTAGGTGCGGCTGTAGGGGTTGCGGTCCACCATCTGGAACAGGCGCGGCAGGTAGGTCAGCGCCTCGTCGGTGTAGCGCCTTCGCGGTTCCTGGGTGCCCATCGGGGTCAGGCGCGCCTCTGGGCCACGATGAGGTCCGCAAGCAGGCCCACGGCCCCGACGACGATTCCCGAACAGATCAGGATGATGTCGGATTCCTGGAGCGAGTGCTTCGACACGTAGAAGAAATCCACAAAGGATTTAACGGTCCCGCCCACGAGAAGCAGCAGCGAGACGGGGCCGTACACGCGAAGGGGGCGGAAGTAGGTCACCATTCGCAGCACCGTCTGCAGGTAGTTCGCCGTGTCCTTCACCGGGTGGAACTTGGACTTGCCGATGCGTTTGTAGTAGGGCGTCGGGACATACTTGACCGGGTGTCCGTTCGTGAGGAACGCGAGCGTCATGGTGGTGACGCACGAAAACCCGTCCGGCAGCACCCACAGGTACTTGAGCATGACCGACCTCTTGAAGGCCTTCAGGCCGGTGTTGAGGTCGGGGATGGGCTGGCCGCTCAGGTAGATGGCGATCTGGCGGATGATCCACTTCGCCGTGAAGCGGAGCGGCTTGAGGGTTCCCTCCTCGCTGGTGCGGGCGCCGTTCACCTGGTCGTACTCGGGAAAGTAATCCAGCATCCGGGGAATGGATGCCGTGTCGTAGGTCCCGTCCGCGTCCAGCATCACGATGATCTCGCCGAGCGCCTCGCGCACACCGGTGCGGCGCGAGGCGCCGCTGCCCTGGTTGACGCGGTGGCGCACGACGCGGACCCCTGCGCGCTGCGCCACCTCGGCCGTCGAGTCGGTGCTGCAGTCGTCGACGACGAGGATCTCGTAAGGGCGCCCCAGCGGCTCCATCGCGGCGCGCACGCCCCCGATGACCTTCTCCATCGCCAGTTCCTCGTTGTAGGACGGCAGCACCACGCTCACTTCAATGGTCTTCTCGTTTTCCATGTTTTCTCCGAACCGGTTCGCTTGTCCGCGCCCCGGACGCGGTCGTCAATAACGTCAATCACGGGGACAGGTCTTTTTTTTCTTGAAGGGAACCGGGGTCCGGCATGTCGTGGCGTCTGCCATGGCACGCATCGCACGCATCATTATCCCCAACCAGGTTTACCTGGTCACCCACGGCTGCGCCCGCCGCGGGGACATTTTCGCATCCGACGACGACCGCCGCCTTTACCTGGAGTGGCTGGCCTACTACGCCGAGAAATACAAGATGGACGTCCTGGCGTATTGCCTGATGCCCAACCACGTTCATCTCCTCGTCGCGGGACGCCGCGCAAACTCGCTCGCGCAGGCCATCGGCCGCACCCACATGCGTTACTCGCGGCACGCCAACGGGCAGAAACGGGCCGAGGGGTCGCTCTGGGCCGATCGCTTCGCCTCGACCCTCATCGAGGGGCGGCTGGTCCCGGACGCCGCACGCTATGTGGAGCAGAATCCCGTGCGGGCCCGCCTCGAGAAGAAGGCAGAGAAATTCCGCTGGTCCAGCGCCCGTGCCCGCGTGCTCGACAAGAAGGACCCCGTTTTGTCCCCGTTCCCGGTCAAGGTGAAGAACTGGGGCGGATGGCTTCGCGAGGACCCGGACGACGAGGTGGAGGAGATGATCCGCCGGAACATGTACACGGGGCGTCCAACCGGCAGCGCCGCGTTTCTCGAGCGGCTGGAAAAGAAGCTTGGCCGCTCCCTGGTCCCGCAGAAACGCGGGCCGAAGCCGAAGGCCGCCAAAACGCCGAAGGCCGCCCCCAGGAAGGCCCCCGCAAAGAAGAAATCGAAGTAACCCCGCCCCCCCGGGCGCGGCCGTGAAATTCCCACCGGTTCCTTCGTGCGCGTTTGACCTTGCCGACGCGCAACCCCGGTTTCAATGCGCGGCAAGAAGGGGAGCGGGACGCCGCGCGCACGGCGCCCCGCCCGGCAATCACTGTGGGCCGAGATAGGTCATCTTCACGGCATCGGCCGACACGTAGTCGTTTGTGTCCGGTGCCTGGTCTGTGAGTTTAACCGCCGGAATCCCGATCCCCGCGTTGAAGACCCACTGCCCCAGCGCGTTGAACCTGCTGCCGTTGAGGGTCTGGTTCTGCGGCGTGGCGGCGGTGCCGCCGGCGTGCGTCACGCTGTAGGGTGCCACCGTGCTGCGGTAGGCATCCGAAGCGGCGACCCACCAGGCCGCCGGTTCCCAGGTGCCCGTCACCGGCACGTTGAATTTCCAGGTCGCACTTTTCACGCCGCCCGTCCCCTGGGTGATCAGTGAGTTGGACCCGTAGTAACCGGCATTGGCACTGCTGGTCCACGCGCCAACCGTTTCGAAGGCCCCGGCGCCGTCCGTGTTGTCCGAGACGAACCATGGCGCGTCGGCAACCCACTTGATCCGCACGGCGTCCGCCGACACGAACTGCGTGGTGCTGCCTATGGCATTGCTCACGCTGACGACAGCCTGGCTCCCGGCCTTGAGGCGGAATGTGCCGAGATTGACGAAGCGCTTCGCGCCGCCCGCGCCGTCCTGCTGGTTCACGGCCACGGTTCGCGAACCCCCCGCGACACTCACGGTGTAGGGCACCGCGGCGCTCCGGTAGGTGGGGTTCGAGGTGGTGAACCAGGCGCCGATTTCGTAAACGCCGTGGCGGGGGATGGCGGCCGTCCAGGTCGCCGTGGCGCTCGCCGCGCCCGCGCTGCCCGCCGTGACTTTGCAGTTCGCACCATAGGGATACCCGCTGGTGCTGTCGCTCCACGACCCGGTGGTCGCGAAGCCGCCGGCCGTGGAGTTGTCCACGATCAGCGGAACCGTCGCCGCGGCCGCGCCCGCTGCCACCGGCTGGAACTTCACCGCGTCCGCGCACACATAGGTCCCGTTCGCGGCCTGGTTGCTGATCTCCACATAACCCGTGCTTCCGGCCGTGAACGTATAGCGGCCGAGGAGCACCCAGCACGCCTTGTTGATGCGCTGGTTCACGGTGACGCTGGCGGTCCCCGAGGCATGGTTCACGCGGTAGAGCGCCTGGCTGGTGTTCTGGGAGGGGTCCGCCGCGGGAGCCTGGTACCAGGTGTACACGTCATAGGTGCCGGCCGACAGGGAGGGCGTGAAACGGGATGTGGCGCTTTGCGTGGCCGCGACGGTGGCTTGGCGGTAGGTGGCCCCATAGTGGCCGTAGTTGGCCGCCGTCGAACCGGCGGTGGTCCAGGTGCCGGTGGACGAGTAGCCGGCGTCGGCGTTGTCCACGATCACGGGCCCGCCGGTGTCGGTGCCGGAGAACCCCATGATGCTCTTGAAGCCGTTCAGGGTCACGCCGATCCCGATGCCGTCGCGGCGCAGTTCGAAAAGGGGCGTGGTGGCGGTGTTCAGTCCGCCCTGCGTTGTCAGCGCCGCCTCGTATCCGGCCGCCTGCGCGCGGGCGATCACCGTCGCGTTATAGGCGCCGAACGGGTAGGCCAGGTAGCGGCACGTCTTGCCGGCGAGATTGGCCTGGATGGCGGACTTCGAGTTCTGGAGTTCCGAATCCAGGTTCGGCGTCGTGGTCAGGTCCGGGTGGGTCACCGTGTGCGACTCGCAGGTCACAAGCCCCCATTTCTCGCAGAATCCCAGTTCGTTCCAGTCGCCATGGTCGCGCGACGACATCACGCCCGCGTAGCCCGTGTGCGCAAAGAAGACGCCCGGCATCACCAATTCCTGGTGAATCGGGCCGGCGTACTCGTGATTGCCGATGTAGTTGTCGTCATACGTGACCACCACGGCATTCTGGGGGATGGTGCCGTTGCCCTTGCGCCATTCCACCATCTGGCTCAGCGGGATCACATTGTAGGCGCGGCGCTCCAGGAAATCCATCATGTCCCGGAAATTGTCGGGGTAAACATCCGATGAGGCGGCAACCGCCCCGTCGTAGAATTTGGTTTCGTGGAACATCAGCACGCGGCAGTTGGTTCCCTGCGCGCTGGTCTTCGACGAAGCCATGGTCAGGGCGGCGAAAGCGAATGCTGCAAAGGCGCGGCAAGCGCGCCGATGCATTGGCAAAGTGGGCATCGACACAAACCTTTCTGCGGTTTTGGGCACAACATGGACCGCATGGCTTGTCGCCAAAGTTTCAGAAGTCAATCCGGCGAACCCGCTTTGGGTTCAAATTCTCCGGCAAGCTTCGCAGCTGCGTGAACAAATCCTTGCGGCGCGCCGATTCCCGAAGACATTGAACATGGGATTCTCAAAGACGCAGACCATGGACAGGCTCAAGAATCTGCTGGGGATCAACCGCGGAACATTCTCCCTCCTCGCCATGCTGGTGTTGGTGGGAATGGGAGAGAAACTGTTCCAGCGATTTCTCCCGCGTTACCTGGATGAGCTGGGGGCCGGGGCGATCATCATCGGGATTTACGGATTTCTCGACAATGGTCTCAACGCGCTCTACGCCCTGCCCGGCGGCCATTTCGCGGACCGTCTCGGCCACCGCCGTTCCCTGGTGCTCTTTGCCGTGCTCAACCTCGCCGGATATGTGTTGCTCGCCGTCCCCGCCTGGCCGGCCGTTCTTGTCGCGCTTTTCCTCTGCACCGCGTGGTCCCAGCTTTCGTTGCCGGCAACTTTCGCCGTGGTGGGGCGGCAGTTGCCCCGCGACAAGCGCGTGATGGGCCTGGCGGTTCAGGGCATCGTCCGGCGGATTCCCATGGCGCTGGGTCCGGTCATCGGTGGCGCGGTCTTCGCCGGGTTTGGCATCGTCACCGGGATGCGCTGGGTGTTGCTGGCCGCAGGCGTGCTCACGCTTGCGGCGGTGGCGCTCCAGTGGAAACTGGGCGCCGGGGAGGCCCCGCCGGAAAACGACGGGCGAACCCTCATGGATGTCTGGAAGGATTCGCGGCCCCAGTTGCGGACTCTCCTGCTCTCCGACATTCTCATCCGGTTCTGCGAGCAGATACCGGCGGCGTTTGTCGTGCTGTGGGTCACCCGCCAGCGCGGGTTCAGCGATCTCGACTTCGGCTGGCTCAGCGCCATCGAGATGGCCACGGCCGCATCCCTGTACATCCCGGTGGCCTACTGGGTGGACCGTCTGGTTCAGGCGGGACCGCGTGACGCGTCGGGCGCCACCGCCACGCTCCCGTTCACCGAGCGCACACCGTTCATCCTGGCCACCTTCGCCATTTTCGCGGTGTTCCCCGTGGTCCTGTTCTTCGCGGTCGGATGGTGGGGCCTCGTGTTCGCGTTTGTCGTCCGGGGACTCAAGGAGTTTGGCGAACCCGCGCGCAAGGCGACCATCCTGGACCTGGCGGCTGAAGGTGCCAAGGCGCGAACGGTTGGAATCTACTACTTTGCGCGCGATTCCGTGGTGGCTTTCGCCGCCCTCCTGGGCGGTGTGCTGTGGCGCGTGAACCCCGCGCTGAACCTCTGGACGGCGTTCGGCTTTGGGGCGCTGGGCACGGCCACCTTCCTCATCGCCTCGCGCCGCAAGGCCGCATCGGCAGACTGATCCCCGTGCGCTCCTGATCCGGGTTTGTCGCCGTTTTCCTTTTGCCTAAGCCCGCGGGCGACCATATCCTCGCCACCATGCAAGTGGAGACCCATCCGGGCCGTGGCCACCATTAAGCGCTATTGCGCCGGGGACATCGGGAGCAACTCGATCAAGGTGCGCGTGGTGGAGGCCGCCGGGCAGCTGCGCAAGACGCTGTGCGAAACCCGCTACCCGATCCGTCTCGGGGCCAGCACCTTCGAGCAGGGGACGCTGCGCCCCGAGGACATCGAGGCGACCGTCGGCGCCTTCCAGGAAGTCGCCGCGACATGCCGGAGTTTCGCGGTGGACCGCGTCCGGGTGGTGGCAACCAGCGCCGTGCGCGAGGCCGCGAATCGCGACGACCTTCTTGCCGCGGTTCGCGACGCAACCGGCATCGGGGTCGAGATCATCAGCGGACCGGAAGAGGCGCGGCTTCTCGCCGCGGGACTCCGCAAAGACATGCAGCCCGACTGCCACAACCTGCTGATCGATATCGGCGGCGGCAGCACCGAGGTCATCTACACCAAGCCCAACCTCGAGATCGAAACCATCCACAGCCTGCGGCTGGGGGCCGTCCGCCTCTTCGAGATGATCCGCCCGAACCTGCCCATCTCCCGGCGCGATTTCATGCTGATGCAGGCGGCGGTGGAGAACCAGCTGGCGAAGGGCCACCTGCCCGTCATCGCGCGCAAGACCCATGTGCTCGGCGCGGCGGGAACCATGCGGGCTTTGCTCGATGTGAAACTCGCCAGGCAGGGCGGGGGAGACTTCTTCACGCGGAAGGATCTGGACCGCAACCTGCGCGCCCTGCGCGACATGACCGCCCGGGAGATGGAGCAGAAATGCGGCGTGGAACCGCGGCGCGCCCTCATTCTCGTCCCCGGCGGGCTGATTGTCGCCGGCATCATGGAACTCTACGGCATCGGCCGCATCACGGTTTCGGGCGCCGGCCTGCGCGACGGGATCGTGCAGGAGATGATCGAGGAGGAAACCGAACCCGGGCCCCACCACGCGGATGTGTTCGCGCTCCGCATCGGCGACAAGTACCTGTTCGACCGCGCCCACGGCGAGCATGTGGCCTTCCTGGCCGCCCGCCTCTTCGACGAACTGTCGCCGCTGCACGGGCTCCCGCCCGACCACCGCGATGTGTTGCGCTATGCCGCCATGCTGCACGACATCGGACAGTTCGTCAGCTACAGCCGCCACCACAAGCACGCGCACTACCTGCTCATGAACGAGGAAATCCCCGGCCTGACCCCCGTCCAGCAGCAGCTCCTTGCCGCCACCGCGCGCTACCACCGCAAATCGGGCCCCCAGGACCGCCACATCGAGTACGCCGCCCTCCCGCCCGCGGCGCGTGATGCCGTGGGCAAACTTGCCGCGATCCTGAGAATCGCCGACGCCCTGGACCGCGAGCACCGCCAGCTGGTTTCGGACGTCGCGGTCGTCGTGTCGCGCGACGAGGTGCGAATCCGGGCGGTGGCCGGCCGGCCCGTGCTGCTCGAACTTTCGGCGGCGAACCGGAAGGCGGAACTCTTCGGCAGGGTATTCGACACGAAAGTTGTGATCACCGCGCAGGGCGCATCCGGGCCCGGCGGTGGAGAGGACCAGGCAAAATGACCAAGAACCCGGCGACAACCAAGGCTCCCGCAAAACGGAAGTCCGCGGCCGGCAAGGGCAAAGCGCCGGCCCGCAAGGGCGGGGCCGCCCCCGCGGTGCGCCAGCCGAAACCGGTGGATCCGGCGCGTCAGCCCGACATGTATTTCAACCGCGAGCTGAGCTGGCTCGATTTCAACTCCAGGGTCCTCTCGCTCGCCTCCGCACCCAATGTGCCGCTTCTCGAGCGGGTCAAGTTCGTGTCCATCTTCTCGTCCAACCTCGACGAGTTCTACATGGTGCGCGTGGCCGGCCTGCGCGAGCAATACCGGACGCGCATCCGCGAGACGGCCGCGGACGGCCGCTCACCCGAGGAGGTGCTGGACGGAATCTCGCGCCGGGTGCGCGAACTGGCCGCCGTGCAGAGCCGGATCTGGGTCAGGGAACTGGCCCCCGAACTCGCAAGGAACGGCATCGAAATCGTGGACCGCCACGGCCTGACCGTGGCCGAGGTCAAATACCTCAAAAAGTACTTCATGAAACAGGTGTACCCCGTGCTGACGCCGTTGGGCGTGGACCCGGCCCACCCGTTTCCCCACCTTCCCAACCGCTGCCTCACGCTCTGCGTTCTCCTGCGCAACAAAGGCAACGGCGGATCCAAAAAGCCGCTTCACGCGTTCGTGGAAGTGCCCCAGGTGCTGCCGCGGTTCGTACCCCTCAAGGCGCGCGGAAAGTCCCGGTTCATCCTGCTCGGCGAGGTCATCGCGCTCCACCTGCCCATCATTTTCTCGGGGTCGGAGGTCATCGACAGTTACCTCATGCGCGTGACGCGCGACTCGGACCTCGAAATTGACGAGGACGAGGCCGAGGACCTCCTGGAATCCATCGAGGCCGAGCTGCGCCAGCGCCAGTGGGGCAACGTCGTGCGCCTCGAGATCAGCAGCCGCGCGCCCGACAGCGTCATCCAGTTCCTGCGCGACATGCTCGAGGTGGACCGCCGCGACATCATCCCCATCGACGGCCCGCTCAACTTCGCCGATTTCATGACGCTCCTCAAGCTGCCGGGCTACCCCGACCTGCGCTACAGGCCGTTCACGCCCCACCTGCGACCCGCCTGGCGCCAGGTGCGCAAGGTGTTCGACCTCATCCGCTCCGCCGACCAGCTCGTCCACCACCCGTACGAGTCGTTCTCCACCGTGGCCGATTTCCTCGAGGCTGCCGCAAGCGACCCGCAGGTGCTCGCCATCAAGATGACGCTCTACCGCACCTCGCCCGAGTCGCCCATCATGCGCTCGCTCATCAAGGCCGCCAACAACGGCAAGCAGGTGGTGGCCCTGGTCGAGCTCAAGGCGCGCTTCGACGAGGCAAACAACATCCAGTGGGCGCGCGTGCTCGAGCGCGAGGGCGTCCATGTGGTTTACGGCATCGTGGGCTTCAAGACCCACTGCAAGGCCTGCCTGGTGGTGCGCCGCGAGGAGAAGCTGCTGCGCCGGTACTGCCACCTGGCCACTGGAAACTACAACCCGGCGACCGCCGCGCTCTACACCGACCTGGGCCTTTTCACGGTCGACCCCAACATCTGCGAGGACGTGTCCAACCTGTTCAACCTCCTGACCGGGTTCGCCTCGCGCGACGAGTGGAACAGCATCGTGCCGGCCCCCACCCTGATGCACAAGCGCCTGCTGGAACTGATCGCGCACGAGGCCGCCATCGCCCGCCGCGGCGGCAAGGGCCGCATCATCTGCAAGATGAACTCGCTGGTGGACTCGCAGATCATCGCCGCACTCTACGACGCGGGCCGCGCCGGCGTGAAGGTGGACCTGGTCATCCGCGGCATCTGCTGCCTCAGGCCCGGCGTGCCCGGCGTCTCCGACAACATCCGCGTCATGAGCATCGTGGGCCGCTTTCTCGAACACACGCGAATCTTCTATTTCGGAAACCGCGGAACCCCGGAGATCCTCATCTCGTCGGGCGACTGGATGCAGCGCAACTTCTTCAGCCGCGTCGAGGTGATGGTGCCGATCCTCGACGACGGGATCCGCGCGAGGCTGGTGGACGAGGTGCTGGCCACCGTCCTGGCGGACACGGCGAACTCCTGGGAACTGAGGGCCGACGGGACCTGGAAACGCCGCACGCCCGCGTCGGGGCCGCCCTTCGACTCGCAGGCGCGCTTCATCGCAATCGAGGAACAGCTGCTGGCCGGATCGCACGACCATGCCGGCTGACCCGAAGCGGAATCCCTGGCGGATCCCGCTCAGCGACCTGAATTACGACGGGGCCGAGCGGGACGCCGTGGCGGAGGTCCTGGAATCGCGATGGCTCACCATGGGCCCGCGCACCGAGGAGTTCGAGGCGCGCTTCGCCGGGTATGTCGGCGCGCGTCACGCCGTCGCCGTCGCCAATTGCACCTGCGGCCTCGAGCTGGCCTACGCCCACGCCCTCTGCCGCGCCGCCGGGATGCACGGCGGGGCGCCCGACCCGTTCGGCTTCATCGTGCCGGACGTCACCTTTGTGGCCACGGCCAACGCGGCGCTCACCTCCGGCGCCCATGCCATCCTCACGGACATTTCCGGCGCGTCACGCCCCGTGCTCGACCCGGATGCCGTGGCCCGGAACCTGCACGAACACGGGGGCCGCGTCGCCGCGATCGTTCCCGTCCATTACGCGGGCTACGATGCCGGGGTGGACGAGCTGGTCCGCATGGCCCGCCGCCACAACACGCTCGTTATCGAGGACGCGGCCCACGCCGTCGGCGGGAGGACGGCGCAGGGGCGGATGCTCGGCGCCGCCGCCGACATCGGGGTATTCTCGTTCTTCTCGAACAAGAACCTCGCCACGGGCGAGGGAGGCATGGTGGTGACCGACGACGGCGACCTGGCCGCCGCCCTGCGGCGCGCCCGCAGCCACGGCATGACCAGCCTCACCTACGAGCGCCACGCCGCCCGCCGCCACGGATACGACGTGGTCGCCGCCGGCCACAACTACCGCTGCACCGAGATCACCGCCGCGCTGGGCCTCGTCCAGCTCGCGAAACTGGACGCCGGCAACCGGCGCCGCAGGGAACTGGTGGCCGCGTATCGTTCCCTCCTGGCGGGAACGGACGGCGTGACCATCCCGTTTTCACCCGCGGAGGACGAACTCGCGGCCTGCCACATTCTCCCCCTCGTGTGCAGGACCCAAAACCTGCGCGACTCGATCCGCGCCGCCCTGGACGCGGCCGGCATCCAGACATCCCACCATTACCCGGCCATCCACACCCTCGGCGCATACCGGCGCCTCGCAGGCGACGACGACGGGTTGGCCGCGGACCCGTGCCCGCGGGCGACGGATTACGCCGCCCGCCAGATCACGCTGCCCCTGCACCCGGGCCTGGGCGATGGGGCCGTGGAGGAGATCTGCGGGGTGGTGGCGCGGGTTGCCGCGGACTAACACGGACCGGCACCGACGGACAAGGGCCAACGCGGACAGGCAGGCCCGCCCCGCCTTTTCCCACAAGCCGCAATGCGTCTGCTGAGGGGCCGCTCAGGTCCACGCAAGTCCGTGTCCCCCCATCGTCCTCCGTGCCCCCTCACCCGATTCCATTTGCCAGAACGCCCGCCCCGGGCCTTGGTTCATCGGCGGTTCGCACCGCAGCCCCATGAAACTGTCCGTCATCATACCCGTCTATAACGAGGTCGCCACGCTGGCCACCGTGCTGGAGGCGGTGAGGCGCGTGCCGCTCGAAAAGGAAATCATCGTGGTGGACGGCAACTCGACCGATGGAACGCGCGCGGTGCTGGAGCGCGAGTCCGCCGCAGGGGATATCGTGGCCGTGTTCCAGCGCGCGAAGAACGGCCGCGGCGGCGCGCTGCGCGAGGGGCTTGCGCGGGCCACGGGCGATGTCGTGATTTTCCAGGATGCCGACCTGGAACTGGACCCGGCCTGTTTCCCGGACCTGGCGGCGCCCATCCAGCGCGGCGAGACGGCGGTCGTTTTCGGCTCCCGCTTCCTGCGGGGGCGTCCCGACATGACCTTCCTCCAGTACTGGGGAAACCGGGTCATCAACTCCGTGCTCAACCTGCTCTGGGGCACCGACCTGACCGATGTGGAAACCTGCTACCAGATGTTCCGCCGCGCCGCCGTGGAGGGAATGCGCTTCGAGCGCAATGACATGTCCTTCACGCTGGAACTGACGATCGCCCTCATCGAGCGCGGGCACCGGATCGCCGAGGTTCCCATCACCTATAGGCCGCGCGGAAAGGCCGAGGGCAAAAAGTTGTACTGGGGGGATGGATTCGTGGGACTGTGGCTCCTGGCCAGGTCGCGTTTCCTGCGGCGCCGGTCACAGGCCCCCGGCAACACCAACGGAGGATGATCAGCATGGCGAAGAAAGTGGCGGTGCTCCTTTCGGGATGCGGCGTGTATGACGGCAGCGAGATTCAGGAGGCGGTCCTGACGCTGCTGGCTTTGGACAACGCGGGCGCGCAATACGCGTGCTGTGCGCCGGACGCGCCCCAGATGCATGTGGTGGATCATGTCACGGGCAAGCCCACCGGCGAAACGCGCAATGTGCTGGTCGAGGCGGCCCGCATCGCACGCGGAAAGATCCTCCCCGCCGCCGGCGTGCGCGCGGCGGACTTCGACGCGCTCATCCTGCCCGGCGGCTTCGGCGCCGCCAAGAACCTCAGCAACTACGCCGCCGCCGGCGGCGACGCCGTGCCCGCCCCCGATGCCGCCCGCCTGATCCGCGAATTCCACGCCGCCGGCAAACCCGTTGGGGCGATCTGCATCGCCCCCGCCGTGGTGGCCGCGGCCTTCCGCAACAGCCCCGATGTCCACCCCGTCCTCACCATCGGCGACGACCGGGACACCGCGGCCCACCTCGAGGCCATGGGTGCCGTCCACCAGCCCTGCGGCGTGAAGGAAATCGTCACCGACACGAGGAACCGGATCGTCTCCACGCCCGCCTATATGTACCAGACCAGTCCCGCCGAGATTGCCGTCGGCATCGAGAAACTCGTCCGCGCCGTGCTCGAAATGGCCGGGGGATACTGACGGCGTGCGCCACGACATCGGGACTTTCCAGTCCGGACCTTTCGAACTCGTCTATTCCGTCAGCCTGCCCGACGGGCCCGGTCCGCATCCGGGCGTCCTGTTCTGCCACGGCTTCACCGGCCACCGCATCGAGTCGCGCCGCATGTACTCCCGGCTGGCCCGTCGCCTCGCTGCCGCCGGCATCGCCAGTTTCCGCTTCGACCATCGCGGCTGCGGCGATAGCGAGGGCGACTTTTCCGATTTCACGCCCACGGGCATGCTCGAGGATCTGGATGCGGCGCTCGGTGTTTTCCTCTCCCGCCCGTGGCTGGAGCGCGGGCGGATGGCCGTCGTGGGTTACAGCCTGGGCGGGCTGGCGGCGAGTTACGTGCTGGGCAGGTGCGCGGATTTTTGCACGGCGGTTTACTGGGCACCGGTCGCGCGGCCCGACATCATCCGCGATCGCCTCGCCACGCTGGACGGCTTCGAACTCTACCGTCAGCAGGGGTATTTCGACCTGTCCGGCTTCCGCGTCAGCCGCGCCTACATCGATTACATCGGGGAAATCGCCCGGCCCCTGGACTGGGTGCGCGAATTTCCCGGACCGATCCTTTTCCTCCACGGGGCGGACGACGACATCGTGAAACCGGAGCAGTCCGAGCGTTACATCGCCGTGCGAAAGAACCCCGGCGACCGGAAGGTCGTGGTGCCGGGCGCAGACCACTCGTTCTCCACCGCCCCGCTCATCGACCGGGTGCTCGACGAGAGCGAAGCCTGGCTGCTTGCGCGGCTGATCCCGCCGGCGTGAGCGCCGGCGGCGCCCCTCAGCAGATCTTCTCCTTCTGCCAGCGGATCGAATCATCCCATTCGGCCCTCGGCAGGTTCGCATCGCGCCAGTAATACTGGAGATCCGTCGCCTTCCAACCCGCATAGATCTCGTCCCACGGGATGATCTCGCCGTGCGGCTTCAGCGAGCGCTCCTCGATCTCCTCGCCCGCCGGCTGGTAGCGGAAATCGCACGACAGCCGCACGCGGTCCGTCACGGTCGGCTTCAGCGCCCTGTGCACCGTGAGGCTGGGAAACATCAGCGCGTCGCCCGCCGTGAAGTCCCCCTCCACCCAGTCAAAGTCGTCGCCGCACAGGTGCGCCTCCAGGCCGCCCGCGCCCTCGGCCGCGCCCACGCCCAGAAGGCCGCGGCGGTGCGACCCGCGCAGGATGGTCAGGTTGCCCATCTCGCGCGGACAGTCGCCCACGGGCATCCAGCAGGTCCACACATTCCGCGTCCCCTGGATGTGGATGAAGTCCTGGTGGGACGGCGTCGGCTTGTTGAACGGGGCCGGGAGGATCAGCCGCGCGATGTGCCGCGGGTGGACGAACACCTCGCCGCCGAACACCGCGCGCAGCGCCCCCAGGATGTTCGGGTGGTGCGCGATCCGGTGGAACAGCTCCGTTTTCTGCACCTCGGCATAGGCCGCGTTGTGTATGCCGACACCTTGCGCCGTCATCTCCGCCGGGTCTTCCCGCTCGATTGCCGCCGCGTTCACGCGGCCGTCGAGACAATCCCCGGCGTCCGTCACCCAGCCGAAACGCTTCAGGATGCCGAGGAACGCGCCGCGAAGTTCCAGCACAAGCTCGCGCGGAACGAGTCCGTGGAAATACAGGAAACCGTCGGCCTCGCTCCGGGCGCGCAGCGCTTCCGGGTCGGCGAGAAGGGGAGTGGAATCCGTGAAGCCGCTCACGATGGTGCCCATGATGGTCCGCCTCGGGGTGGATTAATCTCGCAATGCGGAAACATCTTATGGCAAGAACGCTTCAAATTCAAGGCCGAGAAGGCGCAAATAATGTCTAATCCAGTCACGGATGCCGTTTCTTTTCCCCGCGCCGCCGTGCTCTACGCAAACTGGCTCCAGTTCGGGCCCGGCGAGCGCGACCAGCATTCCCGGGTGGAAAGCAGGATGCTGCTCTGGTGCAAGGCGGGCAGCGCGCGGGTCCGTGCCAACGGCACGAGCCACGATCTCGTGCGCGGGCGTTTCCTGCTGCTTCCCTGGGGCCACGAGATCCAGTACGAATCGGCCCACCGCGACCCCGCCATGCTCGCCGGCATTCATGTCATCCCCGACCATGCCCTCGACAGGCCGCTCGAGCCGGGCGTGATTGCGCACGGCCCCGATTCGCCGGTTTCACGCGTGGCGTGGCGCGCCGATGTTGCCGTGCCGGGACTCTCCACCGTCATATCCGGCGAGTTTCGCGACCAGCCAGCCCTCGAGCGGCTGGCAGAATACATCCTCGATGTGTACACCCGCACACCCCCGCAGGAATCCACGCTCCGCCTCCTGGGACAGGTGCTCATGCTCGAGTATGCCGACCTCGTGCGGCCCGGCGTGGTGCGCCAGCCCGGAATTCCCGGCGAGCTGATCCGCGTCGTGCGCTTCGTGCAGGCACACCTCGGCCGCCCGCTCGGGATCGAGGAGATCGTCGAGTTCAGCAACCTCAGCGCGGCCACCCTCAACCGGCTGTTCCGCCGCCACCTCGGCGCCAGCCCCCACCAGTGGATTCTGCGCCAGCGCGTCGAGCGCGCCGCGGAATTCCTGCGCACCAGCCGCATGCCCATTTCGGCCGTGGCCGAACAGACGGGATTCTGCGACCAGTTCTACTTCTCGAAGTGCTTCAAGCGCGAGTTCGGCGTGAACCCCCTCCATTACCGCAAAACGGCCGGCGTGCTCTAGGCGCCGTCCCGCGCCGGCCCCGGACCCGCCCCCCCAAAAAAAGGGGGAGCGGACACCCTGCGGTGCCCGCTCCCGGTCGGGTGATGCCTGTTCGAAATACTCAGTAAACGGACCAATCCGTCACGCCGGAGGCGGGGGTGACCGTGTAGGTGAACTTCTGGAGCACCGCGTTGCTCGGGGTGGTTCCCCGTCCGGCCAGCCACAGCGTTCCGCCGCCGGCCGTGGGGCTGACGATGGCGCCGCTGTAACCGGGGACCGAGTTGATGCCGTTGGTCACCGTCGCAGAACCCAGCTGCGCGCCCGTGTCGCCATGAAGCGCGTAAACCGTCGTCGTCTGGAAGGCGAACAGCACGTTGTTGACGCTGTCGAACACTTCGGCCGCCGAGGACACGCTGCCGGCCGGCGGGACGAAGAGCGCGTCGGCGGACCAGGTGGGTCCGGACTTGGTTGCCTTCGTGATCGGCGAGGCTGTGTCGCCCACCGCCCAGCCCTTGTCGATTGCCGGGTTGATGGCGAAACTGCTCTTCGACGGAAGGGCCGCGCCGGGAATCACCTCCGCCTGGGTGTAGGTGATGTCATCCGTGGTTCCATAAATGTAAATCGGGCCGCTGTCCGCCTCGCCCGTCAGCGCCACCTTGGTGCTGTTGCCCGTTCCCACCACATGGCCGCTGCGGCTGAACGGAACCGTGGACGCCGCCTGGACCGGGGCGGCCGAAACATTCGCCCACTGCCAGAGGATCGCCGTCGTGTCGGCGAAGGCGAAGATGGAGCCGTCCGTGCCGCTGGTCAGCGCGAAGATGCCCAGCCCGCTGATCGTGATCCCCGTCATGTTCAGGTTGCTCTCGAAGGCGCCCGTGTTCCCGTTGTAAATCCGGATCGCGGTTCCGCCGCTCGAGGAGAGGAACTTGTTGTCCGCAACGGAATACGTGGCGGCGTAAACGTTCACCCCGCCGTTATCCGTGGCCGTATCCAGCACGTTGGTCAAACTGACGGTCTGGGCCCCCGCCGATGCCGAAAGTCCGAGGGCTATCGCCAATACAACAATCTTTCTCACGATCGTGTGTCCTTTCTTCTTCCTGCGTTTTGCCCTGAAGGACGGACCAAGGCTTATTGTTTTTGTCCGGCAGATGTTCCGGGGAGTCAAGCGATTTTCGGTTTCCAAACCGCCCCGCTGCCCGGTCCGGCTTGCCAGGTCCGGCCCTTTCGCGCGGCCCGCGGCGCGCCTTGGCTTCACACGCCGTTTTGCAATTGAACAGCCACCGGGTTCGGGCGTAAACCAGCCCCAGTTGGTATCCCCCTGCTCCCGTTGAAGAGGTTTCGCCGCGGATGAAGTTGAACACCACCTGGCTCATTTTCCTGTGCACGCTGGCCCTGCTCACCATCGGCATCGTCATGGTCACCAGTTCCAGCGCCGCCATCGCCGCGCGAGAGGCCAACAAGGTCCAGATGGAGACCGCCGTCCCCTCCGGCGGGGCCGACCGCATCCAGCTCACCACCCACAGCTACTATTACACCAAGCGCCAGGTCGGGTGGGCGCTCATCTCCATCCTCGCGCTCTTCGCCGCCTACCGCATTGACTACGACCGCTACAAGAAGTGGGCGAAGCCGATGCTCATCGGCAGTTTCGTCTGCCTGGTCCTGGTGCTCATCCCCGGGATCGGCCGCGAGCGAAACGGCGCCCACCGGTGGCTCGGCTGGGGCGCCGTCCAGATCCAGGCGTCGGAACTGGCCAAACTCGCCCTCATCATCTTCATGGCCAAGAAACTCGAGGACCACCGAAACCAGCTGCGGAGTTTCACCAAGGGCTTCCTCCCGCCGCTCGTGATTCTCGGCGCCTTCCTCGCGGTGATTTTCGTCGAGCCCGATTTCGGCTCGGCCGTGGTCATCGCGCTCATCGTCGGCTCCATGTGGGTCGTCGCCGGCATGCGCCTCGTGCACATCGCCACGCTGGCCGTGGCCGCCATGCCCCTCATGGTCATCGCCATCGTCGCCTACCCGTGGCGCCTGCGCCGCCTCATGGCCTTCCTCAACCCCATGGACGACATCCACGGCAAGAGTTGGCAACTCTACCAATCCCTGATCAGCGTGGGCAGCGGCGGCGTCTGGGGCCTCGGCCTCGGCAACGGACCGCAGAAATACCTCTTCCTCAGCGAGGCCTACACCGACTTCATCTTCGCCGTCATCTGCGAGGAACTCGGCATGATCGGCGCCGTCGGCGTCATCGCCCTCTACGGGTTCTTCGTCATCCAGGGCTACCGCGTCGCCAAGAAATGCGCCGACATGTACGGCACCCTCCTCGCCACCGGCATCACCGTCATGATCAGCATCCAGGCCTTCATCAACATGTTCGTCGTCACCGGGCTCGTCCCCACCAAGGGCCTCACCCTCCCCCTCATCAGTTACGGCGGAAGTTCCCTGCTCATCAACATGATCGCCATCGGCATCCTGATGAACCTGTCCAAGGAAGCCGAGATGGCCGCGGCCCCGCCGCGCCGCCTCTCCCTGCGCTACGCCTGACCCCCGCAGGCGCGCGCCCGGCGCGATGAATTCCCCGCCCGCTGCGCCGTGTAGTACAAAGCATGGAACTCGACACCCTCACCGTCCCCATCTTCCCCCTGCCCAACGTGGTGTTCCTGCCCAACACGCTCCTGCCCCTCCACGTGTTCGAGCCGCGCTACAAGGAGATGTTCGCCGACGTGCTGGCCGGCGACCGCCGCATCGGCGTCGTGCAGCTCAAGCCCGGGTGGGAGAAGGACTACTACGGCAACCCGCCCGTGTACCGCCACCTCGGGATCGGCACCGTCGTCTACAGCCAGAAACTCGACGACGGCCGCTACGACGTCGTGCTCGAGGGCACGGCCCGCGCCCGCATCAAGTCCGAAACCCAGCGCGGCGACTACCGCGTGGCCGAGGTCGAGATCCTGCGCGAGGTCATCGCCCCCGAGGCCCGCGAAGAGGTGGAAACCCTAACCACCCACCTCCTCCCCGTCTTCTGCAAGGTCGTCGCCAACCTCCCCGAAACCGCCCAGGGCCTCGAACCCGCCGTGTGGAAGGAACCGACGGCCGCCGTCATCGCCGACGTCCTCGCCAAGGTCTTCATGGAAAGCGCCTACGACAAGCAAAGCATCCTCAGCGAACTCGACGTCCTGCGCCGCCTCCGCCTGGTCTCCGTCCACCTCGGATCCCTGCTCAACCGCGAGGAATAAACCCCGCTTGTCCGCCGAAGCCTTGGCGTAGGAGGGCTCGGATCCCTGCTCAGCCGCGAGGAATAGCCGCTCGCTTGTCCGCCGGAGCCTTGGCGTAGGAGGGCTCGGATCCCTGCTCAACCGCGAGGAATAGCCGCCCGCCTGTCCGCCGGAGCCTTGGCGTAGGAGGGCTTGTCCACCGAAGGCCGGACGAAGGAGGGCTCGTCCGCCGAAGCCTTGGCGAAGGAGGATTGCGTCACCCGGATCCTTCGCTCTGCGAATCAAGCCCCCCGAGCCTCCGAACCCTGATTCAAGCGCCCATCAAGCGTGCATAAGGCATGCACAAAGCGCCCAACACCGGCACCGGGTTCTTGTCGCCAATGAACAGAACCCCGAATCCGCCCCCGAGCCGATACCGG
>JADHEF010000617.1_pt1 | contig 33266 bp, 29 predicted proteins | sample 8952391 | NCBI WGS metagenome assembly JADHEF01 (sample SAMN16124439, study PRJNA663245) | bioreactor sludge metagenome | isolation source: sludge (nitrite) | place: India:Bengaluru | collected 2019-02-28 | reverse complement strand
CGGTCTTCAAGGAGCACAAGGACAAAGGTATTGAGTGCCAGCACAGGGGCCGGAGCGTGGAGGAGAACCTGGACCTCTGGCAGAGGATGCTGGATGGAACAGTCGCCGAAGGGGAGGCGGTGCTGCGGGTCAAGACGGACATGCACCACAAGGACCCGGCCATCAGGGACTGGCCCGCATTTCGCATCGTCACCGCCCCCCATCCGTTGGTGGGAGACAAATACCGGGTCTGGCCGCTATTGGACTTCGAGAGCGCAGTGGAGGATCACTTGCTCGGCACCACCCACATCATCCGGGGCAAGGACCTGGCGGACAGCGGCAGCCGGCAGAGGTACCTCTACGAGCATTTAGGCTGGCAGTATCCCAGGGTGATCCACTGGGGCAGGATCAAGATCCATCAGTTCGGCTCATTTTCCACGAGCAAATTGAGAAAGGCCATAGAGGCAGGGGAGTACAGCGGCTGGGACGATCCCCGAGTTCCCACCGTCCGGGCCATGAGATGCCGGGGCATCCGGGCCGAGGCGCTGAGGAGGTTCATGATCGACCTGGGCGTGGGGGAAACGGACATCTCCATCAGCATGGACTCCATCTATGCCGAGAACAGGAAGATCATCGATCCTGAGGCCAACCGCCGCTTCTTCGTCTGGGATCCGGTGGCCCTGGAGATCGAGGGCGATGTCCCCGCCCTGGCTCATGCGCCCCTTCATCCAACCATCGATCGGGGGATTCGGGAGATCCCGGCGGGAAATCGGCTTTTCATCTGCAAGAGCGACCTCGCAGGCCTGAAGGAGGGCGAGACCGTCCGGCTCAAGGACCTGTGCAACATCGAGATCGTGAGCCTGGAGCCGGCCCGGGCCAGATTTGCGGGAAAGGATGTGGGCAAGAAGACCAGGATCATCCATTGGGCTCCGGCGGATGGGCTGAAGGTCCGGGTGCTGCGGCCTGATGGGGTGGATGAGGGCGTGGGCGAGGCTGGCATTGCCCAGGAGCTGGGACGGGTGGTGCAGTTCGAAAGGTATGGATTCGTGCAGATCAACTCATTGGGGGAGCCGATAGTGGCGTACTTTGCCCACCGGTGATTTGAGCGGCGATATCTGCGCCAACAATTTTATCTTCCCCAAAGGCAACCGGGAGAGCCGAAATGCCAGCATATGATGATCTTGCAGCTGCCGGAAGGATATCCGCTCTGGCCGGGCTCCTGGCTGGAATTGCAGCCATAGCCGTGGGATCTATATTCCTGATCTTCGCCCTGCCCTCCATTGGCCGTCCGGGCGAGTTTGACTATCTCTTCTCCCAGGCCGCCGGCGGCTTTCTCATAATCCTGCTGGGAATGCTGGGCCTCTTTGCCTCTGCCCTGGCCTGGCCCAGCCCCAGAGGAGAAAGGGCGGCATCTGTCCTGGGTGGCCTGTTCTATGCTGCCGTCTTCCTTCTCTTTGCAGCATACCAGGAATGGAAGGCAGCTGCACTGGTCCTAATGATGGCCGGCATAGCCTGGCTGGCTTTGCGCCGCCGCGGGGACGCCGCCAGGATGCTCTTTTTATTAGCCGGTCTTTTCGGTTTTGCCCTGACCCAGGCGGCTATCACTCTGCTGCCCTATGGCTGGAACGCCTGGTCCGTATCCGGCGTGCTCTTCCTCTTCGCCTTCTTGCTTCTCTCCTTCTCCCCCCACCTCATCCGGCTTCCCCTTCTCACCATCGGGAGGAACAGAAGAAGGGGCATTCTGCTATATTCTCTCCTGGCCCTGGCATTGATTGCTCTTTCCATGGCCTCCCTGGTTCATCTCCCCGGTCCAGCTGGCCCTGGATCTTTTGGTGTTCCGGTCCAATCGCAGTACAGCGTCGGCATCAGCTCGGCAGGGAATGATTGCGGCTGCCAGGCTGGATTGGATAACTATTCGATTTCTGCATTGCCCCAAAACGAGAGCATGGGCATCATCCAGGAGGATAGAGGTCGCCAGAGGCCAGGGGATGGAGACGGCTCTGAGAAGAGCTGCAATGGGGCGGCTATTCTCACTCCAGAAGATGTGCGCACATTCCAGAGGGGAGAGACTGTTCAGTTCTCCGCCCGCTCCTGCCCCAGGGAGCCCTGCCGCTTTCTTTGGCATTCCAGCAGGGACAGCTACCTGGGCACCGGCCAGCACTTGGAGAGAAATAACCTCAGCCTGGGATGGCATAATATCACCCTCAGCGTGAGCGACTCAGGCAGCCGGTCGGAGGATGCCTATGTGAATATCGCCATTGCCGAGCCCTGGGTATGCGGCAAGGTCGATCCCCGGCCCAGATACTATCCACCCGACACCCCCTGCCGGGATATCTGGCCCAATGGCACGGAAGAATGCCAGCAGGTGGAGGTCTGCCACCCCCATCTGGACTATATTGTGGCCGAAGCGGTGGACTGCTGCGACGGCTCGCCCCTGCCGGGCAGGGCCTGCGCCGATGCCTTCAATAGGTCAGGCGGAGACCGGAAAAAGTGCCGGGGCATATATTTGATCAACTCCTTCGGTCCTGATGCCCGTTATATGAAAGGCTATGCTCTCTTCAAGGCCTGCTGCTCCGGCTATCCCGAATGCACCCGTATGTGCGGCTCCTGGGTATCGGGAAAGCGGCTCTTCACGGACGGCTACAATGACAATGTATCCAATCTCTCCTGCCGGCCCCAGGAGAGAGGCTTAGAGGCCTGGCATTCGGACAGCAATATGAGCCAGAACAGCGCCAGCATGGGGCTGCTTCCCGCCCATGCCAGCATCAATATCCTCCAGACCGGGGTATGCAGCGACTATTCTGCCGCCCTCACCACCATGCTCCGAAAGGCGGGATACAACCAGAGCGAGGCCTTCATGACTGCAAGCTATGCCTTTGATCTGCCCCTCGTGGGCGATCATCCCGGCCATGCCTTCAATCTGGTTCTGCTGCCCGGCGATGACAAGTACCACATGGTGGATACCACCGGAAATGGCGACGGCATCAATCTGGAGGGGGTGCCCGGATACTTCCGCTTTACCGGCTGCTTTTTGGGAATGCCTTCCCATACCAGGATAATGGACTGGTGGATGGGATACTGCAAGATGATATCAAAGCACTGCTCCAACGATGCGGGCTATTTTAAAACTCCGGATAAGGATAAGATCTGGGGCTGCACAGAGAAGGCGAAATTTAATAAAATGATTTAATTAAATAATTTAAGAAATTAGAGAGATCAATATTAAAGAAATTAATATTAAATAAATCTCTCAAATCTCTCCTTTCCTACCTTGCATATGGGGCAGACCTCGGGAGGTGCATCCCGGGCACAGAGGTAGCCGCAGACGGTACATCTCCAAACCGGCAGAGAGAGCCTGAAGGCTTCCCTGGAGATATCTTTTTCTAAAGAGAGTTTCTCCTCTTTCTTTTTCATCTCCAGGCTTTTCCTCTCTTCCGGCGGCAGCCTTCTCTCCGGTATAGAGGAAAGCTCTTGCTTTCCCGCCAGGACGGCCTTGGAGACATAAAGGGCGCAGTAACAGGCTCCAAAGTCGGTCAGGTCCGCGTCTCTGTAGTCGCAGGGGCAGACGATATCCAGGTCCTCGGCCTTATCGCCGCCGGCCAGGCGGCAGGGGCAGGCCCGGTAGCCGTAGCGCCTCTCGTTGACCAGCAGACCCTTGACCAGTCCCTTGACAAAATCGGCATCTGAATTGAGATTGTATCCGCTCTGCCTGGCCTCGGTGCCCAACCGGGCGTAGAGCTTCTCCACTTCTTCTCCAGTGGGCTCGATATTATCCTCTTTCATAAGCCCAGAGCCTCCCTGATCTCCTTCTCCTTCAAGCCCACTATGCATCTCTCGCCGACGACCAGAGTGGGAAAAGACAGGTTGGGATTGTATTTCTTGACCTCGGCTATGGCCTCTGCCCTTTCCTCTCCCTTCAATTGGTCCACATAGATGAAATCGAAGGCCACTCCCTGGGAAGCGAGGTATTCCTTGGTCTTCTTGCACCAGATGCAGGTGCTCAAGGCAAAGAGCCTGACCCGGCCACAGTCCTTTCCGGCCATGTGCTCGAAATTCATTAACTCACCCGATGGCAGGGTATGCTCTGAAGCATTAAATAGCTGCTTATGGCTTTTCTATCCTCAATTCCAGATGACCTTGGGAAAAGGCTCCATGTGGAGTGATATTTCTAATCTGCCTATAGGGCTGGCTTCAGTTCCTGCCCCCCCGGAGCCTGAGGCAAAAAGCCTTTATAATTGCGAAAAGCTTAGAGTACCTGGTTCATGGGGGCAAATGCAGTTGATCTCATTTATGGCAGATCCGCCTAGCAGAGCGCATAATCTGTGTAGTTCACTGTATAGCAAATTCAGAAAAGAAGGATGCCGAACCATCCTAATTATATTATTCACATTTGCCCTATCGTGCTTATTCTTCTCCCCCATATGCGCCGCCCAGAGCGGCTATGAGATCAGGAACGCCATAGTCACTCCTGAATACGGCTATGAGGACTTCACCTATTCCGCCGAGGTATGGATGAGCCAGAATGTAGCCGACGATGTAGGCGTTATAGCTGTTACCCAGTTCAGCCTTGAACTTAATATCTATAATAATGGCAATTTGATTCATACAGATTCAATCGATCAAAGGGGAATGGCAAAGAACTCCTTCTCCTTCGGCCCCTACAGCTTCAAGAACCGATTTGCCATTGAAGAGACGGAGAACGCCTCGTTTGAGTTCATCTTTTATGCCGCAGGCAGGGCTGTGGCCAGTACCAAGAGGATTCCCGGCCCCATTGTCAAACCCCCCACTGCTACAGGCGTTCAGTTCGATCGCACTCCCTATTTCTTCCAGGGGATCTCTGCTTCAGCCGGCTTCAGAGATCAGGACGCCCTCGACCCCAGGCCCACCTGCCATCTGGTTATAACCGGACCCTTAGGCACGGCTGAATCCCGGACCTGGAATTCAGAGGACGTGAGCTGCCGCTCCTCCGGGAAAAGCGCTTATGCCGCCACCATCCATGAGGACCTCTCTTCTTACCGCAGCGGCGGTAACTTCAGCTTCACGCTGATCTATAATAACCTCAAAATGGAGCCGCTGACCTATGGACCCTACAATATCACCCTCCGGCCCTATACGCCTGCGGCAGAGAGCCTGAAGATAGACAAGAATCTTGATTATACCAACTTCACCATTCAGGCCACGGCCAGAGATGCATCGGCGGGCATGGAGGAGAGCCTTCCCCAGGGCAGGCTCATAATAAGCCATCCCGGCAGGGATGATATGATCTTCGCCTCCCTCGATCCCCAGATCAGCGGAGATAGGGCAGTCTTCAGATGGACGGCAGAAAACGATCCGCCTCTCTTCAACCGCAGCGATGTGGATCTGAGCAAGTCGGCGCCATTCTCGGCCAGGCTGGAGTACACAAACCAGAGATGGGACTTCTCGGCCAGCAGCTCCAATGTGACATTCAATGTGGTGGAGGAGATCCCCAAGCTCATCAGCCCATCCATTCCCCAGAATGTCTATGTCTCCTCGGGCGAGACCACCACTCAGGATATGACCGCAATTGTCGCCTTCAGCAAGGGCCCGGGAGATCTGGAGGTGGAGCTAGACGGCCCCAATATGGATTTCAAGTCCAGGGAAAAGGCCACGGCTCTGGGAGGAAACAGGTATCAGTACAGGTGGCAGATACAGTTCGATGACAGCCACGTCAATAATAATTATACACTTTCTCTGTCCTTCCTTCATGATCAACTGGAGGGGGGAAGGTATGACTTCGATGAGCGGAGCATAATCGTCTCCCCCATATCGGTCCGGTTTTTAGGGGCGGATGTCAGTGCAGCTTCTGGAGCCTGGAATGACAGCTATAACTATTCGGCCAGCATAGATTCGACTGTGCCGGTCAAGGTTCAGCTTCAGGTCTACGATCCCTGCAGCAGCGACTGGATAGAAAAGCAGACCCAAGAGGCGGCTGTGGGAACGGCCACAAATCTCTACTGGCCCCTCAGGCCCTTTGCCTATGAGTGCCCGGAGATGGCAGGCAAGGCAGCAAAATATCGCTTTATAGCCAGCTTTGCCGGAGAGGAGATAGCATCATCCCGAGCCTATAGCGGCCCCAGCTTCCTGGGGGCAAAGCCGACTCTTGTCTCCCTGACCCCGGAGGGCGACCCAATTCTGGTCTACGCCTCGGAGGAGGGGGGATCCAGCAGCATCTCTGCTACCGTAGAGTACGGAGCAGGACAGGGCCAGGCCATTGTCCGTCTCATGGAGCCTGACGGCAGGGCCAGGATGGAGGAGAGCAGCCCGGGAATTACCCTGGGCGGCGATAGGTACAGATACGACTGGAGCCTGCCCTTTGACAAAGAGGATGCAGATAAAAGCTACAATCTGAGCCTGGTCTATGTGCACAATACCCTCTCCGATGAGTATCCCCTGGCGGAAAGGACGATCACCGTGCTGCCCGTGGCCATCGATTTTGGAGCAGGAAAGGTCTCTCCGACGAGGGGCAGATGGAATGATACCTTCCTCTATTCCGTGCCTGTCAGCACCAGTGTAGATGCGACAGTCAATCTGGAGGTCTATAATCCCTGCAGCCATGCCTGGGTAGAGAGAGGATCGGCAAAGGTCTCTGCCGGCGAGACCCTGATCAATATCTCTGCCCAGCCGTTTAGAAGAGAGTGCAGTGATGCAGATGGAGAGGAGGCAAGCTACAGATTTACAGCTGCATTTGCCGACAAGACCTTTGAGTCGGAGGTCTATTCCGGGCCAATGATCAGCGGAGGCCAGCCCAGGCTGATGTCCGTTGACTTCGAACCGGTTTTGCTGGTATCAAAAGATGCACCGGAATATCAGTCGGTCAGGGCCACAGTGGACTTTCCCCAGGGGCAGGACGAGATGCAGATTCGCATCCTTGGTCCGGATGGAACCTCTAATATGGAGGAGATGAAGGGGATTTATCTCGGTGGCAGCGGTTACCTGTACACCTGGACCGGGGAATTTGGAGCAGAGGACATTGGAAACTACAGCTTCAGCCTGCGTAATGCCAACCCCAGAAAAGCAGGAGGGGAGATAGATTTCACTGGAAATATGCAGGTGGTCCTGGAGCAATTCAATGAACTAAAGCCGAAGGCCGTTGGAGACGTGAGCTATCTTCCGGTCCTGTTTGTCACTGAGGAGAAGGGAGCATCCCAGCAATTCAGAGCCGAGGTCTTCTCGCCCGGAGGGCAGGGCTCTATGATGCTGAAGCTGATAGGGGAGGATAAGGATAAGGAAGCAGAGATGACCGTCTCCGATATTGGGGCAGGTCGGTACAAATATGATTATGCTGAGCCTTTCCAAGCTTCCCATGCCGGGAACAGTTACATGTTCTCTCTGGATTATCAATTGGGGGGCAAGAGTTATTCCCTGTTCAATGACCACATCATGCAGGTGGCATTGGAGGGGACAGAGCCAGAGGCCATATGGGAGCCCAAGCTCATTCTGGAGTATGATCCGACTCTCTATGTGCCCGAGGGAGGCAGAGCAGACCAGCTTATCCATGCCACCATCAACTACACCCAGGGCGGAGGCATTCTTAAGTTGAGACTGAACGGTCCGGATCAGAATTTCAGCCAGGATCTGGTCGATAAAGAGATTGGGGTGGACAGCTACCTCTACCAGGCTTCGGTTCCCTTTGATGAAAAGCACATCGGAAACAACTACACCATATCTCTGGCATTCAACCACTCCATCCTGGGCAGCGACTTCCGATTTGCCGATCGTTACATGAGAGTCCTCAGGAAAGAAGCCCCTTCAAGCCAGGCGGATTCCTCGGGGCCCGGCAACGGAGGAGATATAAATCGCGTCTTCAACGTCCCCAACGTGACGGTAATAGGCAATGTAACGCCTGCAATAGGGGTCATACAGGCCTGGGATGAAAAGGATCCGCTCCATGCACTGACCTATACCCTCGAGCTGCAGAACTGGAGTTCCCCTCAGGTGCCCTGGATTGAGTTATCGGTGCGAGCATCCGGACACAACCAGCCATGGAAGATCGTGGGAGAAAAGAAGCGATTTGATCCATCCACCGGAAGCGTGAGCTGGACTCTCAAGCCCTTCTGGGAGACGCCTTTCCTGGGCCGGGCTGAGTACAGGTTTATCATCGATGGGGCTGAGACCAAAGAATTCTTGGGACCGGAGATAATAGCCGTGCTTTCCAAGGCAGCGGATAGCATCAATGGCAGGATACATAACTTCGAGGTGACGGCAAACTCATCCCAGAACCTGACGGTATGCCTGGTGGGTGGAGACAGCCGCCTTCCTGAGAACATCAAGAGCTGGAAGACCATAAGCCAGTGTCAGGACTACAGGAATGGAAGTGGAGAGAAGACATACAAATGGCAAATTCCGGAGACTCAAGCTCCGCCATACTACGATTTCGATATCAAAATCAGGAATGAGGAGCCGCTGCTATGAATAAGAAAGTGATATGCATTCTGGTCTTGTTGGCCTTAATGCTATCGGTACAAAATGTAGTGGGCCCGGAGACAATTAAAGGCGGAGGCGACGGCGGTGGCGGTGGCGGCGGCAGCAAACAGGTGGATATCGATAGAATGCTCAAAGCGGTTCAAGACGGAAAGAAGAATAAGCCGGATAAGTTCGAAGAGCTGAGAACTATATTATGGAAGGATCCCATTACCAGCGAAGAATATAAACGGCCAACGGTGTTGATGTACTACAAGGGAAATAACACCACAGTTAGCCGAACCGAGACGATAGAGATCATCACCTGGATAAGAAATAACAATCCAATGGAAATGCGCCGCATGCTCGACCTCTATCTTGAGGTAAAAGAGCCGGGTTCAACTGAATTCAAGCGTGTAAACTCTTGGCCGGAGAAGATCCAAACCAACGAGTATGACGAAAAAAATACCACTCAAAGGCTCTGGACTATGCATCCTTCATTTGCTTATCTTGAAAAGATGGGAGAGGTCAGGCTCAGGGTCAATGCGAGCGATGGAGTCGAAAAATGGAGCACATCATCATATAAAAGCCAAAAGCCTCCATTTTATACCGAGTTGGTCTTCAATGTGACCAACAGCCTGCCCAGGATGAGCCAGTTTGATGTAACGCCGCGGGGCTCGGTGAGATACAATGATCCCATCGAGTACAAGGCCAATATCGATGATGAAGACGGCGATATGCTCAATGTGACGCTTCATATTCTGGATGAGAATGGAAATGAGATCAGAAATGAAACCCTCAATACAAAGCCGGGGCCGGTAAGCTTCAAGGCCAATGAATACGGATTCTTCACTGAGGACGATGCCGGCAAGAACTTCACCTACTACTACAGCTATGACGACGGCATCAACTCCACCGCCAGAGATCCAGAGGAGCCCCTGACCGGTCCTAACCTGCGCAAGGGAGCCAAGCTGGCCGTGGACAGGCTTGGCTTTGTCTCTGCCTCCGAGAACTACTACTGGTGGGATAGATATGGTTTCAGCGTGAGAGCCAAGAACCTCAACCCGGAAGAATACGATGTCTCATTCACTCTATCTACCAGAACCGATGATGGCGAATGGACCCTTGTGGAGAGCAAGACGGAAAAGATCGGAATAAATCCCGTGGTGGTCTACTTCAACAGGACCAAACCATTCCAGGTCACTGACGCCGGCAAGACCTTTTATTACAGGATCAAGTACTCAGAGTTCGATCAGAGCGGCAGGGATTCCCTGGAGAGGCAGGGCGAAGTGCTCAATTCCAAGATCGTGCCCTACAAAATGCGAGATCCTGTAATGCTTGCAAACTTGCTACCTATGCTTTTGTTTATTGTAGTTTTGGGTTTGTTTATGGAGCGGAAATTAAAGCGAGGAATTGAAGCCCAGGAGAGTTCATCAGGAAAAGCCGGTAAGAAGAATCTAAGTAATGGTAGATCCAGTCAAGGAGCTTTGAAAAGCATCATTAGCAGGATTTCTGCGATGTTCAGGAGGAATAATTAATATGATACATCTATTATTTGGCATCTCCCTCCTTATTCTGCTGCTTGGTGCATGGTTCTTGCACATTAGTCATTTGAAGAGCATTTATTCAAAGGTTACAGAATTGCGCAAACCTAATATCGTATCCATTGAGAAGTTCTATGAAAATATGACTATTTCTCAGGGATCGAATTTTATTGGTCTAGCGATGGCCTCTTGGATGATGCTTTTTGTAGCTATCGCTTATTTTTATCTATTGATACCAGGCAAGATGCCATATAGCTATATGAATCAAATGTCTGATTGGGCTTCGAGCCAGTATGGATTCTTTGCGTTTGGTGTTTTAGCTGCTCTTTTGGCTGCCGTAGGGATTCGTATCCTAGACATGTTGCCTGAAAATCACAGAAATTTAAAGCTGACAGAACTTTATAGCTTTTATTCAGTCTCCAAGGGCATGAAGAGAAATATCGCACTTACTATTCCCTTTTTAGGAATATCTATTATTCTTTCGGCATATGCTGGAACGATTTATCCAGAGCAGGATATAACAATTGAGTACATGAGCTTTGCTATTTTGTTCGCCTCTGCAGCAGTATTGGTTTGGCCTGTGTTGGTGGGAAGAAAATGAAAGTATGCATATGCGGTATTGGTGGCGCTGGGGGAAAAATCGCCAAGAATTTTTTGCAAAATACAGACTTGAATTCTAAACTCCTTTCCTATTTCACTGGAGCTGAATGCGTTTCCCCCGGCAAAATGATGGGAATTTGGCTTGAAGCGGACAAGGATGATGCTAAGAGTAAGCAGCATTATTTCAAAGATCTCACTGAAGGCGGCTATCCTGGATTCTTTATTCCTCATGATGTTGTTCCTGCTATGACTGATCTTCATAAGACGATAAAGGCAAAATATGGTTATAATATAAAGAAGCAGGGATTTGTAAGAGATGCCCAATATCTTAAGGCAATCTTTGAGATTTTCGATTCTGATGATAAGATCCAAGAGATGGCGATGAAACAAGATTATCCTTTCTCTAAGGCAAACAATGCAATGTCCCAAAATCCTATCTTTGACAGCGCCTGGGATGTCATTGAACCATATACTATATATGGTGAGGATGGCGAATGTGACATCCTCCTTTTCATCGTCTCGTTTGGAGGAGGGACTGGGACCGGTTTCATCAATCCTATTGTCGACCATATAAGAAAAAGTGGAGCTGGCGACTTCCCCGTCTTTGTTCTAGGTGTGCTTACAGAGCCAGGTGACCACAATGAAGGTGGCCAGTTTTCAAAAGAAGGCCAGAGATATCTAGCAGCCATAAGCGCTCTCTACGATCTTCTCACAAAGAAAAACGGAGCCAATGGTGTCATCCTTGTAGACAATGAAATAATGAAGAGCAGAGTCGGCGCGGATTACGATGCTCAAAATGAGTTTCTCTATAAAATCATGAGGCCAATGGTCGAAGGTAGGGATTATCCTGGCGAAAATCCTGTAGGCCAAGCGATTGAAAAAGAATCAGTTAGGGGGCTTAACTGGTCACCGATATTCGTTCCTGCATACTGGACCGAGCCCAGAAAAGAAGGAAATGAGGATCTATTGGTTGAAAAAGCTCTCGAAGAAGGAGTTCTCTTCGATTGCACTCCAGGCAAAGCTGACAAGGCTTTTGTATTTTGCAGGGGTTTTATTGATTCTAAAGAAATAATAAGAGCATTATCTAAGAAAGGTATCACGAATGTTCAAGTTTATAGAAAGCTGGGAGAGGAGAACGATGAAATCCTTATATTGCTTCGTAATCCTTACGGAAGCGATCCAGATGCTTGCAATAAAGAGGGAACTCTGGAGAGGAAGTTCTGCAAGATAATTAAATCCGTGCTAAAATATATGAACGAAAACGTCGGAGACCTGTTTTATGAAGGCAATTACAGCCAGAAGGCAGCCGAAACGGAGGATGATGTAGCAGTAAAACTGACAAAACTCTCCAGAGATGCTCTTACCCAATTCTTCTTCGGCAAGGAAGGATATCTCAAAGACCATATCGGAAAGAATGAAGGTTTTGCATATGAACTACGAGAGGCAAGGAGGAGACTAAAAGCTGGAAAAAATCCTTCAGAGGAGCCAGTCTTCTGCGAGCCGCTGAGGATATTCAAGAAAGGCAAAAAGCCCGTGTTTTGCTGGAACAAGATTCCTGGGGAGGATAACAGCCGACTGGTAGAATTTTTGAATGAGGATTATGGCATTGAATGGGCTGTAGATGCAGAGATTGATGCAATTGAAGATGGTAGGACCATTCAGGTATGTGCCGAAAGCAATTCTCTTTTTCTGGTACTCAACTCTAGCAAAACAGAGGCAATTCTCATAATCGACGATGGCAGAATTGATAAACTCATAGCAGATACTGAGGGCGGTGAGTTAAGCATATACGAATCAAGAAATGGAAAAGATGAAATGGGTGAGAATGGCACGATCAATATAAATGGGAAACTTGTAGATGACATATTTGAGAAGAAGTTCAAAGAGATGCTGGAAAGACCTGAATTTAAGCAGAAAATCCAGGAGATGGTAAAGTCAGGAAGCTAAGCCATTTGTCTGGCTATTTGCATCGCATCACCCTCCTATACCTCAGCCTCTAATATCATATCGAGCACGCAATCAGGGGTGCAATTATGCCTGCCCTAACATAGAGCGATCCCTATCACCGGAATTCCCCTAGTCTTCTCCTCCAGCACCTCATCCGGTGCCTCAGCCGGATCAAATCCGTACATGGATCGGCTCAGGCCGCTGCCCTGCAAGAGCATCCTCAAGGCCTTCAGCCGCTCCGGCCCATCGAGGAGCTCTTCCGCCCGGCCGGAGAAGCGCCCCTGAGGCAGGAGCACCTCAACATCTGGATGGGCCTGGATGTTGAGATACCACTGGCCCCGGGTCTCTTTTCCCTGATAGCAGTAGACCTTATCATCCCGCCGGGCAAAGCTGACCGGTGCGTAGCGGATCTTTCCCGTCTTTTTTCCCCGGATTCCCAGGACCATGATATTCCCGGTGAGGGGATTAGAGATGAATCTGCCCAGTCCAATCTTGAATCCTGGAACCACAATAAAGCGATTGACAATTCGGAATACCGCTCTGAGAAGACTTCTTTGGTCCATTTGCCTCAAGCCCCCAGCTCTGTCTGGCCTTCTGTTATGCCAATGCCATTATTTATCTTTCACCGGCGACAATAGAGATCTATGCAAATTGCAGTGGTGGGTGGCGGCGTCTGCTCCCCGGAGGCCTGCCAGACCGCCCGGCGGCTGGGATAGCTGCTGGCCAGCCGGGGCCACATCCTCCTTTCCGGCGGACGGGGAGGGGTGATGGAGGCGGCCTGCCGGGGAGCCCATGAGGGCGGTGGCCTGGCCGTAGGAATTCTGCCCGGTGAGAGAGAGGAGGCCAATTCCTTTCTGGATATCGCCATCGTCACCGGCATGGGCAAGGCCAGAAATGCGGTCATCGTCAAGAGCGCCGATGCCGTGATCGCCCTGCCCGGAGAGATGGGGACGCTGTCGGAGATGGCCCTGGCCCTGAAGATGAACCGGCCCCTCATAAGCCTGGGAAGCTGGGAGCTGCCTGGAGCCCTGGCGGCTAAAAGTCCTGAGGAGGCGGTAAAGCTTCTGGATAAAATAGAGAAAAAGTGAGATGCTGCCTGAGTGATTGCCCATGCCGGAGAATAAGGAGATGCTGAGCGTAGGAGAAAAGCTCAAAGAATAGCTATATTTGGATTGAAAGGCAAATCTAAGATCATGAAACCCTTCCTGGGCAAGCATCTGGCATTAAAAATGGCACTGTTGATGGCATTGTTTTCCCTCATCTTCCTGGTCAATCCCTGCGGAGCAGCTGTGGATGCTTCTGCGGAGGATAATGCCTATCACTATATGAAAAACGTCATAGACGACCAGCTTTACCAGGAGTGGTGGCGCTTTTTTGTCCAGGACAATGAGACCCAAATCATGCTCCTATATCTGCTCAGCGATCCGGACAACATCTCCCAAAGTAGAAAGATAGAGGTGCAGGCCCTGGCAATGCAGGAGGGCCTTCCCGCTGCCTTTGGAGCGCATCAGAGCGGGGGCTTTGGCGGGGACAGGCGCTCACCTATGTCTCCCCCCAGGGAGAGTCAGACCTTCATGTATGGGGCTCGGTAGAGGGCAGTGCCGCGGGAGGCGAGGCCATATCCTGGGATCTGACCTTCCAGCCCCTGGCCAGTCCCTGGTTTGCCGTCCCTGTCCAGGCCCATCTCGGCCACATTGCCGGCGACTGGATCAAATGGCTGGTCTATATGCCCTCGTCTCAGGTGCGGGGCAGTCTGACCATAGGAAACAAGAGCCTGGAAATCCTGGGCAAAGGCTACCACGACCACGCCTGGGGACGCTTTGACCTAGCTAATATCCGGATGACCACCGCCTGGGCGGCAGAGCCCCTGGACGGCTTCAGCCTCTCCTTGGGAGAGATCACCGGAGAGCAGAGGCTGGCTTTCCTGTGGGTGGAAAAGGAGGGCAAAAGCATAGTCTTTCCCCAAAATAGGGTTAAGCTGACAGAGATCGGCAGCTATCTGGACAATGAAACCGGCCATGCCTATCCCTCCACCTACCGGATCGAGGCGGAGAGCGGCGAGCATAAGCTCAATTTCACCGTAAATGTGCTGCGGACCGAGGCCACCATCCTGGACTTCAAATCGCCCGAGACCAGCCAGACCATCTTCCACCAGAGATCCCTGCTCCAGGGAAATCTGACCTCCCGGTCCGGCGAGGCCTATGAATTTAAGGAGGAGGGGATCTCAACTTTTTGGGCTGCCCCGCCTCTGCCCTCACGGGGTGAAATGGATGGAGAAAGCGTCATATCTCCCAATGGCGCCCTGAATCTATCCGCTAAAAATCAATCGCTTTAAGCTCAGCCCCCGGGATCGGTGATAAATCTCTGCTCGTGCCGGAAGGCCAGGCCCTCCACTGGCCAGCTACCTTCTCTTGGTGATGATGGAAAGGATATCGCAGTCCTCTAGCTCATGCTCCAGGCCCACGGACTGGCCGGGAAACTTGGCGCTCTCTCCCCAGACCAGGGCGTAACGGAAGAGGTTGACAAAATCGCGGTGCAGGTGCTCGCAGACAGATTTTACTGTGCTGCCGTCAAGAAGCACCAGCGGCTCCTCCAGATCGGCCTTGCCCCCCTTGGGCTTGAGATAGACCCGGATGAATCCCAGCTTCTCGTAGATGAGATCCTTCAGCTCCTCCAGGCCCATGGTGGTGGCGCAGGATATGGGAAGATACTCCCGCCCCAGATCCTGGCTGATCCGGCTCTCCACATCGCCGTACTTCAGGTCGAACTTATTTATGGCCACCACGGAGGGAATATAAACCCGGTTTCCGGCCAGAAAGTCAACCAGGCTGTCGGTATCGATATCCTCGCGAATGGTGACGCTGGCATTGACAATGCCGTAGGCCCGGATGATCTCGGCGATCTCAAACTCGGTCATCTTCGTGAGAGTCACGGTGCTGCGCACGATTATGCCCCCCTTCCTTTCCTGAGTGATGTGGATGTTGGGTGGCTGCTTGTCCAGCCTTATCCCGGCATCGTACAGCTCTCTCTCCAGAATGTCCAGCCGGTAGTTGAAGACATCCCCCAGTAGCAAAATTATATCCGCCGCCCGGGCAGCGGTGATGACCTCTCTGCCCCGGCCCTTGCCCCTGGCTGCTCCCTTGATGATGCCGGGCATATCCAGGATCTGGATCTCGGCGCCTTTATATTTCATCACCCCGGGGATGACCTCCAGAGTGGTGAACTGATAGGCGGCAACCTCAGATTTTGAGCCGGTGAGATAGTTGAGCAGGCTTGACTTTCCCACGGAGGGAAAGCCGACCAGGGCCACGGTGGCGTCTCCCGATTTCTTGATGTAGTATCTTCTGCCCCCTCCGCCGCCCTTGATCTTCTGCAGCTCCTGCTGAGCCCTCAGTTTGGCGATCTTGGCCTTGATCTTGCCCAGATGATGCTCCGTAGCCTTGTTCTTCTGGGTGTTGAAGATCTCCTCTTCCAGCGCCTTGATCTGCTCCTCAATGGTTGCCATCTGCTGTCCTCTCATCCGGCAGAGGCCGCATCCCTAATGAGATCGCCTGCCGCAAGACTGAATTGCTCCAGATTATGCCGCACGCAAATAAGGCTTCCCCTTTATAAGATGTGGCCTGGAATCTTATGGCTGCATCTGGCGGGCGATTGTCTCCCGCTCAAATCCCCTTGCCGGAAAGCAAAAAGATCAAATTCAAAAGAACTTGGAAGCAAGGCTATGTCTGGTCCGGCAGATCTCCTCCGCCTGGCATCCTTTACAGGGAGCATCATCAGGCCGGTCGGGAAGGCGCCCCTGCTTTATCAGCCGGATGCGGTCCCTGATGCGCAGAACCCTGGCCCGATCTGTGCCGTGGATCTCCACCCGCCGGATCAAACCCTGCCGGGCGTACTCCACCAAGCCGAAGGGGATATGCCTCTTCTCTTTCTCGCCCAGGAGAAGGGAGTAGCCGGATAGAATGATCCTGTCCTTTTTCCAGACCCCCGCTTCTGGTGCCCGTCCGGTGCGAATGATGCAGGGTACGCTACCATGAACCAGCCGATCCAGCCGTCCCGACAGCCCCAGCTTTTCAGATCGGAGATCGATCTCCACCTCACAGGGCAGGAGTAGGTTCAGACTTCCAGCAAGCCCCTGAGATATGCTTTCGATCTCCGGCTCTAGATCCCGGCAGGCGGACTCGACCAATGCGGAATCGATCTCATAAATGACAGGCAACTCCTGCTTTAGAAGAGCGAGATTCTCCTCCAGCAGCCCCTGCAGATCGCTTACCGAAAATTGGGAAGATGGGGAGGAGGAGAGGCTGAACATCAAAGCGCGCAGAAGCATTCGAGCCGCATCTTCTGGAGCGGCAAGGCTTCCCAGGTTCTGAAAATATACCAGACGGGGGCAGCGAAGGTATAGACCAATCTCAGAGATCCTGACGGGAGCGGACATATTAATACTACTATGAGCTTTCCCTGGCTAAAAATTTTTCCAAAAGATAGGTAGCGGATTTAGGGATGAGTCTCTTTTTCCAAACTATAGCGGCCTAGCATACAAAGATGCCCTTATGATCTGGAAGAATTTATTGATCCAGAATTGAGAGGCACCGCTGAAGATATGGGGTATAAGGAAAAGGAGAGGTTCGATTGCCTTTGCCTCTCTAAAGCAGCATCCTCACCCAGCTTCACCAGCCAGGCATCCTCCCGTCCCTGGCCAAAGGAGCTGGTGATTCCGGCCAGAAGGAATGAGCCGTCTCTGCTTTGCAGGGCATAGGTTCCGATGTCCTCACCCCTGCCGCCGAGCCTCATGGACCACTGCTCGGCCCCCCCGACGGAGTCCGCCTTTATCAACAGAGCATCTCTTTTGCCTTCATTGCTGTCGACTCTTCCGGCCATGATATAGCCGCCGTCATATGTAAGCTGCAAAGATGCCACCGACCCACCCATATAGGAATTTTCCCAGAGGACATCTCCTTGCTGATCAACTCTGATCAGAAGGATTCTTTTATCCTCCTCTCCAGACTCAGTCCTTCCCACCAGGGCATAGCCGTCATCTTCTTCCACCACCTGGAAGCCGGCATCATCCCCCCTTCCCCCATAAGTCTCATTCCATATCTCCTCACCCAGGGAATCGGTCTTGAGCAGCCATATATCGTCTCCTCCTCCCCCGAAGGATGACGTCCTGCCGGCCACGACATATCCTCCATCCCGGCTCTGCAGAACGGACATGCCCACATCATCTTCCGGTCCGCCGTGGCTCTTCTCCCAGATCAGGTCGCCCGATGCATCGGTCTTTATCAGCCAGAGGTCCTTTCTGCCGCTGCCAGATGATTGGGTGTAGCCGGCAGCTATGTAGCCTCCATCTGTTGTCTGCCCCACCGACCAGCCCCCGTCTCCCGCCGAGGATACGAAGCCGCCGAAGGTCTTGTCCCAGATCAGGCTTCCGTTACCATCGACCTTGACCAGCCAGAGCAGCTCCTCTCCCATGGCATATGAGTTCGAGCTGCCCACCACCACATATCCGCCATCATCCGTCTGCTGGATGAAGTATCCCACATCCTCCCCCGATCCGCCATAGGCCCGGCTCCAGCTGCAGTTTCCGCTCTCGTCTGCCTTGACCAGGAAGAGATCGCTGCCTTCTCCTCGACTGGCAGTGTTTCCGGCCAGGATGAAGCCTCCGTCATCTGTCTCCTGCAGGCACCAGGCTCCGTCACCATAGCCTCCACCAAAGGTTTGATTCCACTGCTCCGACGGTGCTCCGGCCGCATAAGCCCCATAGCCTCCCAAAAGGAGCAGCAGGGAGAAGAACAAGGCCCGGAAGGTAGCCTCTGATGAATATGATGGAGTCTGGCAGATGAAGCTCGCCATGCCTTTCATTTAGAATCCCCGGTCCTGAAATTTGATGCTCTTGTCCATCTCGAACTCCCCCTTCAGGAAGATGCTGGAGTCCACCCCGCCCTTGCCTATCTCATGCCTGGAAGCTCTGGTAGCATAGGTGCCCTTGAAGCGGTTGGGTGAATCGGGTCCGGAGGCGGAATCAGATCCGGAATCAGTGTTGCCGGCATCGGTCATGTTCTGCTGGCCCGAAAGGGGGGAAGCATATTGAGAGCTATTCTGGCTGATATTGTTCAGGCTGCCATTTTGGGGCAGGCTGGAGTTGAGGGAGCTGTTTTCCCGATTGGAGCTCTCTTCCGGCTCAAGAGCTGTGCTGTTCCGGCCCAGATCTTCTCCCATGCTGCTTTTCGCCGGGGAGGGCAGAGCCGCCAGATCTTCTGCCATTTTATCCTCCATCTTCTTGATAGCACTGCCAGCAGAAGGATATATAGGTCGGTCCGGTTCCAGGAGAGATTTAAAATCCGATTGGCCTAAAGAGAGAGAGGGCAGCCAGAGTGATGCTATAGCCATTATCATCAAAATTGCCATTGACCGCTTCATATCGTCCCCACCTTCATCCGCTACTATTGCATTCTTACTCATCGCTGCAATTTTAATCTTGCTATTGTGCTCCGGCCCATCCTCTGGCGAGGGTTTATCAATCCCCTGAATTCATTCAGGACATCGTGTATCTGGACTACTTCCCCTACCCCTCCCTGCGGCCCCATCAAGATCGGATGCTGGACGCGGTCTATGACACGGTTAGCAGCGGCGATCATGGAATTATCATGATCGATGCCCCCACCGGAACGGGAAAGACCAGCTCCATAAGCGCTGCACTGGCGGCAAGGCCGGGGAAGATCGTAGTGGCAGTGCGAACCGTCTCCCAGATCGATATCTACATCGATGAGATCAGCAGGATCTGGTCCAAGACCCGCCATAAGCCGGAGATAGCCTATATGGTGGGCAAGCAGAAGATCTGTCCCCTGGAAGGGGAGTTTCGCGGCGAGAGCGTCTACGCCGGCTGCTCCAGGCTTCGGGAGTGGAGCCGCAATTATGTCTCCTCCAGGATTGCGAAAGGGAGTAGCAGCATATACGACCCGGCTTCGGACAGCATGCCAGAGGAGGAGCCGGGATACAGGACCTTCTGCCCCCATTACCTCAAGAGCAGAGAGGGCTTCGAGCTCAATGGCGCCGTCCACTTCCGAAGGTCCGGTCGGGCTGTAGATGTGGTGGAGTCGCTGAAGAAAAGACCCATCTCCCCTTCCCAGCTCGCCGAGGCTTGCCAGGGGATTTGCCCCTATGAGATAATGAGTTTGTACGCCAGAGACAGTGACATTGTGATCATGAACTACTCCCACCTGTTCTCTCCCGACTTTCAAGACATCATCTTCCAGTGGCTGGAGATGGATTCGGAAAAGGTGACGCTGATCATAGACGAGGCCCATAATCTGGGCGACGCCGTCCGGGACATGAACTGCCGGATTCTGAGCATGCGCATGATAGACCTGGCGGAGACAGAGGTTGAGAAGTTCGAGGGCACTCTCGGCCAGGCCAGGCTGGACGAGAGCAGGGAGAGGGCCTCCTGGAGGCGGGAGGGGATAAGGATCATCCGCCTGCTCCTGCCCAGGCTGAAGAAATTCTTGCAGAGCAAGCAGCAGAGGATGGGGGAAGGTGAGGCTCTCCTGGATGCAGATCTCTTCCGCTCCTTCATCTATGCCGACCTGGATGATATTGATGAAGCCCTCTCCAACTTCTCCGACGTGGCTGTGGCCGTGGCCGATCTTAACCTGGCGGAGGGAGACCGGGAGAGCTTGCAGGGGGAGATCCAGCCCAGCCTGGCCCTGGTGCTGCTGTTTCTTAATGACATAGAAAGAGCAGAGAAGGATGACTCTTATCAGAGCAAAGTAGCAGTCTCCGGCTCGGGGAGCAGGAGGCAGGCCAGGTTGGAGGTCAATAACATCGATCCTGCCGCCAATATCCGGCGCATCACCGACAATATCAATGCTACGATAATGCTCTCCGGCACATTTTCTCCTCTGGAGGCCTATGAGCTATTCCTTTTAGGAGAGGAGAACAGGGCGAAAAAGCTCTCCTTGCCCAATCCCTTTCCCAGAGAGAACCGGCTGATATTGGGGACCCGGAAGGCCACCACCCAGCTGGAGGTCAGAGAGGATGCGGACAACCGGGAGGAGATAGCCGGACATATCAGATCCTTAATCGAATGTGTTCCCGGAAATGTGGCGGTATTCTTTACCTCCTACCCCATGATGAGCGCTTACCGAGAGGTCTGCCAGAGCTCATGCCGGCGGACGGGAAAGAAGCTGTGCGTCGAGCCCCGCAGCGCTGAAGATGTGCCCCAGGTTCTGGGTGAGTTCTTCCGCCTGGCCGGTGGAGGAGGGGGCGTCCTGACCGGGGTATGTGGGGGAAAGCTGGCGGAGGGAATAGACTACAAGGGAGAGGCTCTGAATGGGGTGGCAGTGATAGGCCTGCCCCTGGCTGCCTACAATGAGATTCAGAAAGAGATCAACGGCTACTACACCAGAAAATACGGCCCGGCCAAGGGAATGCTCATCGCCTACACCCTGCCGGCCATCAACCGGGCAATGCAGGCGGCAGGAAGAGTCATAAGGGCAGAATCGGAGAGAGGCGTCCTGCTGTTCTGCGATCGCAGGTTCTCCGAGCAGGGAGCGGGGGAGGTAGGAAGCTTTCTGCCCGGGTGGGTTAAAGAGGAGATGAAGCTGGCCGATGCCGGGGAGGGAAGAGAGAGAATCCTGGAAAAGGTGGCCCAATGGAAGATAGAGACTCCTCCCAGGAATAGATCCGTCGAGCCGGATGCCTCCGCTCTAGCAGATGCGCCTGCCGCCAAAACAGGCCGGAGCAGAAGATCGGGCAAGAAGGATCTGCGGGAGCTGGCCAGGTCACTGGGACTGGGAAGGCCGGCTGGCGGCAGCTCTTCCGGAGAAGCGTCTAAAAGATCCAAGAAAAAAGCAGTTTAATCGATCGGATTTGTCTCCAGGACCCGCAGGGGTATGGCTCCCAGGGCTCTTCCAATGGAGGACTTGGCTATGCGTCCGGCATGCTCCTCGCTCTCGGCATTGAAGATCTTGATCTCAAAGAGCAGCGCCACCAGGGCGGTGCTGGCCACCAGAAAGACCCCCGCCAGGGGCTCGCCGCACTCCGGGCAGTCCCACTGTCCCATCTCCACCTCTACGAAGTCCATCTTTCTCTGATTAAGCCTCTTTCCTGCCTCAGATATGGCTACGCCGATGGCATCATCCTCAGTTTTAACATCCCTGACCAGCCAGGCACCTTCCAGAAGAACATTGAAATCAGGCATCTTCCAAGCTCTCTGGATGATGTAGGATATCTATCTTACCCGTGAAGGCTTATCCGCGGCCAGGGCGAGAGAGGGCGGCAGTGGCCTGAAGGTCGGATACAGTACCTATTGAACAGCCTTCAGTTCTCCATATCTTCCTGCCAGATCAGCTCGCTGCTCCGGCTGTCGTCAATGTCCTGGCTGTCGAATAAAACCAGATAGTAGATCAGGCGGTCCTCTCCCACCTCGGCCTGGATGCCATAGGTCTCCTCCATATCCACCAGGATCTCCTCTCTCATATTCAGGCCGTGCTCCAGCTCAAAAGCCTGCAACTCCTCCAGGGGAAAGCCCCGCTCCTCTGCCGCACCGGCCATCAGCTCTGCCAAAAACTCCTGAGGCACCTCTGCGGCCAGAAAGATGATGAAACCCTCTATCTCGTCCTGGACGAAGTCGATCACCAGCTTGAAATGCTCATCGCCGGGGAGGGCCAGCTCTTCCTGGCGCTTCAGCTCCTCAATCAGGGCGGGTGCAAGTTCCAGATCATCTGCCGCCTGGTGCATGGCCTCGAAAAGGGGCTGGTGGGAGACGACCACATCCTCAACTATCTCCCTCCAGAGATCATAGGTCAGGGCAAACAATAGATAAACTCCTATGGATGCTGCATCTTAACCGGGCAGCTTCAATATAGAACTCATTTATCCTGCAGGCTATTCAACCTTTCGAGATCGGAGACGAAATCGGCCATAAGATTTTTGTTTCTCAGCACCGCGGCGGGATGGTAGGTGACGGCAAAGCGCTCCTGCCAGATGCGGCCCCGCAGGATCTGGATGCCCTGCCGGCCCAGGAGCGCAGCGGCAGCGGTGTTTCCCAGCAGGCAGACCACTTTGGGCCGGACGATCTTTATCTGGGCCTCTAAATAGGGCAGGCAGCAGGCGGTCTCTTTCTTGAGAGGCTTGCGGTTGTTGGGCGGCCTGCATTTGATCACACTGGTGATGAAGATCTTCGAGCGATCCAGGCCGGCCTGCTCTAGGGCAGCGTCCAGGAGCCTGCCAGCCCGCCCTACGAATGGCTTTCCGGACAGGTCCTCCTCCCGACCGGGGGCTTCCCCCACCAACATCAACCTGGCTGGGGCGGGGCCGGCTCCGGGGACGGCGAGAGTTCTGCTTTGACTGAGGGGGCAGAGGCGGCAGGCGGAGATTGCATCTTCAAGACTGCGGAGGTCTTCACGGTTCATTTGGAGAAGGTTTTTGTCTTCTGGCATTGATAAGCTTTCTTTCTGAATCGCGGAGACTCTCTGTATCCTGACGCTCAAAAAGACCTATATATTAAGATAGAGAAACAATTGCAGGCAGATTATGAAACGAACTGAAGCACTTGAAAAGCTGATCGAGCACCGGGAAGAGCTGGCCGCCTTTGGCATAAAGTCTCTGGCCATCTTCGGATCTGTAGCCAGGGACGAAGCAGGAGAGGACAGCGATGTGGACATATTGGTGGAGTTCACGGCTCCGGCGACATTCAACGGCTACATGGATCTCAAGTTCTTCTTGGAGGACTTGCTGGGGGGTCCCGTGGATTTGGTTACCCTTAGATCCATAAGGCCTAAAATCAGAGAGCGGATAGAGAGAGAGGCCCAGTATGTCCAGGGAATATCTGCTCTATCTTGAAGACATGCAATTGTCTTGCAGAAAGCTTCTCAGATACGTTGATGGTCTGGAATTTGACCAATTCATAACCGATGAAAGAACCTACGATGCAGCTATCTTAAATCTGGTGATTTTAGGCGAGGCAGCAAAACACATTCCTCTTCCTATTAGGGAACGCTATCCCGATGTCGCGTGGAGGAAGATCGCTGGTCTCAGGGATATCTCCGTTCACAGATATTTTGGCCTTGATGAGGAGGTTCTCTGGGATATTCTGCAAAAAGAAGTTCGACATTTGCTGGCACAGATCGATCTGATAATTGCAGAGCAAGAAGATGATTGATGAAGCAGCTTGAGTCCCCATCGCAACATCAATCCATGTCCTGCAACCAAGAAGGCAGAGGGATTCCTGGGACATGAGATGGAGATCTTCTTTCAGTTGATTGATAATCTTTCTTATCCATTTCTTTAAAATTGTTGCTCGCTGGAGGCAGGCAATTTTAATAGATGAATGGAGAACATGGAGCCATCATGGCTCCGGAGGAAAAAGCCCGAGAGGAAATTGACCAGCTGCTAAAAGAAGCGGGCTGGGCGGTCCAGGATTACGGCGACATCAACCTAGGAGCCTCTTTGGGCGTCGCCGTGCGGGAGTTTCCCCTCGTATCCGGATTTGCCGATTATCTTCTCTTCATAGACCGGGAGGCAGTGGGGGCCGTCGAGGCCAAGCCGGAGGGCACCACCCTCAGCGGGGTGGAGGAGCAGACGGGCGGCTATCTCTCCGGCCTGCCGGAGGAGATCCCGCACAGCTACAGTCCTCTGCCCTTCGGTTATGAGAGCACGGGTGCCGAGACCTTCTTTGTGGACACCAGAGAGTCCACGCCCCGCTCGCGCCGCGTCTTCGCTTTTCACAGACCGGAGACCTTGCGGGACTTCCTCTCCCAGGAGAGGACGCTGCGGGAGAGGCTGGGAGAGCTGCCGGATCTGGCGGCTGGGAACCTGCGGGAGTGCCAGTTCGAGGCCATCGCCAATCTGGAGAGGTCATTGGCCGAGGCCCGGCCTAGGGCTCTGATCCAGATGGCCACGGGCAGCGGCAAGACCTATGCAGCGGTCAGCTTCATCTACCGGCTGATCAAGTTCGCCGGGGCGAGGAGGGTGCTCTTTTTGGTGGATCGGAAGACCCTGGGCGAGCAGGCACTCAATGAGTTCAAGCAGTATGTGACACCGGACGATGGCCGCAAGTTCACTGAGCTATACAATGTGCAGCATCTGACTTCCAACACATTGGATCCGGTGAGCCGGGTGTGCATCACCACCATCCAGAGGCTTTATTCCATGCTCAAGGGCGAGGGGGAGCTGGCGGACCAGGTGGAAGATCAGTCCTTGTTCGATGTGACGCCTGCCGGCCAAGCGCCCCTGGAGATCTCCTACAATCCGCAGATTCCCATCGAGACCTTCGATTTTGTGATCACCGACGAGTGCCACCGCTCCATCTACCATCTCTGGCGGCAGGTGCTGGAGTACTTCGACGCCTTTCTGATAGGCATGACCGCCACCCCATCCAAGCAGACTCTGGGATTCTTCCACCAGAATCTGGTGATGGAGTACAACCACGAGAGGGCGGTGGCGGACGGGGTCAATGTGGGCTATGAGGTCTACCGCATAGAGACGGAGATCACCAGCCGGGGCAGCAAAGTCGAGGCAGGCTACTACATCGACATCCGGGACAAGCTGACCAGGGAGAAGCGCTGGGAGATGCTGGATGAGGATCTGGAGTACCGGCCAAACCAGCTGGACCGAAATGTGGTGGCCACAGACCAGATCCGGACGGTGATCCGGACCTTCAGGGATAAGCTGCCGGAGATCTTTTCCCATCGCAGCGAGGTTCCCAAGACACTCATCTTCGCCAAGGACGACTCCCATGCCGAGGATATAGTGCGGATAGTGCGGGAGGAGTTCGGGAAGGGCAATGACTTTTGCAAGAAGATCACCTACCGGACAGAGGAGAAGCCGGAGAGCCTGATTGCCAGCTTTCGGAATTCGCCCAATCCCAGGATTGCGGTGACTGTGGACATGATCTCCACGGGCACAGACATCAAGCCCCTGGAGTGTTTGATCTTCATGAGGGATGTTAAGTCCCAGGTCTACTTCGAGCAGATGAAAGGCCGTGGCACGCGGACCATATCGCCCACTGACCTGGAGTCGGTCACTCCTGGCGCGCGGCACAAGACCCATTTTGTGATTGTGGATGCGGTGGGAGTTTGCGAGAGGGACAAGAGCGACTCCCGGCCTCTGGAGAGGAGGAAGAGCGTATCCTTCGAGAGGCTAGTCAAGTCTGTAGCCCTGGGGGTGCGGAGCGAGAAGAACCTGACCACCTTGGCGGGCAGGCTGGCCCGGCTGGATCGGGAGCTGGAGGACAAAGACCGCCGGGATCTGGAGGCCGCAGCGGGCGAGAGATCCATGAAGCAGATCATCAATGGGCTATTGGATGCGGTGGACCCGGACAAGAAGGAAGCCCGCGCCAGGGAGATCTTTCAGACGGAGAAGCCGGACGAAAAGCAGATGGAGAAGGCGGGCAAGGAGCTGGCCAAGTCGGCGTGCCTTCCCTTCGACAGTCCCAAGTTCAGGAATGCCCTGATCGACATCAAAAAAAGAAACGAGCAGTACATTGATGAGCTCTCCAAGGACACGGTTCTTTTCGCCGGTGCCGACTCCCAGGCCCTGGAGAGGGCGGGCGCTGTGGCCAGCAGCTTCCGGCGCTTCATCGAGGAGAACCGGGATGAGCTGACTGCGCTACAGATCATATACAGCAAGCCCTACGGCCAGAGGCATCTGACCTTCGGGCAGATCAAGCAGCTGGCGGAGGCCATTGAGAAGCCGCCCTACCGGCTGACCACGGAGCTGGTCTGGCAGGCCTACGAAAAATTGGAGCGCTCCAGGGTCAAGGGGGCCGGGCCGCAGAAGCTGCTCACCAACATAATCTCCCTGGTGCGCTTTGCCACCGGGGAGAGCCCGGAGCTGGAGCCCTTCCCGGAGACGGTGCAGCAGCGCTTCCAGGATTGGATGGAGAGAGCGGAGGCGGCTGGCCAGAAATTCACGCCGGAGCAGAGGCAGTGGCTGGAGATGATCAAGAACCACATCGCCACCAGCGTGGCCATAGAGATGGAGGACCTGGAGCTGGCCCCCTTCTACGAGCGGGGCGGGCCGCTGAGGGCCTATAAGCTCTTCGGGGAGGAGCTGGGCAGGATTATGAATGAGCTGAATGAGGCGCTGGCGGGTTGAGATGGAATTACTTTCGCCCAGCTTGCGGAGACGATACATATATCAAGCGCCATATTAGGATAATTAAGAGGAAGATTCAATGTTAACCAAAGGAGAAAAGGGCATTTTATTTCTCCTCGATTGCTGCAACGGTCAGATCTCAAAGCTACGTTTAGTCAAGCTTCTATTTCTCATTTCGAAGCGGATTGCTCTCTATGATTTCATGCCGTATAAGTATGGTCCGTTCTCTTTTCAGCTCTATCACGACTTATCAAGACTTGAACGCGATGAATTTGTCTCGACCGACGACAATTCTGTGTTCCTGGAGAATAGAGATTTGCCCAAGATCGACTCAAAGGTAAAAAACATAATACGAATGAATTCCCAGAGATTTGCCACCCTGGATGATGGGATGCTGCTTGATCACATTTATGAAAAGTATCCGGAATATACGATATTCAGTCTTTATCGACGGACTATGGAATATGAGAGGGATTCTGCAGGAATTACCACAATAGGCTATGAAGGAAAGAGCATCGACAAATTCCTGAATGAATTAATAGTAAACAAAATAAATTTAGTTGCAGATGTTAGAAGAAATGCCTACAGCATGAAATTTGGGTTTCAGCGCTCCAAATTAAAAAATTACCTGGAAAAAATTGAAATTGACTATATTCACATTCCTGAGCTGGGAATATCATCCGACAAAAGAGAGAATTTGAAAACATATGATGATTATCAAGCATTATTTGCCCATTACCAGGACGAGCTAGATACGAAAAGAGACTATCTGGATGAGATAAAATCGATTGGAAAAAATAAAAAAGTGGCATTGATGTGTTTTGAAAAGGATGTAAAATTCTGTCATAGGGGCATAATTGCAAAGAGGCTCAGAGATGATGGAATCGAGGTTACCGATTTATGACCTGGGAAAAGAAGCGAGTATTAGTAACTGTGAAAGCCTATCCTGAAAAAAGCAAGAAATACGGCGAAGTTGTCTGCACCATCGGTTTGACCGATGAAGGCGACTGGATCAGGCTTTATCCGATACCATTCAATGTCTTTTCCGGGCGAGATGGACTTAAGAAGTACGATTGGATTGAGGTCGATTGTAAGAGAGCTGAAGAAAAATTAAGCCGAAAGGAAAGCTATCGAATTAGGGACGGCTCTCTTAAAATAACAGATAGGAGCCTTAGCCTAATAAAAGTTAAAGGGCGTGCAAATTGGGTTATGCGCAATAAGATTCTATTGAGCCATATTTCGCCGTCTCTTGAAGAGCTTAGAGATAATTTCGATGATGATCGAACATCAATTGGATTGATCAAACCTGCAGAATTATTGGAATTCTATAAAACAGATGAACTGAAAATCTATGGCGATACAAAATCATTCCAGCAATCTCTTTTCGGAACTTGCATTCCTGAAATTGAAGAGATTCCTCATCTTTTCAGCTATAGATTCAGATGTTTTGGATGCAAAGAGGGAACGGAACATAATATTCAGTGCGAGGACTGGGAACTATTTGAGTCCTACAGAAGCTGGGGGAAAAAATATGGCGATACCAGTTTACTTTGGGAGAAATTGCATGATAAATACTATCGATTGATGAAAGACAACGATCTTTATTTCTTTATGGGAATGTTTTCTCAATTCCCCACCTGGTTAATTGTTGGGTTGTACTACCCGCCCAGAAATCTGGAACCGTCGCATCGCTCTAAGAATCGAACATTAGATGAGCTGTAATTAAGATGACTGATAATTTTGCACGATTTCATGAGTGGGGCGGGATGGGGAGTGTCCATAATCTCTTTGGGCCGGACCTGGGCAGGATCATGAATGAGCTGAATGAGGCGCTGGCGGGATGATAAAATACCCGCTTAAATTGACGCAAGAATTCATAAAATTTTGATGCACTTTTAAGGAGATTACTTTCGCCCCGCTATGCTAAGCTTTATCATCTCTCACCACTTTATTTGCTTGCCTTTAATAAAAAGGAGGCAGAATGACAAAAGGAAAACAACATCATTTGGTCCCAAAAGGGGATAAATGGGCGGTTGAACGGTCAGGATCAGAAAGGGCCTCTGGCGTCTTCGAAACAAAGAAGGACGGCGAAAAAGCAGGAAGAAATATAAGCCGTAATCAGGGGACCGAATTCGTGATCCACAAAAAGAACGGCAAAATCCAGGGCTCGGATAGTCACGGCAATGATCCGAATCCTCCCAAAGACAAGAATTGACATTGATAGAGCCTTGGAAAGCAAACTTATTTTTTTATTATTTATATTTTGATTGCGAGATCAAACATCTGTCCTAGGAAACATTCATTAATGGTCCTTCAGGAAATAAGCATCGGTTTTGAGGAGGATCTGGATGGATTGTAAACTTGCCGAATTGCCAGAAGGTTGGGCATTGACGACCTATGAGCAGATAGGCAAGTGGTCCGGAGGAGGGACGCCCAGCAAGCAAATAGGCTCATATTGGATCGGTGGAGAGATACCATGGATCTCTCCAAAAGACATGAAATCACTTATTATTTATGATTCTGAAGACAGAATAACAGATGATGCCATCAAGAGTTCCTCTGCGAAGTTGATTCCTTCGGATTCATTGCTTTTTGTTGTAAGAAGCGGAATATTGAGAAGGACTCTTCCGGTCGCCCTAACGAGAATCGATGCGGCTGTAAATCAGGACTTAAAAGCTCTAACTCCCTCAGACCATATCTTCGCCGATTACCTCCTATACCATGCTCTGGCATTCAATAATGAAATCAGGCGTTCTTGTTCAAAAGACGGCACTACCGTTGAGAGCATTGAATTTTTTGCTCTGAAAGAATATCCTATTCCATTAGCACCTCTTCCCGAACAGCACCGCATCGTCGCCCGCATCGAGGAGCTTTTCAGCCGCCTGGATGCCGGGGTGGAGGCCCTCCGGCGGGCCAGGGCTCAGCTCCAGCGCTACCGCCAGTCGGTGCTCCAGGCGGCGGTGGAGGGCAGGCTCACGGTGGAGTGGAGGGCGGAGCACCCGGAGGTGGAGCCTGCGGAGAAGCTGCTGGAGCGAATCCTTGCAGAGAGACGCAAAAGATGGAAAGAGAGACTATCCTCAGAAGGAAACGGCTCTCCTGGATCAAAATACAAAGAACCCGCCAAACATATTCCGTCAGATTTGCCGTCTCTACCTAACAGATGGATTTGGACAAGCTACGATTCTGTGGCTATGTTTGTTACAAGCGGCTCTCGCGCCTGGAAAAAATTCCTTGGCAAAGGAGATGCTATTTTCATTTTACTGCAAAATCTACGTGAAAGACAACTAATTTTAGATGATCCAACTTTCATTGATCCACCTGATGGTGCAGAAGCAGATCGAACCAGAGTCTTAACTGGGGACATTTTAATCTCCATTGTTGGTAATACTGGTGTTACGTGTTTGGTTAGAGAAATCGGCGAAGCGTATGTGTCGCAAAGCGTTGCGCTAACTAGACCCATAAATTTGATCGATGGAGAATATTTAGAGTTTTATTTAACTAGCAAAATCGGACGGGATTTCTTCAAAGGAAAAGATTACGGAATGGGAAGAGGGCACTTATTGTTATCTCATATTAAAGAGACACCGATTATCCTTCCACCTATTGCCGAGCAACATGAGATTATCCGAGAAATCAGACTCCGCTTTTCAGTAATCATGGATCTAGATGAAGCAATCTATAGCAGCGAAATTCAAGCCAACCGTCTCCGCCAATCCATCCTCCAGCGCGCCTTCCAGGGCAAACTCGTTCCCCAAAACCCCAACGACGAGCCCGCCAGCCTTCTCCTGGAGCGGATAAGGGCGGAAAGGATAAAGCAATCTCCAAGAAGAGTCAGGAAGAGCACCATCCACCAGTCGAGGCTAGCCCAATGACAGAAGAATCAACCATCGTCCAGCGGCTCTGGAACTACTGCAATGTCCTCAGAGATGACGGCGTCAGCTACGGCGACTATGTGGAGCAGCTCACCTACCTCCTCTTCCTGAAGATGGCTCACGAGCAGACCCAGCCTCCCTACAACAAGCCCTCCACCATTCCCCCGGAGCTGGACTGGCCCAGCCTCACGGAGAAGGACGGCAACGATCTGGAGGCGCACTACCGCAGGGTCCTGGAGACGCTGGGAAAAGGGCCGGGCATGCTGGGGGTGATATTCCGCAAGTCCCAGAGCAAGATCCAGTCTCCGGCCAAGCTGCGCCGCCTGGTGGAGCTGATCAACGGAGAGACCTGGCTGGGCCTGGATGTGGATGTCAAGGGGGCCATCTACGAGGGCCTCCTGGAGAAGAACGCCGAGGATGTGAAGGGCGGAGCGGGACAATATTTCACCCCCAGGCCCCTCATCCGGGCCATTGTCGAGGCGGTCCGGCCCAAGCCGGGGGAGACCATAGGGGACCCGGCCTGCGGCACGGGCGGCTTCTTTTTGGCGGCTCATAGCTATTTAGAGAAAGAATATAAATTGGACCGAGACCAGCAGCTCTTCCTTAAGGAGAAGACCTTCCGGGGCACAGACATCGTGGACAGCGTGGCTCGCCTTTGCGCCATGAACCTGCATCTTCACGGCATCGGCGGCGAGAACAGCCCCATTGTGGTAGCCGATTCCCTGCTTCAGGAAGAGAGCGACAAGGTGGACATCGTCCTCACCAATCCGCCTTTTGGCAAGAAGAGCAGCGTCACCATCTCCAACGGCGGTGCAAAGGAGAGCCGCCAGGCGGAGACCTACAGCCGCCAGGACTTCTGGGCCACCACCTCAAACAAGCAGCTCAACTTCCTGCAGCACGTGCGGACCATGCTCAATACCAACGGCAGAGCAGCAATCGTGGTGCCGGACAATGTCCTCTTCGAGGGCGGAGCGGGGGAGACGGTGCGCAGGAGTCTCCTACAGAGCTGCGACGTGCACACCCTGCTGCGATTGCCAACCGGCGTCTTCTATGCCCAGGGGGTCAAGGCCAATGTGCTCTTCTTCGACCGGCGGCCCGCTGGAGAGATGCCCTGGACGGAGAAGCTGTGGATCTATGACCTGCGGACGAACAAGCACTTCACCCTCAAAACCAATCCCCTCAAGTACGAGGACCTGCAGGACTTCGTCCGCTGCTACAATCCGGAGAACCGCCGGGAGCGGACGGAGACGGAGCGCTTCCGTGCCTTCAGCTATGATGAGCTGGTCAAAAGAGACAAAGCAAGCCTGGACATCTTCTGGCTCAAGGACGAGAGCCTGGAGGACTCGGAGAACCTCCCCGAGCCGGAGATCCTGGCGGCGGAGATCGTGGAGAGCCTGGAGACGGCCCTGCAGGAGTTCAAGGCCATCTATGAGGAGCTGAGGGAGAGGGCCACGGATCAATGAGAACTTCCCCTCGTATCGATCCGCCGCAAATAGATGGGCGGGTGAATGCAAAGATATACATAATTATCAATTCAACATTAGAGCATATGAGCGAGATAGTCCTGCAGGTTCCGGATGATGCCTTGCTTGCCCTGAAGATGTCCCCGGATGAACTGGGAAATGAGCTGAGACTGGCAGCGGCCATAAAGCTCTTTGAACTGGGAAGACTATCATCGGGAGCCGCAGCAAGGCTGGCAGGGATGCCGAGAACGCTCTTTCTTATCAGGCTTGCAGCCTACGGGGTTGATACTTTTCGTCTGACCGAAGAAGAGCTAAAATCGGAGGCGGCTCTTGCCTGAAGTCGTCTGCAATACCTCTTAAAGCATCCTGGTAGCTTCTTTCGGCCTTGGCGTCTTGACCACCAGCACCCGAAACGGCGCCTCGCTCTCATTGATCCAGCGGTGAGGAATTTTGGCCGGGCTCTCCACCAGGCTGTCTGCGCCTACGCTGGCCCTCTCCTCTCCGATCTCCACCACCCCCCGCCCTTCCAGGACATAGAAGACCACATCCACCGGGGTGATGTGCTTTTTCAGGGCCTCGCCCGGCTGCAGGGTGATGTGCACTACCTGGGCGCTCTCGGTGTCGCTGATCGCTCTGGCGTCAACATTATGGGGATTGGGCTTGCTGGATACGGATTTCACTTCAGTTATCTTCATCTTTGACCACCTAGGATCGCTTTTAATCATGCTCTAATCGGCCAAACCTCTATTTGCGTTGCTGCTAACGGCAGCAATTCCAGAATGGTTATCATGGTCAAGGTATAAAGAGGGAGAAGTTTCTCTGCATATACCACAGATCTCTCAATCCGATGCGCTCTGATCTGTCTCTGTTCCTTTGTCTATCTTTTTATTGCAGCGCTCACAGATGCCGTAAATATCAAAGCGCTGCCTGAGAAAGCAAAATCCCTCCGATAGAGAGATACCGGATATCATATCCTGCAGGCCGGGCTGCTCCAGGCCATGAAGCCCGACGGCCGCGGCCTTACGGTGGTGGGCGACGATGCCCAGTCGATCTACAGTTTCCGCGGCGCCACGGTGCGCAACATCCTCGAGTTCCCCGACCAGTTCGATCCGCCCGCCCGGCGCGTCACGCTGGACCGCAACTACCGCTCCACCCAGTCCATCCTGGCCGCAGCCAACGACGTGATCGCCCAGGCCAAGGAGCGTTTCAGCAAGGATCTGTGGAGCGATCGCACGTCGGGTGAAAAGCCCCGGCTGGTGTCGGTGCGCGACGAGGCCGACCAGGCCGCCTACGTGGTCGAGCAGGTGCTGGCCCGGCGCGAGGCGGGGCTCAAGCTCAAGGCCCAG
>JADHEF010000614.1_pt1 | contig 33419 bp, 30 predicted proteins | sample 8952391 | NCBI WGS metagenome assembly JADHEF01 (sample SAMN16124439, study PRJNA663245) | bioreactor sludge metagenome | isolation source: sludge (nitrite) | place: India:Bengaluru | collected 2019-02-28 | reverse complement strand
GCCGACTCCATCGGGACGCCGGCGTCCATGAGGGCGAGGGAGCCGCCGCAGATCGTCGCCATCGAGGAGGAGCCGTTCGACTCGAGGATGTCGGAGACGACGCGGATCGTGTAGGGGAACTCCTTCGGCAGCACCGCGTCGATGGAGCGCCAGGCGAGGCGGCCGTGGCCGATCTCGCGCCGGCCGGGGGACCCGAAACGCTTCACCTCGCCGACGGAGAACGGCGGGAAGTTGTAGTGGAGGAGGAACTTCTTCTCGAACTCGCCCTCGAGGTCCTCGATGAGCTGGGTGTCGTCCGAGGTCCCGAGCGTGACCGTGACGAGCGCCTGCGTCTCGCCGCGCGTGAAGAGCGCGGAGCCGTGGGTGCGGGGGAGGACGCCGATCTCGACCTCGATGGGGCGGACCTGGTCGAACGCGCGGCCGTCGAGGCGCTTGCGGTCGCGGAGGATCGTCTCGCGCGTCATCACCTCGACGAGCTCGGAGATCGCCCGCTTGACCTGGGCCTTCTTCTCCGGCTGGTCTTCCGGGACGACGGAGACGGCGGCCTTCTTGACCTCCTTGATCTTCGCGTACGACTCGATCTTCCCCTTCCAGGTGAGGGCCTCCATCATCGGCCCGTCCCAGTTGCGGCGGACCTCGGCCATGACCTCGGCGGGGACCGGAGCGGGAGGCGTGAAGGCCTGCTTGACGACGCCCTGCCGGCGCTGGAGCTCCTCGATCGCGTCGATGACCTTCTGGAGCTCGCGGTGCCCCTCGAGGATCGCCTCGAGCATCAGCTCCTCGGAGCACTCCTTCGCGCCGGCCTCGACCATCGAGACGGCCTTGCGCGTGCCGACGACGACGAGGTCCATCACGGACTCCTCGCGCTCCTTCTTCGTCGGGTTGAAGACGAAGCGGTCGCCGATGCGCCCGACGCGGACGGCCCCGAGGACCTCCGTGAACGGGATCGGGTTCACGGCGAGCGCCGCGGCCGTGCCGTTGATCGCGAGGACGTCGGGGTCGTTCTCGCCGTCGGCCGAGAGGACGAGGGCGACGACCTGCGTCTCGAAGGCGTATCCGGCCGGGAAGAGCGGCCGGATCGGCCGGTCGATCATCCGGCAGGTCAGGATCTCCTTCTCGGTGGGGCGTCCCTCGCGCTTGAAGAAGCCTCCGGGGATGCGCCCGGCGGCGTACTGGTATTCCTTGTACTCGACCGTGAGCGGGACGAAATCGACGTCCTTCGGGTCGCGCGCGTAGCACGCGGTGACGAGGACCATGGTGTCGCCGAGACGGACGACAGCCGAGCCGTCGGCCTGCTTGGCCACCTTTCCGTTCTCGATCGTGAGGGCACGGCCTCCCACCAGGGCGGTGACGGATTCCTTCATCGTTTCCTTCTTTCGGCCGGGGAGGCCGGGGCGCGGCCCCGCGCCGGCGCAGCTCCTACTTGCGGAGCCCGAGGCGCTCGATCAGGGCCTTGTAGCGCGTCACGTCGCGCTTCTTCAGGTAATCGAGCAGGCGGCGCCGCTGGCCGACCATCTGGAGCAGTCCGCGGCGGGAGTGGTGGTCCTTCGCGTGCGTCTTGAAGTGCTCGGTGAGGGACTTGATCCGCTCGGAGAGGAGCGCCACCTGCACCTCGGGGGAGCCGGTGTCGCCCTCGTGCCTCTCGAAGGCCTTGATCGTTTCCGTCTTGGGAGTGATGGTCTGGGCCACGGTTCTCTATCCTTCTCTTCTCAATCTCGAACGGCAGAGGATAAGGTCCGCCGTCGATCGGGTCAATTTCGGGGCCAAGTCTCTGTCCGGTGAGAAGATGCCGTCTGGCCCGTTGTCGGTCCGCGTGTCTGGAAAGGGAGCCGGAGCCGGGCCGACAGGCCCCGGTTCCCCAGGGGAACAGATCAGTCTTGTAGCACGATCTTCGGTTTCGCGAGGGCGAGCGCGCCCCGTCCGAGCGGCTCGAGGTGACCGAGCGCGACGAGGTCGCCCTCGGCGAGGAGCCGGACCCAGGGCGCTCCGGTTGCCTCCGCCGGGACGCGAACCGGCACGGCGTGCCCTCTCCGCACCTTGACCGCCTCGCCGGGAAGGAGGGCGATCGACGGGAAGGGGAGCGGCACGTCCGAGAGAGGCATCCAGCTCGGCGGCGCGGTCCTCTCGGCGGGCGCGAGCGCCTCGAGCGCGGGGAGCGTCCGGGCCCGATCGAGCGAGAAGGGGCCGATTCGCGTCCGGCGAAGAGAGGCGAGATGCGCTCCGAGGCCGAGCTCCTTCCCGACGTCGTGCGCGAGGGACCGGATGTAGGTGCCGGAGGAGCAGTCGACGTGGAATCGGGCGATGTCGCCCGAGACCTCGACGGAGTCGAAGCGCGTGATCCGGATCTTCTTCGGCAGGTGCGGGACCGCCTCGCCCCGGCGGGCGAGCTCGTAGAACTTCTTGCCGCCGATCTTCTTCGCCGAGAAGGGCGGAGGGGCCTGCTCGAACTCCCCGACCCAGCGGGAGCAGGCGGCGCGGAGCTGGTCCGCGTCGGGGCGGGGGTCGGGGTGCGGCGTTCCCACGGGAGTCCCCTCCCGGTCGTAGGTGTCGGTCTCCACCCCGAACCTCATCGTCCCCTCGTAGCTCTTGTCGTAGCAGGTGAGGAACGACTGGAGCCGCCCGGCCCGGCCGACGCACAGGACGAGAAGCCCGGTCGCGGCGGGGTCGAGCGTGCCGGTGTGGCCGACGCGCCGCGTGCCGAGCAGCCGGCGGACGGCGTCGACGACGTCGTGGGAGGTCATCGCCTCCGGCTTGTCGACGAGGAGGAGGCCGGACGGGCCGTCGGCCGAAGGAACGCTCATCGCGGCTCCGCGGCGACCGCGGCGGAAAGCGCGCGGGTGATTTCGGCCCTGGCCGACTCCCACGTCCCGCTCACGCGGCACCCGGCGGCGTTCCGGTGGCCGCCGCCGCTTCTCTCCGCGGCGACGGACCGGACGTCCACGGAGCCCTTGGAGCGGAGCGAGCAGCGAAAGACACCCGGCTCGTCGCTCTCGCGGACGAGGGCGGCGGCCTTGACGCCTTCGATCCCGCGGGCCCGGTTCACGAGCCCCTCGCCGTCCGCCGCGTCGGCGCCCGACTCGGCGAGGAACCGCTTCGGCAGGGAGACGAGCGCGACGCGCCCCTCGTCGTGGAGCTCGAGCGTGCCGAGGACGAGGGCCTCGAGCTTGACGGTCGACAGCGGCTTCGCCTCGAAGAGGAACTCGTTGACGACGTCGGGCCTCACGCCCTCCGTGACGAGGCGAGCGCCGAGCGCGAGGGCGCGGGGAGTCGTGTTGCCGTAGCGGAAGGAGCCCGTGTCGGAGACGAGCGAGACCCAGAGGTTCGTGGCGATCTCGGGCGTCATCGGCCACTCCAGCCGGTCGAGGAGGTCGGCGACGACCTCGCCCACGGCTGCGGCCGGCTCGACCACGAGGTTGTGGGTGGCCCATCTCGTGTTGCCGGGATGGTGGTCGAGGTTCACCGTCGTTCCGGAGAGAAGCTCCGGAAAGCCCGGCCGCTCGGCCTCGGGGCACTCCATGACGATCGCGGCGTCCCAGCCGCTCGGCCAGTCCGGCGGAAGGGCCTCGGAGACGACGGCGTCCGCGACCCCCGGCATCCCGTCGTAGGAGCTCGACCAGCGGTCGCGCATGACGACGCGGGCTTCCCTCCCGCGCGCGGCGAGGGCCTGCGCGAGGGCGAGCGCCGACCCGAGGGAGTCGCCGTCGGGGTTCCGGTGACCCGTCAGGAGGAACCGGCGGCCCGAGGAGAGGAACTCGGCGACGGTCTCGAAGTCCGTCACGCTCACGCCTTCTCGTCCCCGCCGTCGTCTCCGCCCTCGTCCTCGGGATGGGGCAGGTGCCGGAGGATCTCCTCGATGCGCGCGCCGCGCTCGAGGCTGTGGTCCTCCTCGAAGCGCAGCTCCGGGGAGTGCCGCAGGTGGCAGTTGCGCCCGACCATGCCGCGGAGCATCGGGGCCGCGCGGTTCAGCGCCGCGACGCTCCGCTCGAAGGCCCCCTCGCCGCCGAGGACCGAGACGAAGACCCGGGCGGAGCGGAGGTCGGGGGAGAGGACGACGTCGGTGATCGTGGCGAAACCGACGGCGGGATCGGAGATCTCGGTCCTGAGAAGCCGGGCGAGCTCCTCGCGGACGACGTCGGCGACCTGACGGGGACGGCGGCGTTCCTTCACGAGGCCTCCTGTTCGGCGCCGAACGAGGAGCCGGCGTCGCCGACGTCCCCGTATTCGAGGAACTCGCTGCGCAGCGAGGTGAGCTCGACTCCGGACTCCTCGGCCCACTCCTCGACGAACGCGACGACCTTCCCGAGGAGCGGCTCGAGGCCGGAACGGTCCGGGCCGACCGCGGCGACGCCCACGGAGGCGCGCTGGAGGAGGTCGTGGTGGGCGACCTCGGCGGCCGAGATCTCGAAGCCGCCGCGCAGGCGCGCCTTGAGCGGCCGGAGGAAGGCCCGCTTCTCCTTGAGCCCGCGGCAGGTCGGGAGGTGGAAATCGAAGACGGCGAGGGCGACGACCATCGGTTCTCCGGGACGACGAGGTTCCGGGGGGTCCTCCCCGGGGCGCGCGCCCCGGGGAGGGCTTCCGGCCCTACGTCAGCGAGGCGGCGACCTCCTCGGTCACGAAGGCCTCGATGACGTCGCCGACCTTGACGTCCTGGTAGCCGGCGATGCCGATGCCGCACTCGAAGCCGCTCTTGACCTCGGAGGCGTCGTCCTTGAAGCGGCGCAGGGAGCCGATCTTCCCCTCGTAGATCACGCGGTTGTCGCGGAGGAGCCGGGCGTTCGCGCCGCGCGGGATCACGCCTTCGACGACCATGCAGCCGCAGATGAGGCCGATCTTCGGGATGCGGAAGGTCTCGCGCACCTCGGCGCGGCCCTTCGCGACCTCCTTCTGAACGCTGTCCAGGAGGCCGGCCATCGCCTTCTTGATCTCGTCGGTGAGGTTGTAGATGACCGAGTAGAGGCGGATGTCGACGCCTTCCTTCTCGGCGAGCTCCTGGGCCTTGCGCTCCGGCCTCACGTTGAAGCCGATGACGATGGCCTCGGACGCCGAGGCGAGCAGGACGTCGTTCACGGAGATCGCGCCGACGCCGGAGTGGAGGACGTTGACCTTCACCTTGGCCGTCGAGAGCTTGTTGAGCGACTGGGTGATGACCTCCTCGGAGCCGTGGACGTCGGCCTTGAGGATGATCGGGAGCTCCTTGACCTCGCCCTTCGCCATCCGGCTGAAGAGCGAGTCGAGCGAGAGGCGCGAGGACTTGGCCAGGGCCTCCTCCCGCTCCTTCTGCTGGCGGAAGCCGGTGACCTGGCGGGCCTTCGACTCGTCGTCGACGACCTGCAGGGAATCGCCCGAGTTCGGGATGTCCTCGAAGCCCATGACCTCGACGGGGGTCGCCGGGCCGGCCTCGAGGACGCGCTGGCCGCGGTCGTCGAGCATCGCGCGGACGCGGCCGACGGCCGATCCGGCGAAGAAGATGTCGCCGACGCGGAGAGTGCCCTGCTGGACGAGGACGGTGGCGAGGGTGCCCCGGCCCACCTCGCGCCGCGCCTCGAGGACGACGCCGCGGGCGGGCCCGTCGACGGCGGCCTTGAGCTCGAGGAGGTCGGCCTGCAGGAGGATCATCTCGAGGAGGGCGTCGATGCCGATCTGCTTCTTCGCGGAGATCTCGCAGGCGACGATCTCGCCGCCGTACTCCTCGACGAGGACGCCCTTGTCGGCGAGGGCCTGCTTGACCCTCATGACGTTCGCCTCGGGCTTGTCGATCTTGTTGATGGCGACGACGACGGGGACCTTCGCCGCGCGGGCGTGGTCGATCGCCTCGACCGTCTGCGGCATGACGCCGTCGTCGGCCGCGACGACGAGGACGACGATGTCGGTCGCCCGCGCGCCGCGGGCGCGCATCATCGTGAAGGCCTCGTGGCCCGGGGTGTCGAGGAAGACGATCGCGCGGCCCTTGGCCTGGACGCGGTAGGCGCCGATGTGCTGCGTGATGCCGCCCGCCTCGCCCTCGGCCACCTTCGCCTTGCGGATGGAGTCGAGGAGGGACGTCTTGCCGTGGTCGACGTGGCCCATGACCGTGACGACGGGGGCGCGGGGCTTCTTGTCGGCGGTGGAGGCGGCGCTCTCCGCGTCGGCTTCCGTCTGGGCCTGCTGGCGCGAGAGCTCGAGGTCCTCCTCGAACGAGACGACCGCGGCCTCGATGCCGAAGTCGCGGGCGACCTCGACGGCGAGGTTCGGGTTCACCGGGTGGTTGATCGCCGCCAGGATCCCTCGGCCGAGGAACGCCTTCACGAGGTCCTTCGCGAGGATGCCGGTCTTCTCGGACAGCTCCTTGACCGTGACGCCCTCGGAGAGGAAGACGGGGCCGCTCTGGTCCTTCTTGACCTCCACGACGTCGCCCGTCTCGGTCATCATCGTCCGCTTGCCGGCGCGGCGCTGGGCCGACTTGGAGATCGGTCGGTTCGGATCGACGTCCTCCCCCTCGCCGGGGATGGCGCCCGGGACGTCCTCGTACGTGTCCTCCTGGTAGGTGCCGAGGAAGTCACGGACGTTCGTGGCGAGCGCGGAAGCTTCCTTCGTCCGGAGCTTCTTGGAAGCAGTCTTCTTGTCGTCCTTCTTGGGCGGGACGGCGCTGCCGCCCTTGACCGCGTCCTTGCGGCGACGGTCCGGGGTGCCGGGGACGGGCGGGGGCATGGCGGGAGCCATCGGCCCACGCCCGAGACCTCCGGGGCGGGGGGCGAAACCGGGGCGCGGAGCGAAGCCGGGCCGCGGGGGCATTCCCGGGCGCGGGTGGGCGCCCGGGGCGCTCGCGACCGGCGCGGCCGGACGGGCGATCGGAGCGCCGGGCGTCGGGCGCGCGACCGCGCGGATCGTCGCGGCGCTCGGCGGCGCGATGACGGCACGGCCGGAAACGCCGGACCGGGCGGCCGGGGCCGTGGAAGCCTGGGGAGCGGGTCGCTGGGCGGCCGGCGGAGCCGGGGAGGCTGCGGACGGGGACGGAGCCGCGACGGGCTGCCCCGGGGCCGTCGTCGCCCTCGGGGCGACGGGGTCGCCCGCGCGCTTGAGGATGCGTCCCAGGGCGCCGGACGGAACCGGAGGCCGGGCGCCGGGCGTCGCCGGCTTCTGGGCGGCGGCACGCAGGCTCGCGGCGGAAGCCGTCTGAATGCCGCCGGTGGTGCGCCGGATGGCGCCGCTCGCGGCCCCGGCGGCTCCGGTGGCCGGGGCGGCCGCGGTGGTCGCGGTGGTCGCGGCGGAAGCCGCGGCGGACGGGGCCGCCGCGGCCGCGGGAGCCGCCGTTCGCGGGGTGGCCGCGGACCGGCTCGAGGTGTGCCGGGCCGGGTGCGCGGCGGGCGCCGCGGGTGCGGCGGCGACCGGCTCGGCCGGCGGGGTGGCCGGGGATGCCTCCGGGGCGGGAGCCGGCTCGGCCACGACAGGAGGGGTGGCCTCGGCCCGAGGGGGCTCCGGCTTCGTCTCCGGGACCGTCTCGACGACGGCAGCCTCGACCTTTGCGACAGGCGCGGGCGGCTCGGGGGACGGCTCCGGCTCGGCGACGGGCCGGGCTTTCGCCGTGGCCGCCTTCCTGACGGGGGGCGCGGCCTCGACGGGAGGCTCCGCCGCGGCCGGTGCCTTTGCCATAGCCGGCTCGGGAGCGACGGGTGCCGGCTCCGGCGCGACCGGTGCGACCGGCGCGACGGTGGCGGACTCCGGAGGCGCCGTCACGGCCTCCGCTTCGGACGCCGGCTCGGCGTCGGGAGCCTTCTCGACGATCTTGATCCGCTTCAGGGCGGCGCGTTCGGCCTTCGGCTTCGGTGTCCCCGTGGCTCCCGCGGAGGGAGGGGGAGCGACCGGCGTCTGCCGGACGATGAGCGTCTTGGGGGCCTGGGTCTTGCCCGTCAGGATCGCCTGGGCGGTCCCGGGGTCGAGCACCGACTCGGCGGACTTGACGTCGACGCCGATCCCCTGCAGAAGGAAGAGGACCTCCTTCGCGGGCTTTCCCATCATCCGGGCGAGCTCGGTCACGGTGAACTTCGCGGACATCGTCTTCACTTCTCGGGGTTCTCCGTATCCGGCCCGCCGACTCCGGGCTCCTCGCTCGCCGACTCTTCCGTCGTATCCGTCTCGTCCGCAGCGCCGTCCTCGCCGGCGGGCTCGGAGGAGCCCTCCTCGTCTTCGGCCGCCGCCTCTTCGGACTCCTCGTCGTCGGTGGCGAGGAGGTCTTCCTCGTCCTCCTCGGCCTCCTCCGCAGGAGCCGATTCGAACGCGCGAAGGGCGTCGAGAGCCTCCTCGCGCGAGTCCTCGTCCGCGATCGCGGCGTCGAGGCGGCCCATGGCCTCCTCGTCCTCGCCGGTGTCGGCGTCGAGAACCTCGCCCACCGTCTCGAACCCGCCGGCCGCGAGCGCCTCGAGCGCCGCAGGGTCGAGCCCCGCGACGTCGGAGAGCGCGGTGCCGCGGCGCTGCGAGGCGAGGAGCATCCGCTGGAGGGCCTGGGCGACCTGCTCCTTCACGGCCTGCTCGCTCTTGATGTCGATCCGGGCGCCGACGAGCGCGGAGGCGAGGCGGACGTTCTGCCCGCGCTTGCCGATGGCGAGCGAGAGCTGGTCCTCCTCGACGATGCACTCGAGGGTCGGCAGGGTCTCCTCGCCCTCTTCGACCGGCTCGTCCTCCGCCGCCATCAGCGAGACGCGCGTGATCTTCGCGGGGGAGAGGGCGTTCTGGGCGTACGCGATGATGTCTTCCGAGAACTGGATGATGTCGATCCGCTCCCCGCGCAGCTCGCGGGTGATCGCCTGCACGCGCGCGCCGCGCATGCCGACGCAGGCGCCGACCGGGTCGACGTCCCTCTCCCGCGACGAGACCGCCACCTTGGCCCGGTCTCCCGGCTGGCGGACGCAGCCCCGGATCACGACGGTCCCGTCGTAGATCTCCGGGACCTCCATCTCCATGAGCTTCATCAGGAGCTCGGGAGCGGTCCGCGAGAGGACGACCTGGGCGCCCTTCGGGTTGCGGTGAACGTCGACGAGAACGCCGCGGACCCGTTCGCCCTGCGTGTAGCGCTCGGCGCGGGACTGGTGCTCCCTCGGGATGACGGCCTCGGTGCGGCCGAGGTCGACGATCATGTCGCCCCGCTCGAAGCGCTTCACCGTCCCGGTGATCAGGTCGCCGAGCTTCGGGGCGTACTCGTTGTAGATGTTGTCGCGCTCGGCCTCGCGGACCTTCTGGTAGAGGACCTGCTTGGCGCTCTGGGCCGCGATTCGGCCGAGCCCCTCGGTCGACCGGAAGAGCCGGATCTCGTCGCCGATGGCGGCGGCCTCGGGGCCGACGGGGGACGCGGCGCCGTCGGGATCGCGCACGATCTGCCAGCTCTGCCCGGAGAACTCGCCGGCGAGGAGCGCGGGGACCTCCTCCGGGAGGAGCTCGATCCAGGGGAGCCGCACTTCCTTGTCGGCGTCCGGCGCGACGGCCGGGGCCGGAGGAGCGACCATCCCGATCGGGAGGTCCTCGGGGTCGATCGCGGGGACGGCCGGAACCTCCGGCTTCGTCTTCTGCTCGACGATCCGGTAGGGAGTCCAGGCCGTGAGCTCGCCCGTCGCGGGGTCGAAGCGCGCGGTGATCTCCCGGACCTTGTAGACCTTGCGCGCCGCCGTGGCGACCGCCTCCTCGAGCGCGGAGACGAGCCGGTCGAGCTCGATCTCCTTGTCGCGCGAGGCGGCCTTGAGGGCGTCGAGCATCTCGATCGCCTTGGTCGGGGGCGGGGCCTTGGCCGCCTTGGCGGCCTTCGCGGAGCGGGCCGTTCTGGGCCGGGAGGCGGTTGTCGGGGCCTCGGTCGAGCTCATCGTGTCGGGTTTCTCCATGCGCGGCGGTGTCCGGTCGGTCTCGGGTTCAGAACTCGGGGATCAGGCGGACGACCTTGACGTCGCCGAACCGAACAGTGTAACGGCGCTTTCGGTCTTCGTCCATGACGACGAGCGACTCGCCCTCGACGGCTTCGAGAAGCCCCTTCATCCTCTTCGCGCCGTCGACCGGCACGTCGGTCGCGACCCGGACGCGGCGGCCGGCGAAGCGCCGGCAGTCGTCGAGCGTCCAGAGCGGTCGATCGAGGCCGGGAGACTCGACCTCGAGGAGCCAGGAGCCCGGGATCGTCTCGTCGCCCTCGAGGATCGGGTCCGCGAGGTGCGAGGCGGTTTCGCAGTCGTCGAGGGTGACGCCTTCGGGGCGGTCGATGGTCAGGGTGAGGCGCCCCTTCCGGGCGCCGGGGACCCATCCGACGTGACAAAGCTCGAGGCCCTTCTCGGCAAGGGCCTCTCGTATGCGCCCGAGGGTCTCGGCGCGAATCGGAAGATCGGGTCGTGTCAGCGTCGTCACCAATGAAAAGGGCGGGCGTCGAAGCCCACCCTCAAGCCCTTGAAAGTCAGCTCCCAGAAGGTGATTCATACCACTGCCCAGCCTTCCGGGCAAGCCGGCGCCGGGTAAGATGGGGCGCCGGAGAGCTGCCGGGCGTGGCATGGAGTTCCCATACGCCGAGCCGAGCGAGCTTTCGTGTCGCCCGATCGAGATTTGAAGACCACCTCTCCAGGCCTGCTCGGCCTCGATCCGTCCCGACCCGGGGACCAGACGCCCATTCCCTGGCCGCCGCCGGGGGGGCTCGCTCCGGCGCACGACCCCTTCGCCCGCCCGGCGCCCCTGGAGGAGGAGGTTCCCGTTCCGCTGCTGGCCCTCGACCTCGAGGAGGCCGCGGTGGCGGAGGCGGCCCCGTCGCGCTGGAGCTTCACCCGCGACAGGGCGGTCGTTCTCTCCGTCCTTCTGCACGCCCTGTTCGGCCTTTTCGTCGTCCTCGCGCCGGCTCCCGAACAGCCGTCGAACCCCGACGAGCTGCCGCCGGACCTCCTCGGGCTCAACAAGCTCTGGGCCGTGCCCCCTCAGAATCCGCCGATCCCCGTCCATTTCTACCCCGCGCCCGGACCGAAGGCCCCGGAGCCGGGGCCGAATCCGCGGCTCTCCGACCTCGATCGAAGGGCCGGCGGCGGTGACCCGCGCCTCCCGAAGGCGGAGACGCCGAAAGCGGTCGCCGGTCCCGGGATTCGCGACCTGGCGCCGGGGCGCCGCGGACCCGGACGCGGGCCTGCAGACGAGGCCCGCGCGGCGGCCGAGGCCGCGCGCCTCGCGGCCGCGGCCGCCGCGACGGAACGCGGAGAGGGGGGGCAGGTCGCGGACGTCTCCGAGGACGGGAAGGGCGCTTCGGCCTCGAAGGGGCTGGCCGGGCTGGCGGCGAGCCCCCTCCGCCAGATCGGGCCGGAGCAGGCCGCGCGCCCCGGCGCCGCGCCCGCGCGGTCCGGCGCCCCCGGAGGCGGCGGCGAAGAAGGGGGCGGCTGGGAGTCGGAGGGGGGCTTCGTCGACTCCGGACCCCTCTCCTTCGACACGAAGGGATACGACTGGGGAGCGTACGCGGCGGAGATGATCCGCAAGATCAAGCGGAACTGGGAGATCCCGAAGCTCGCGCACTACGGCATGAAGGGGCGGCTCGTGGTCCGCTTCTACCTGCTGCGGGACGGGCGGGTCGAAGGGCTTCGCCTCCTCGTGTCGTCCGGCGTTCCCCCGTTCGACAACGCCTCCATGCAGGCGATCCGGAGCTCGAACCCGTTCCGGCCGCTCCCGGCCGACTTCCCGAATCCCCGGGAGGGGGTCACGATCACGTTCCTGTACAACATCCGCCCGGAGGACGAGGGGAAGCCCGGCGCGCCCGCGGAGCCGCCGCGGCCGCTCCTTCCCAGATAGTCTCCGGCGGGCGACAATGTCAGGTTCGACCCCGGCCTGAACGACGCTGCTTCGCCGGGCATAGGCCTTGCTTCGCAGGGCTTCGATGGAGAAAGAGACCATGCAGACCAGGACCAAGGTTCTCTCGCTCACTGCGCTCGTCCTCGCGGCGGTCGTCTTCGGGATGATCCTCGCGGGGAGCCTCGATTTCACCCGCGCCGCGTCAGCCGACGCCGCGACCTCGACGGCCGCGCCCGCCGTCGCGAGCGCCCCGGCGCGCGTCGCGCCGGTCGGCCTCCCCTCCTTCGCGGACATCGCCGACCAGGCGATGCCCGCCGTCGTCTCGATCCGGTCCACGGACATCATCAAGCCGGATCAGAAGCGCCGGGGGATGGACCGCTTCTTCGGCGACACGCCGTTTCACCCCTTCTTCGGCCCGGAGCGCCGCCAGGGCTCGGGTGAGGACGAGGAGGAGCAGCAGCAGTCGGGCGGGACCGGCTTCCTCATCGAGGCCGACGGCTTCGTCCTGACGAACAACCACGTGATCGACGGGGCCGAGAAGGTCGAGGTGACCGTCGGCGAGACGGACGTCTTCAAGGCGAAGGTCGTCGGCCGCGACCCGGCGACGGACCTCGCGCTCCTGAAGATCGAAGGGAACCGCCCCTTCCCGACGCTCCCGCTCGGAGACTCCGACCGGATCCGGGTCGGCGAGTGGGTGATGGCGATCGGCGACCCGCTCCAGTTCGAGAAGACGGTCACGGTCGGCGTCGTCTCGGGGAAGGGACGCGCGCCGCGCCTCTCGGAAGTGACCCGCTCCTTCGAGAACCTGATCCAGACCGACGCGGCGATCAACTTCGGCAACTCGGGAGGCCCCCTCGTGAACGCCGCGGGCGAGGTGATCGGCATCAACACCGCGATCTCCCGCGCCGCCCAGAACATCGGCTTCGCCGTCCCGATCAACGTGGCGCGCCGGCTCATCCCGCAGCTCAAGGAGGGGAAGGTCGTGCGCGGCTACCTCGGCGTGACGATCGGTCCCGTCGGCGCCGACCTGCAGGACGCGATGGGGCTTCCGAGCCGCGACGGCGCGCTCGTCCAGTCGGTCGAGCCGGGGCGGCCGGCCGCCAAGGCCGGGATCCGCCACGAGGACGTCATCATTCGCGTCGACCAGACGCCGGTGCGGAACAACCGCGACCTGATCGACTACGTCTCCGGGAAGCGTCCCGGTACGAAGGTCACCCTGACGTTCCTGCGCGGCGGGAAGGAGATGACCGCCGTCGCCACGCTCGAGACGCGCGCCGAAGAGGGCGAGGCGCCGGAGGCGGAGCCGGCCGAGGACGAGCACCGCGAGAAGATCGGGATCACCGTGGAGGAGCTGACGCCGGCGGCCCGGCGGGACCTCTTGATCGGCAAGGAGATCGAGGGGGTCGTCCTGACCCACGTGAAGAACGTCTCGGCCGCCGCGGACGCCGGCCTGCGCCAGGGGGACGTCATCCAGGAGGTGAACGGCCGGCCCGTCGGGACGGTCGCCGCCTTCCGAGCCGAGCTGAAGAAGGCCGGGGACGCGCGGTTCGCGCGCTTCTACGTCCATCGCCCCGGGCCGCGGCCGGCGAACTTCGTCGTCGCGGTCCGCCTCAAGGACTGAGCCGCAGCCCCGTCCGGGGCCGGTCCGAACGCCCCGCGCCGTCCGGCGCGGGGCGTTCGCGTTCCCGGCGGAGCGTCGAAGCGGGTTTCGAGGCATCATCCGGGGCGGTGAACGCCGAGACGAAAGTGCTCTACGACATCCGGACGGAGCCGGCGCCCGTCGGCGGGACGATCGTGAGCGGCCTGGGCGGGGTCCTCGTCGGCGTCGTCCTCCTCGCCGTCGTCTGGCGTCACAGGCAGCGCGCCGCGCGCACGTTCGCGTTCCTCTGGATCCTCGGCTGGGGCGGGCTCTCGGCCTTCACCGTGTACGGGATCGCGTCCCGGCATCGGGATGCGCGCGGCTGGCTCGAGAGCCGATCCGTCGAGGTCGTCGAAGGAGAGGTCGACCAGCTCTCGCCGGCGACGTCCGACCAGAAGGGGATCGAGACGTTCCGGATCGGCGACCGGCTTTTCCGGATCGAGGACGGCCAGACGAAGACGCCGGGCCTGAACCGGAGCTCCGTGAGGGGCGGGCCGATCCGCAGCCGGGCGACGGTCCGGCTGACGGTCCACGACGGCACGATCCTCAGGGTCGAGGAGCTGGCCCCGCCGCCGGCGGAGCCCTCCGCGTCCTGACGGGGCGCCGGCCGCGCTACGACGAGGCGAGAGCCGGGTCGAGCGGTGCGGGCGAATGCGGCGCGGCCGGGGCCGGGGCCGCGGAGGAGACCGGGACGAAGTCGTGCCGGTTCGCCCGGACGACGCGACCGCCCTCGTCGCGCACGACCCTCTCGTAGTAGGCGTCCCGCTCGAACGGCTCGCGGCCGGCGGAGCGGATGAGGCGCTCCATCTCGAGGCGCGAGAGGCCCGCCTCGGTCGTCGCCCCCGCCGCGTGCGTGATCGTCTCCTCCGTTACCGTCCCGACGAGGTCGTCGGCTCCGAAGTGGAGCGCGACCGGCGCGAACTTCTCGCCGATCTGGACCCAGTAGGCCTTCACGTGGTCGACGTTGTCGAGGAGGAGCCGGGCGGCCGCGATGACGCGCAGGTCGAGGGTCCCGCTCGTCGCCGGGAGGTGCGCGAACGGCGTCCCGTCGGGGTGGAACGCGAGCGGGACGAAGCCGAGGAACCCCTTCGTCTCGTCCTGCAGGTCGCGGATACGGAGGAGGTGGTCGACGCGCTCCTCGTCGGTCTCGATCGACCCGTAGAGCATCGTGACATTCGTCTTCACGCCCTCGAGGTGGCAGAGGCGCGCGATCTCGAGCCAGCGCTCGCCGTCGATCTTGTTCGTGCAGATGACGTCGCGGACCCGTTTCGCGAAGATCTCCGCCCCGCCGCCGGGGCAGGAGTCCATCCCGGCGTCCCGGAGCTCGCGGATCGTCTCGACGAGGTCCTTCTTGCCGACCCGGGCGAACCAGTCGAGCTCGACCATCGTCCACGCCTTGATGTGGACGCCCGGGAAGCGGGCGCGGAGCGTGCGAAGCAGGCCCGGGTAGTAGTCGTAGGGGAGCGAGGGGTGGAGCCCGCCGACGACGTGGAGCTCGGTGATGCCGTCGTGCCAGCCTGCGGCCGCCTCGCGGACGGCCTCCTCGATCGCCATCGTGTAGCCGCCGGCGACGCCCGGCTTGCGCGCCCAGGCGCAGAGGCCGCAGTCGACCCAGCAGAGGTTCGTCGGGTTCAGGTAGCGGTTGACGTTGTAGTAGCCCCGGTTCCCGTGCCGCCTCTCTCGCTCGCGGTTCGCGAGGGCGCCGACGCCGAGGAGGTCCGGCGAGCGGAAGAGGACGAGGCCGTCCTCGAACGACAGCCTCTCGCCGGCGAGGGTCCGCTCGGCCACCTTGCGGAGCGCCGGGTCGGCGAGCCGCCCGAGAAGCCGTTCGGCCGGCTCGGGAGGGGGCCCGGCCGCCGTCGCGAAAGTCCCCGCCGGCGCGCCGGCGCCGCAGGCCGTCACTCGGGGACGTCCTCCACCGAGTCGGGGCGCGAGATCAGCGGCGGAAGCTGCTGCTCGGCCACCGCCTTCGGGTGGAGCTCGTCGTGCCGTCCCTCGTAGCGGTCGTAGCAGGCTCGGCAGAAGCGGTAGTCGGGGCGGAAGGCGTAGTCGACGACCGTCCCGACGGCGAGGAGCTCGTCGGCGCCCTCGCCGCACGAGTCGCAGGAGCCGGTCATCCTGAGGAGCTTCCAGACGGGTCCGGACATGTCCTCCCGTGCCGGTCCGAGAGGCCGCCGCCCCACGTGCCGAGGGCGGCCCGGATCGCGTTCGAAAAGGCCCAGACGAGAGGGATCCCGGCCGCGGAGACGCCCACCTCGCGCGCCTTCAGGAGGAGGAACGTGTCCGACGAAGCCGAGAGCGTGAAGAGGGCGACCGCCGCGACGGCGCGGCGAAAAGCGGGCGGGAGCGGGGCGGCGGGCGCACGGACGACCGAAGCCGCCGCCTCCGGGCGCGGGGCCTCCCGGACGCCCAGGACGAGCACGAGGAGGGCGAGCGCCGCCGGGACGACGGAGAGCGCGAGAACCGTCCGGAGAGGGAGCGCGAGGAGGCCGAGGAGCGCCGCGGCGAGGAGCGGCCCGGCGACCGCGCCGGCGTTGTCCATGGCGCGGTGGAGGCCGTAGGCGGCCCCCCGGCGGTCGGGCGGCGTCACCTCGGCGATGAGGGCGTCGCGCGGGGCCGAGCGGACTCCCTTGCCGATCCGGTCGAGGAAGCGGACGAGGAGGACGTGCGGCCAGATCGCGGCGAGGGCGACGAGGGGGCGGACGGCCGAGGAGACCGCGTACCCGGCGACGACGAGCGGCTTCCGCCGCGTCGCGCGATCCGAGAGCCGGCCGGAGACGACCTTCACGGCCGCGGCCGTCGCCTCGGCGACCCCCTCGATCACGCCGAGCGCCGCGGCGGGTGCGCCGGGGAGGGAGGCGAGGAGGAGCGGAAGGAGCGGAAAGATCATCTCGGACGAGGCGTCGGTCAGGAACGAGACCGCGCCGAGGGCGAGGACCGTCCGCGGCAGGCGGGAGCGAGAATGCGTGCCGGTGCTGCTCTCCACGACGGCGTTCATTCTGCGTGTCGACGCCCTCTCTGAGAAGGACGTGGCCGCGACGCTCCTGACCCGCGACGCGGGGCTCCTCCGCGCCGCGTTCCGGGGGGCGCGCCGGCGCTTTCGCCACGGAGCGCTCCTCGAGCTCCTGACGGAGGTCTCCGTCACGCTCTTCCGGAAGGAGGGGGCCGAGCTCGCCCGCGGAGACGGGCTCGAGCTCGTGAAAAGCGCGTTCGGCCTCGCCTCGAAGCCCGAGACGGCGATGCTCCTGCCGTACGTCGCGGAGAGCCTCTCGACGTTCCTCCCGGAGGCGGAGGCGGCGCCGGAGGCGTACCGGCTCGCGCGGCACGTCCTCGACGCGCTCGAGGAGGGCGCCCCGCCCACGCTCGCCGCCCGTTACTTCGAGACCTGGCTCCTTCGCCTCGCCGGTCTCCTGCCGGGAGGGACGGAGTGCGCCTCCTGCGGCCGCAGCCTCGCGACCGGGGGCGCCCGCTTCGACCCCGAGCTGCCCGGCCTCGTCGGCGACGAATGCGCCCCTCCCGGAGCGGTCCCCGTCTCCGGCGCGGCGCTGCGCCTCCTCGCCGACGTCCGCCGGTCGCGGCTCGACGACCTCGCGCGGCGAGGGGCCGGAGATCGCGAGTCGCTCCGCGCGCTCGACGCCCTCCTTCGGGAGGTTCGCCGCCGCTTCCTCGGGCACGAGCTGAAGAGCCACCGCTTCCTCGACAGCCTCTCGGGCAGCCCGTGACGCGGGCGCCCGGCCCTGCTAACCTCCGCCGCTGCCGCAATTTCGCGCGCCTCAGACCGGAGCGAGCATGGACTTCCAGACGCTGATCCTGAAGCTGTCCGAATACTGGGCCTCCCGCGGCTGCATCCTCGAGCAGCCGTACGACACCGAGGTGGGGGCGGGGACCATGCACCCGGCGACGTTCCTCCGGGTCCTCGGCCCGGAGCCGTGGCGCTGCGCCTACGTGCAGCCGTCCCGGCGGCCCGCCGACGGGCGGTACGGCGAGAACCCGTTCCGCCTCGTGAAGCACTACCAGTTCCAGGTCGTGATCAAGCCGTCGCCCGCCGACATCCAGGACCTCTACGTCGACAGCCTCCGGGCCATCGGCATCGAGCCGGCCGAGCACGACCTGCGCTTCGAGGAGGACAACTGGGAGTCGCCGACGCTCGGCGCCTGGGGCGTCGGCTGGCAGGTCCTCCTGGACGGGATGGAGATCACTCAGTTCACCTACTTCCAGCAGGCGGGCGGCATCGACCTCGCGCCGATCACCGCGGAGATCACGTACGGGCTCGAGCGGCTGACGATGTTCCTCACGCGCACGCGGAACGTCATGGACATCGAGTGGGCGCCGGGCGTGCCGTACGGCGAGGTGCGGAAGCAGGACGAGTTCGAGGTCTCGAAGTACGGCTTCGAGGTCGCCGACACCGACCTCCTCCGGCTCCTCTTCGAGAGGCTCGAGGCGGAATCGGGGCGCTGCCTCGCGGCCGGCCTCGTCGTCCCCGCCTACGAGACGGCGCTGAAGTGCTCGCACGCCTTCAACCTCCTCGACGCGCGCGGGGCCGTCTCGGCCACCGAGCGGGTCGGCGTCATCAAGCGCGTCCGGGACCTCGCCGTCGGCTGCGCGAAGGCGTGGGTCGCTGCGCGCGAAAGCCTCGGGCACCCGCTCCTCCCGAAGGAGACGCCGTTGCCCGAAGCGGCCGAAGCCGGGAACGGGGAGGCCTGAGATGTCGGAATTCCTGCTCGAGATCCTCGCCGAGGAGATCCCCGCGGGGGTCCTTTCGCAGGCGCGCAACGACCTCCTGCGCGGTCTCGCCGACGCCCTCGCCGCCGAGCGGATCGACGGGACGTTCTTCGCCCACTCCACGTCGCGCCGCCTCGTCCTCTTCTCTCGCGACCTCCCCGAGGTCCAGGAGGACCACGAGGTGGAGGCGATCGGGCCGTCCGTCAAGGTCGCCTTCGACGCGGAGGGGCGTCCGACGCGCGCCGCCGAGGGCTTCGCCCGGGGGCAGGGCGTCGCGGTCGAGGCCCTTCGCGTCGTCGCGACGCCGAAGGGGGAGTACGTCTCGGTCCGGAAGGTCGTCGAGGGGCGATTCACCTCGGAGATCCTCGGCGAGGTCGTCCCGACGGTCGTCGCGAAGATGTCGTTCCCCCGGATGATGAGGTGGGGCGACGGCCGCGACACCTGGATCCGCCCGGTCTATTCCGTCGTCTGCCTCCTCGACGGGCTCGTCGTCCCGGTGACGCTCTTCGGGGTCGAGTCGGGCCGGACGACGTTCGGCCACAGGACGCTCGCGCCGGGCCGCATCGTGGTCGTCGGGGTCGACGACTACCTCGCGAAGCTCCGCGCCGCCCACGTCGAGCCGGACTACGGCGTGAGGCGCCGGACGCTCCTCGAGAAGGCCGAGGCCCTCGCCTCCGAGGCCGGCTGCACGCCGGTGGAGGACGTCGCCCTCCTCGACAGCCTCGCCCACCTCGTGGAATGGCCCGGCCTCGTCCGCGGCTCGTTCGAGCCCGGGTACCTGGAGCTCCCCGAGGAGATCCTCGTCACGGCGATGCGGGAGCACCAGAAGGTCCTGCCGACGCGCGACGCTTCGGGCGCGCTCGCGCCGCACTTCCTCGCCGTCGCCGACCACGTCGGCGACCCGATGGGGCACATCGTCCGCGGAAACGAGTGGGTCCTGAACGCCCGGTTCGCCGACGCCCGCTTCTTCTGGGACGAGGACGGCCGGGTCCGCCTCGAGGACCGTGTCCCCCGCCTCGCGCGCCTTTCCTTCCAGGAGAAGCTCGGCGACACGCTTCGGAAGAGCGAGCGGGTCGAGGCGCTCTCCGCACGCCTCGCCGCCGACCTCGGCCTCGAGGGCTCCGCGGAGGAGGCCGCACGCGCGGCGCGCCTGGCGCGGGCCGACCTCGTCACCGACATGGTGCGCGAGTTCCCGGACCTCCAGGGGGTCGTCGGGGGGCTCTACGCCCGGCGGGACGGCGAGAGCGAGACGGTCTGCCGCGCCGTCTACGACCACTACCGGCCGGCCGGCGTCGACGACGCCCTTCCGGCGGAGCCCGTCGGCCGCGTCGTCGCGCTCGCCGACCGGCTCGACACGCTCGCCGGGTTCTTCGCGCTCGGCCTCGTCCCGACCGGCTCGCGCGACCCGTACGCCCTCCGGCGGGCCGCGCTCGCCGTCGTCCGGATCCTCCTCGAAGGAGGGCACCGGCTGGAGCTCCCGGTCGCGATCGCCGCGGCCCGGCGCCTCCACGCGGTGTCGGGCGCCTCGGAGGAGGAGGTCGTCTCGACTCTCCACCCCTTCCTCCTCGAGCGCCTCCGTTTCCTGCTCGAGCGCCGCGGCCACCGGCACGACGAGATCGAGGCGGTCCTCACGACGCCCTGCCCCGACGTGACCGACGCCGCGGAGCGCGTCGCGGCGGTCTCCCGGGTGAGGCGCCAGCCCGACTTCGGCGCTCTCGCCGCCTCGTTCAAGCGCGTGCAGAACATCCTCGTCCAGGCGGGCGTCACGTCGGGCGGCGAGATCGACCCGGCGCTCATGAGCGACGACGCGGAGAGGCAGCTCGCGGGAGACTTCTTCCAGGCCCGCGGGATCCTCGACGAGCTCATCGGCGCGCGCCGATACGACGAGGCGCTCTCGGTCATGGCCTCCCTCGGGCCGGTGCTCGACCGGTTCTTCGTCGAGGTCATGGTCCTGGTGGAGGACGAAGCCGTACGGCGCAACCGCCTTTCGCTCCTCGCCGCGATGCGCGACCAGTTCTTCCGCGTCGCGCGCCTGAGCGAGATCCAGGAGTAGGGGCCCGGCCCCCGGCTCCGCCGTTTCCCGGCCGGGGAACGGCGGAGCCGGCAGGCGCCGGCCTTGCGGCCGCCGCGCGCGATCGCAGTATCCTCCCGGCCCGAAGGAGGAAGACCGATGAGAACGATCCGGCGAGCCGTCGCCCTGTCTGCCGTACTTGCGTTCGGGCTCTCCGCCGCCCCGGCGGAGGCGAAGGAGCTGGCGGGGGCCTCGATGCCCGACACCCTCTCGGTGGCGGGGAAGACGCTGAAGCTGAACGGCATGGGTCTCCGCAAGAAGGCCGTGTTCAAGGTCTACGTCGGCGGTCTTTACCTCGAGACGCCCTCCTCCGACGCCGGCGCGATTCTCGCCGCCGACGCGCCGAAGGCGGTCCGGATGCACTTCCTCCGGAGCGTCGATCGCGGGAAGCTCGTGGAGACGTTCCGGGAGGGCTTCGGGGCGAACGCCGGGGCGAAGGCGGAGGCCCAGAGGGCGGGAATCGAGAAGCTCCTCGCGACCGTCGCGGACGTGAAGGACGGGTCGGTGACGACGTACGTCTACGCGCCGGGCGCCGGGACCGTCGTCAACCGGGACGGGAAGGACGTCGCGACGATCGAAGGGAAGGAGTTCGCCGAGGTCCTCTTCTCGCTCTGGCTCGGGCCGAAGCCCCCGTCGGAGGAGCTTCGGAGCGGGATGCTCGGGCGCTGAAGCCCCTGCGGAGGCGAATCGGAGCGGGGCGGGTACACTCCCGCCCCGACATGAACCTGAACGAGCTCTCGTCGCTCCTCTCCGAAAAGAAGTTCGACGTCGTCGAGAACGCCGTCAAGGACGCCCTCCTCGACGCCGAGGAGAACGCAGAGCTCCTTGCGGCGGCGTTCCGCGGCCTCGCCCGCGCCTCCGGCCAGAAGGGCCGCCTCCAGGGCCTCGCCACGCTCGCCGACGCGACGCTGCGCGGCCCGGGCACGTCGTCCGCGGCGGCGCGCCTGCGATGGAGCCTCCTGAAGGAGGCGGTCCGGGCCGGCGCCACGCCGTCCTCCCCGGACGGCTTCCACAAGCTCTTCGAGGAGGCGATCCGGGCGGCGTACCCCGAGTCGGCGTCCCTGACGACGCTGCTCGGGCGGTTCCGGTTCCTCGAGGCGAAGGAGCCGGCGGACGGCCTCGCGCGCGTCGAGCGCGCCGAGAAGTGGCTCCCCTTCGAGGTGGGGCGCTGCTTCTTCATGGCGGTGCGGGGCGCCGGGAAGGTCGTCGAGACGAACTTCGCCCTCGACGCCGTCCGGGTCGACTTCGAGAAGTCGGTGGGAGTCTCCATCCCGATCGGCGTCGCGGCCAAGAGCCTCACGCCGCTCCCCGAGGGGCACTTCCTGCACGAGAAGCTGACCGCCCGCGAGGCGCTGGCCGAGAGCGTCCTCGCCGACCCGCCGGAAGGGCTCCGAAGGCTCCTCGACTCGTTCGGGAAGGCTCTTCCGGTCTCCGAGGTCAAGGAGGCGCTCGCCGGGCTCGTCCCCGAGGAGCGCTGGACCTCCTGGTGGACCGCGGCGCGCAAGAGCCCGCACGTCGTCCTCCACGGCTCGGGCAAGAACGCCTCCGTCGAATGGACGCGCACTTCGCAGGCCGCCGACGCGGCGATCCTCGCGAAGTTCGGGAAGGCGCACACGCCCGAGGCCCGCCTCGACTTCTTCCGGAAGAACGCGAAGCGCGACCCGGTGCTCGCGACGAAGATGGGAGCGAAGCTCGTCGAGGACGCCCGGGCGCTCCGCGACGCGAACCCGCCGCTCGCCTACGAGATCGCGGTCGCGATCGAGAGAGTCGAAGGGGTCTCGCTCGGATTCGCGCCCGAGGCCCTCGTGCCCGAGGCGCCGCTGCCGATGCTCGGACGGATCGAGGACCGCCTCGCGCGGGAGCGTTTCCTCGAGGGGCTCCTCGCCTCGAGGCCGGAGGACGGCGCCCGCCTCGTGGCGGAGTGGTTCTTCCGGGAGGAGGACGCCCGGACGCTCGACCTGATCGACCGGCGTCTCGCCGAGGCCGACCCCGCCACGCGCGAGGCGACGCTCGAGAAGCTCCTCAAGTCTCCCCGGAGCGGGCCGAAGGCGTTCCTCTGGTTCGGCCTCCGGGCCGCGCAGGACGACGCGTTCCGGGCCCGCCTCACACCGACGGTCCTGGGCCGGCTCCTCGACGCCGCGTCGTGGGAGGACCTCGGGGGAGGCCGCGCGAAGCTCCGCGAGCTCTTCGACAGGACCGGCGTCGCGGCGGCCTGGCTCGTCAAGCAGGCGACGCTCGAGGAGGCGCAGCAGTTCCTCCAGGCGCTCGACCGGCACAACGAGCTCGAGCCGCACCGCCGCGCGGCGCTCTTCGCGGCGGCCGAGATGCGCTTCCCCGACCTCCGCAAGGGAGGGGACGACAACTTCTTCGTCACGGAGGAGGCGCTCGAGGGGAAGAAGAAGGAGCTCGAGAGGCTCGTGGAGGTCGACATCCCGGAGAACACGAAGGGCCTCGCCATCGCCAGGGCCGAAGGGGACCTCTCGGAGAACTTCGAGTACCAGGCCCGCAAGCAGCGGCAGCAGGACCTCGGAGTCCGCGTGGCGCGCCTGCAGGAGGAGCTCCGCAAGGCGCGCGTCCTCGACCCGGCGACGGTCGACACCTCGGAAGTGAGGCCGGGCACGCGCGTGACGCTCCGGCTCCTCGGCGGGACCCGCGCGGTGACGCTCCTTGGACCGTGGGACTCGAGGCCCGAGGCCGACGTCTACTCCTACCTCGCCGACGCCTCGAAGGGGCTCCTCGGCCGGAAGGTCGGGGACCGCGTCTCCTTCCTCGGAGACGAGGGGCTCATCGAGGCGATCGAGGTCTGGAAGAGGGAGTAGCGCTACCCGCCCGGCGGCTTCCCCGGGCGCCCAGGAGGACCCGATGGACGACACCCCGACCGCCCGCGCCGCCCTCGTCGCCTGCGGCCGGAGGCTCGACGCCCTCGGCTTCGCGCCTGCCACGGACGGGAACGTCTCTGCGCGCCTCGGGTCCGGCCGGTTCCTGCTGACTCCGGCCGGACGGGAGAAGGGGAGCCTCACGCCGGAGGAGGTCCTCGTCGTCGACCTCGAGGGGCGGGTCGTCGAAGGGGCGGGGCGGCCTTCGACCGAGACGCCGATGCACCTCCTCTGCTACCGGCGGCGGCACGACGTCGGAGGCGTGGTCCACGCGCATCCCCCGTTCGCGACGGCGTTCGCCGCCGCGGGGGTGGCGCTCGACGCGCCGGTCATGCCCGAGATCGTCCTCACCGTCGGCACCGTGCCGCTCGTCCCCTTCGCCACGCCCGGCACCGAGGAGCTCGCGCGGGCGCTCGAGCCCTGGGTCGACGGCCACGACGCGTTCCTCCTCGCGAGCCACGGGGTCCTGACCCTGGGGCGGGACGTGAGGGAGGCGCTCCACCGGATGGAGCGCGTCGAACACCTCGCGAAGGTGACGCTCGCGGCTCGAATCCTCGGCGGCCCGCGCGCGCTGACCGACGACCAGGTCGTCTCGATCCTCGGCGGAGGCGGGCCGAAGGGTCCTCCGGCGGTTTGAGAATGCCGTTCGCTACACTCTCCGGGTGAGGCCCCCACTCCTCGCTCGAGCCCGCCGGATCTGGAGGGCGATTCCCCGGTGGGCGCTCTGGGGCGCGGCCGGCCTCGTCCTCCTCCTCGCCGTCGCCTCGGCGTTCGTCGTCGCCTACTACGCGCGCGTGGTGTCGCGGACGATGGACGGGAGGCGCTGGAACCTTCCGACGCGTCTCTACTCCGACGCGTGGGTCCTTCGTCCCGGCGACGCGCTCGGGCCGGACGACGTGGAGAGGCGGCTCGCGCGGCTCCGGTATGCGCCGATCGCCGAGCTTCCCGTCTCCGGAGGCCGCTACCTCCGCACGCGGAGCCGGATCGTCGTGGGAGTCAACCCGCGCGAGACGGCCTACGGCCGCTCTCCGGGCCTCGCCGCACGGATCGACTTCTCGGGCCGCCGGATCTCGGCCCTCCGGCGCGAGCCGGACGGGGCGCCCGTCCCGTACGTCGTCTTCGAGCCGGAGGTCGTCGGCTCCGTCTTCGACCGGAAGATGGAGGACCGGACGCTCGTCCGCCTCGAGAGGGTCCCGAAGGTCGTCGTCGACGCGATCGTCACGACGGAGGACCGGGACTTCTTCACGCACGCCGGGCTCGACCCGACACGGCTCGCCGGCGCCCTCCTGCAGGGGATCGCGCGCGGCCGGAAGGTCCGCGGGACGAGCACGCTGACGCAGCAGCTCGTCAAGAACCTCTTCCTCACGCCCGAGCGGACGCTTCGGCGAAAGGCCGTGGAGGCGCTCCTCGCGGTCATCCTCGACGCGAAGTACGGCAAGGAGGAGATCCTCGAGGCGTACCTCAACGAGATCTACCTCGGGCAGCGGGGCGCGGTCTCGGTGACGGGCGTGGAGGAAGCGGCCCGCTACTATTTCGGCAAGCCCGTCTCGCAGCTCGACCTCCCCGAGTCCGCGATGCTCGCCGGGCTCATCTCCTCGCCGGGCCGGTACTCCCCCTTCCGGAACCCGGAGCGCGCGAGGGCGCGACGGGCGCTCGTCCTGAAGTGGATGCTCGAGGAGCGGAAGATCGACAAGGCCGCCCACGACGCCGCCCTCGCCGCGCCCCTCACCCGCGTCTCGAAGCCGATGACCGGGATCGAGGCGCCGCACTTCGTCGACTTCGTCCTGACCCAGGTGTCCGAGTCGCGGAGCGACCTGTCGGGCGCGGGCCTCTCGATCTTCACGACGCTCGACCCCGACATGCAGGAGGCGGCGCACGCGGCCGTCCAGGAGGGGCTCGCGGAGCTCGAGAAGCGGTTCAAGCGCCTCCGGACCGCGGAAGGGGACCAGAGCCTCCAGGCGGCGCTCATCGCCCTCGACCCGCACACCGGCTCGATCCGCGCCCTCGTCGGAGGGCGCGACTACCAGACGAGCCAGTTCAACCGCGTCGTGCAGGCGAAGCGGCAGCCGGGCTCCCTCTTCAAGCCGTTCGTCTACCTCGCCGCGTTCCAGAGGCGCGACCTCTCTCCGCCCGTCACGCCCGTGACGATCCTCCAGGATTCGCAGATCGCCCTCGTCTTCGGCAAGACGGAGGAGGAGACCTGGTCGCCGCGGAACTACGACGGCCAGTTCCTCGGGCCGGTCACCGTGCGGCAGGCCCTCGAGCAGTCCCGGAACATCCCGACCGTCCGGCTCGCCGTCTGGGAGACGGGAGCGGGGAAGACGCTGCTGCCGGACGTCATCGAAGCCGCCCGGAAGGCGGGGATCACCTCCCGGCTGAAGGCGTATCCGTCGCTCGCGCTCGGGTCGTTCGAGTGCACGCCGATGGAGATCGCCGCGGCGTACTCCGTCTTCGCAAACGGCGGGATCCTCGTGAAGCCGAACGCGCTCCTCGGCCTCGTCGGGCCGGAAGGGCGCCGGATCGAGCGGAAGGACGCCCCGCTTGCCCGCGCGGCCGACCCGGCCGCCGTCGCGGTCCTCGACTCGATCCTCCAGGGGGTCGTGAACCGCGGCACGGGGGCCTCCGCGCGCGGGCGCGGGGCGCAGGGGATCTTCGCCGGTAAGACCGGGACGACGAACGACGGCCGCGACGCCTGGTTCATCGGCTTCTCGCCGCGCCTCCTCGTCGCCGTCTGGGTCGGCTTCGACGACAACCGCGGCCTGAACCTCTCCGGCTCGACCGCGGCGGTCCCGATCTACTCCGCCTTCGTCCGCCGGCTGCCGGCCCACTACTTCGAGGAGCCGTTCCCGCAGGTCCCGGGGACGGTGACCGCCTCCGTCGACCCGACGACCGGGATGCTCGTGACGGAGGAGTGCCCCACCTCCGTGAACGAGCTGTTCGTCGCGGGGACCGAGCCGACGGAGCGCTGCACGGTCCACGCGTCCGGCGGCTGGCCGTTCGGCGGCGAGGCGACGCCCGAGCCCGCGGCCGGCGATCCGCCGTGACCGGATCGCGGTTCGACCTTCCGGGCGTCGACCTCGACCTCGTCGCGCGCAGTCACGGCTGGTACGACCTCGCGCCGTTCGCCTGGGACGAGGCGCGGCGGACCCTCTCCTTCGTCTTCCTCGCCGACGGCGTCCCCGAGCGGGCCGTCCTTTCGCCGCGGAACGGGGGCGTTCGGGCCGTCGCGACCGCGCCGGCCCGCCTCGCCCGGCCCGTCGTCGCGCGGGTCCTCGACCTCGACGCGGAGCTCGAGCCGTTCCACGCCCTCTGCGCCGAGAGGCGGGACGAGGGGTTCGGGTGGATCGCCGAGCGGCGCGCGGGCCGCGTCCTGCGAGCCCCGACGCTCTTCGAGGACGCCGTGAAGGTGCTCTGCACGACGAACTGCTCCTGGTCCCTCACGCGGTCGATGGCGACGCGGATGGTCGCCGCGTTCGACCGGGGCGGGGCGTTCCCCGACGCGGCGTTCCTCGCCGCGCTTCCGGAGCGCCGGCTCCGCGAAGAGCTGAAGCTGGGGTACCGGGCGCCGTTCCTCCGCGCCTTCGCGACGCGCGTCGCCGGCGGCGCGCTCGACCTCGCGGCCTGGGAGGACGCGGCGCTGCCGGACGACGAGCTGGCGGCACGGATTCGTTCCGAGAAGGGCTTCGGCCCCTACGCGGCCGAGACGCTGCTGCGCCTCCTCGGGCGCCACGGGCGGCTCGGCCTCGACTCCTGGTCGCGCAGGCAGGTGGCCCGGCTCCGCTTCCGGGGCCGCCTCGTGAAGGACGCGCGCGTCGCCCGCTTCTACGCGCCCTTCGGGCGGTACGCCGGCCTCGCGTTCTGGCTCGACGTCACGCGCGACTGGCACGAGGGGCGCGAGCGCCTCTGGCCCTGAGGGGGCGCGCCGCCCGGCCTACAATCGCCGTCCGGAGGACGCGATGAAGAAGGCACCCGGTCCGTTCCGAAGGTTCGTCGAGGCGTACCCGGAATGCGGGATGACGTACGAGGCGCTGGCCGCCGCGAGCCGCGAGGCCGCCGGGTTCCCGGAGAAGGAAGCCGAGCTCCTCAAGCTCGCGCTCTCGATGGGCTCCCGTCTCGAGGGGGCGGTCCACTCTCACGCGCGCCGGGCGCTCGAGGCGGGTGCGACGGCGGGAGAAGTCCGCGGCGTCGCCCTCCTCGGCCTGACGACGCTCGGCCTGCCGCATTCGATGATGGGGACCTCGTGGATCGAGGACGTCCTGAGGGACGCGGAGAAGGCCGCGGCGAAGGCGGCGAAGAAGCCCCGGAAGAAGGCGAAGAAGGGGAAGTAGGACGGCCGGGCGACGGCCGACGAGGGGCCCGGCGGCGAGCCGCCGCCGGGCCGGCGTCTCTCTACCTCTTTCGGGCCCTCACCGAGGCGATCTCGGCGACGGCCGCGATCGCCGCGTCGACGTGCGCCTCGGTGTTGAACGGTCCGATCCCGAAGCGAACGGCGCCGTGGATCCTGTCCGTCCCGAGGTGCTCGTGGACCATCGGCGTGCAGTGGAGGCCCGTTCGGCAGGCGATGTCGTGGTCGACGTCGAGCATCGTCCCGGTGTCGGCGGCCTCGAGACCTTCGACGTTGAACGAGAGGACGCTGATCCGCTGCTTGCCGGGGACGTCGTCGGCGCAGTAGAGGACGACGCCGTCGATCGCGCGGAGGCCGTCGCGGAGCTTCTTCCAGAGCGCCATCTCGCGCGCGTGGATCGCCTCCACCCCCTGGCCCACGACCCAGCTCACGCCGGCGTTGAGGCCCGCGATGCCGGGGAGGTTCGGGGTGCCGTACTCCATCCGGTACGGGTACTCGTCGAGGTGGTGGCGCTGGGCGCTCTTCACGCCGGTGCCGCCCGCGCGGGTGTGGCGGATCTCGACCCCCTCGCGGACGTACATGCCGCCGATCCCCATCGGCCCCATCAGGCTCTTGTGGCCGGTGAAGCAGATGACGTCGGCGCCGATCTCGTCGAGCCTGACGGGGACCGCGCCGCCGGACTGCGAGACGTCGACGATCAGGTGGACGCCCCGCTCGCGGCAGACCTTCCCGATCGGGGCGAGGTCCTGGAGCGTGCCGATCACGTTCGAGCCGTGGTTCATCACGACGGCCTTCGTGCCGGGGGTGATCTTCTCGATCACCTTCTGCGGGTCGATCCAGCCGTCGGCCTCGAAGTCGACCCAGTCGACCTTCACGCTGCGCTCGTGCTCGAGCATCCAGAGCGGGCGGAGCGTCGCGTTGTGCTCGAGGTGCGTCGTGACGACGTGGTCGCCGGGGGCGACGAGCCCGAAGATCGCGAGGTTGAGGGCGTCGGTGGAGTTGTAGCCGAAGACGAGCCGGTTCGGGTCGGTCCCGCCGAAGAGGGAGCAGAGGAGCTTGCGGGTCCTGTCGACGAGGGAGCCGGCCTCGAGGCAGAGGTCGAAGCCGCTGCGCCCCGGGTTGACTCCGTAGGCGCGGTAGAAGCGGTCCATCGCGACGTAGGTCTCCTCCGGCTTCGGGAACGACGTCGCGCCGTTGTCGAGGTAGATCAGCTTCGTCTGGGGGGCGGCCGCCTCGGCGGCACCGGGCTTCTCCATCACGGTCGCGGACATGCTCCACCTTCCTCTCGCGGTCCGGGAACGATCGCGTCGGCGACGACCTCCGCGACGGTCCGGATCCGGACTCCGAGCTTGTATTCCTTGTTCAGCTCCATGAGCTGGTCGATGCAGTTGTGGCACGGCGCGACGACGACCGACACGCCGGTCTCGCGGATCTGGTTCGCCTTCGTCCCGCCGGAGGCGATCCGCCGCTCCTTGTAGGCCGACATCGAGAGCTGGCCGCCCCCGCCGCCGCAGCAGAAGTTCTCCTCGCCGTGAGGGGCCATCTCGACGAACGCGCTCGCGGCGCGCCGCAGGACCCGGCGCTGCGGCTCGCGGACGCCCCCGTGGCGGACGAGGTTGCACGGGTCGTGGAGCGTGACGGGCTTCGGGTTGCGCGACGGGTCGACGGCGATGCGGCCCGAGGCGAGGTACTCGTCCATCAGCTCGAGGACGCTCCGGACGGGAAACGGGAAGGTCTCCCGGAGCCATTCGGGCCCCTCCCACCGGGCGGCCCCGTAGCCGTGCCCGCACTCGCCGATCACGAGGGTCTCGCACCCGAGGCGTTCCATCGCGTCGACGAGGTTCCGCGTGATCCTGCCGGCCTGAGCGTCGTCGCAGCTGAAGAGGCCGTAGTTCGTCAGGTCCCAGCCGGGGTCGCTCGAGAGCGTCCAGTCCTCCTTCGCGGCCCAGAACACCTTCGCGCTCGCCTGGAGGCTCAGCGGGAAGAACTTCGGCTCGCGGGGATTCACGGTGAAGAGGACCTTCGCGCCCTTCTTGTCGAGGGGGATCCGGGCCCGGGGGTCGCCCGTCTCGGCCTGCAGCTCCTCCTCGAGCCACTGCACCGTCTCGACCCAGTCCGTCTTCGTGATCGCCATGTTGTTGCCGTGGACGAGGCTGTTGTCGACCGTCGCCTGCAGGTCGTCGGGGACGAGGCCCATCGACGCGAGGGCGGCGCGGGCCGCGCGGAAGACGCGCGGCAGCGCGATGCCGACCGTGCAGTTCAGCGAGCAGCGCCCGCAGAGCGAGCAGCGGCCGAAGACGGCGTCGACCCAGGCCCGGACCAGCTCCCGGTCGAAATCCCGGGCTCCGACGAGGCCGGGGAGGAGGCGGCCGGCCGCGGTGGCGTGCCGGCGGAACGCCGCGGCGACGTGGTCGAGCTTGCGGGCCGGGACGTTCTCGAGCTCGGGCGAGGCCTTGTAGTAGTGGCAGCTCTCCGCGCAGAGGCCGCAGTGGACGCACGCGCCGAGGTACGCCGCCTCGGCCGCGCTCAGCTTCGAGCGGAACGTCTCGAAGCCGCGGGCGAGGTCGGCGTCCGTGAGGGCGGAGATCCGGCTCTCGAGGGAGGCGGGCGCGGGAGCGGGCGCGGTCACGCCGCCCTCCGCGAGGCCGGCGGGAAAGTCCCGCGCCGGCCGAAGAAGCGGCCCATCTCGTATCGGGAGGGGAAGAAGAGGAGGCAGTGCCGGATCTTTCCGACCGGCAGGTAGAGGAGGAGCGCGACGCCGGCGACGAGCGAGGCTGCGCGCGCGTCCGGAGCGAACGCGGCGAGGGCGGCGAGGGCTGCGAAGACCGACGTCAGGACGTTCGCGACGTAGTCGTCGGGAGAAGAGAGTCCGCGCAGGACCGGGCTCGCGATCCGCTTCCCGAGGAGGCCGAGGCCGGCGAGGGCCCCTGCCCCCGCCGCGGCGCCGCCGAGGCGAATGAGGGCGGAGGCGGGCTCGACTCCGGCGAGGCTCGCCGCGAGGAGGCCGAAGGAGGCGAAGACCCCGCCGTGGAAGACGAGGCCGGCCGCGTACGACGGGAGGTGCGTCCTCACGCTCTCCTTCGCCTGCGGGAGCATCCCTTTCGTGAACGCGTAGCGGGCGCCGGCGGCGGCGTCGCCGGCCGGCGGCGCGTGGAGCGCGCGCCCTCCCCACGCGCGGGTCCGGAACGCGAGGGCCACGAGGGCGAGGAGCGCCCACGCCGCGGCGGCGCAGAGGGCGAGCTCCAGGGGCCCGGGCGCGGGCATGACCTACACGCAGCCGTCGGGCTTGGGGAGGCCCGCGAGCTTGCAGGCGCCCTTGGCCGGGCCGCTCGGGAAGAGCTCGTAGACCGTCTTCAACGGCACGCCGACCGTCTTGCAGATCGAGCGGACCATCGGGGCCGAGTCGTTCTCGAGCCAGTGCTGGCGAATGAACCGGATCACTGCCCAGTGCTGCTCGCCGAGCGTCTCGAGCCCCTCCTCGTGCCGGGCGAGGACGGCCGCGAGCTCCTCGGTCCAGATCGACGGGTCCGCGAGGAACCCCTCGGGGTTCAGCTCGACGGTCGTGCCGTTGAAATCGATGCTCGCCATTCCGCCTCCGTGCGGGACCCCGATTCGCGCCGGGCCCGACGGCCGCTATGATGTGTGCATTGAAACGAGGATTGTGTGCATGACAAGCTGGATTCCGGATCTCGGCGGATCGAAAGGACCGACCTACCTCGCGGTTGCGGATGCCATCGGCGCGGCCGTCCGCAGGGGAGAGTTGCGCCCCGGCGACCGCCTCCCGACCCACCGGCTCCTCGCCGACCTCCTCGGCGTCAACGTCAGCACGGTCACCCGCGCCTACCGCGAGGCGGCGCGCCGCCGGCTCCTCGGCGGCGAGGTCGGGCGCGGGACCTACGTCCTCGGAGTGGCCTCCGAGGCGGCGCTCTTCGCGCTCGAGCAACGCCCGGAGGGGGGCGTCCTCGACCTCTCCCCGAACACCCCGCCGCCCATCGCCCGCGACCCCGACCTCTCGAAGGCGCTCGGCGCGCTGGACGACGGCGAGGCGGCGCACCTCCTCCACTATCCGACGGCGGCGGACACGCTCGTCCACGCCCGGGCCGCCGCGGCGTGGCTCGGGCGGCGCGGCGTCGAGGCGGAGCCGGGGAGGATCGTCGTCTGCGCCGGGGCCCAGCACGCGATGGACACGGCAGTCGGCGCGTTCCCCGAGATCGAGGAGCTGGCCTGCGAGGCGCTCGTCTACCCGGGCCTGAAGGCGGTCGCCCGCCGCCTCCGGCGACGCCTCCACGCGATGGAGATGGACCGCGAGGGAGTCCTCCCCGCCTCGTTCGAGGCGGCGTGCCGGTCGGGGGTGCGCCTCGCAGTCCTTTCCCCGACGCTCCACAACCCGACCTCGGCGACGATGGGAGGCGACCGTCGCCGTCGGATCGTCGAGGTCGCCCGTCGCTTCGACGTCCTCCTCGTCGAGGAGGACGTCTACGGCCTCCTGCCGGAGGGGGCGCCGCCGCCGCTCGCGGCTCTCGCCCCGGAAAGGGTGCTCTACGTGACGGGGCTCTCGAAGACGGTGGCGCCGGGCCTGCGCCTCGGCTACCTCGCCGTCCCGCCGGGCCTGCGGGACCGGTGGCAGGGGGCCTCGCACCACACGAGCTGGTACGTGTCGCCGCTCGCCTCCGCCCTGGCGTCCCGGTGGCTCTCGGACGGGACGGCGTGGAGGCGCCTCGTCGCGCAGAGGAGGGAGCTCGCGGCGCGCCACCGCGTCTGCGCCCGCGCGATGTCGGGCGTCGAGTGGCGGGGGGCGCGGCACTGCCCGCACGTCTGGATCCCGCTCGAGAGGGGAGCCGGCGACGCCTTCGCGAAGCGGGCGCTGACGGCCGGGGTCGTCGTCGTCCCGGCGAGCGTCTTCGCGGCGGGCCGGTCCTTCGCCGGGGACGGGGTCCGCGTCTCGATCGGCGCCGCCACCGACCGAGCGTCGCTCGCCGAGGGACTCGCGCGCCTGCGGACGCTTCTGCCCGCGACGGGGCGACCCGCGCGGCGCTCCTGAGCGGGGCGCGCATCCGCAGGAGCGCGAGCCTTCGCCGCGCCGCGGCGACCTACCGCGGCGCCCAGCTCGCGAACGGCTCGAACGGCAGGTTCCGGGCGACGAAGAACGAAGCGAGCAGGACGTAGACGGCGACCCGGAGCCAGAGCGGCGGGACCGGCAGCCTCTCGGCGGGGCGGAGCGCGGCTCGCGCCGCGAGCGCGAGGAAGACCGGGATCGTCGCCACCGCGAGGACGTTCAGCCGGATCGCGCGGGCGAGGTCTCCGTGGACGAGCGCGTGGAGCGCCCGGCCGGTGCCGCAGCCGGGGCAGTGGAGGCCCGTCGTGAAGTGGAGAGGGCAGACGGGCGCGAAACGCGCCGTGCGCGGGTCGACGAAGAAGAGGACGGCGAGGACGAGGGAGAAGGCCCCGAGGGCGAGGAGCGCCTCCGCACGCCGCCCCCGGAGCCGGTCGACGAGGTTCGGCAGGGGCACTACTTCTTCTGCAGCTCGTTCCCCTGCGCGTCCTTCATCTTCCCCGTTGCGATCAGGATGATGTCGATGATCCCCCAGATCCCGAGCCCCCCGCACGTGATGAGCTTCAGGATCCCGAGGCCGGTGTAGCCGAGGTAGAAGCGGCCACCCCGAGCCCCCCGAGAAAGATCGACAGAAGCAGGGTGGTCATCCAGTCCTTCTTGGGCATACAGATCCTCCCTCGCGTTGTTCCCGGAATGGGGCGGAGGATAGTCGACCACCCGGCGGAATTCGAACTCCCCGTGCGGATTCGGCGCTCGGGGTGACGAGGGTCACCCGAGAGGAGTCGCGTTCGTTCGCGGCGGTCGCCCCCGGGTGGGCGCAGGGCGGGACGGCGCTGGTCCCGAGAACCGAAGGGCCCCGGCGCCTCTCGGCGACCGGGGCCCGGGAATCGGGGCAGGGAGGGGCGGAGGGTCAGGCCTTCGGCTTCTCGGCCGGGGCGTTGACGAAC
>JADHEF010000613.1_pt1 | contig 33422 bp, 16 predicted proteins | sample 8952391 | NCBI WGS metagenome assembly JADHEF01 (sample SAMN16124439, study PRJNA663245) | bioreactor sludge metagenome | isolation source: sludge (nitrite) | place: India:Bengaluru | collected 2019-02-28 | reverse complement strand
GGGCCTCCTGACCAGGGCAACCTGGAGCCCCGACACCCTGAAACCGCCGGCATCCCCCGGCTCGTCCCTGGCGAAATGAAAAACGAAACGGGTGTCCCCGGCAAGCAGCGACGACGGCGGCACGGGGATGCAGAAGATGGACCGCCGCTGGTTTCCGGTCGCCGGCAGCGGGTGATCCCTGCCGCCGATGGTCACGGCCGCGCCGGCGGGCGAGCGGTTGTCCTCGACAACGCCGGCGAGCCACGCCCGCGACACGCCGGCGATTTCGTCGGGCTGCAGGCGCACGATGGATTCCGTGGCGCCACCCCGCACATCCTCCACGCTGAAATGCGCGGGCTGGGGGACGGCCGTGCGCACCGCGCCGCCGGTGGTCGGGTCCGCGGCGGCGCGCATGAGGTCCGCCATCGCCCTCGCCCCCGCGGCATGACGCGCGGGCTTCAGGGTCCACAATGTCTTCTTCCAGATCAGTTCGTCCTCGCCCCGGTACCAGTTGCGCCATTTGCCGCGGGCCGCCTCGTCGCGCTCGGCGGCGAGGCGCTCCATCTCTGCCCCGGCCTCGTCAAATCGCGCCGCCGCCGGGGCAAAGGCCGTCTTTCGGCATTCCGCGAAGCCAGCCAGGACGAGCCTGGCCCACCGGTTGACGCGCAACCCGATGCGCGCCTGCACCAGCAGGTTGTCGCGAAAATACTCGCGCGCGCTCCCGGCGGGCAGGGTTTCCGCGAGCGCCGCCGCGTCGCGCTCGAAGGACTCCCACTCCGGCGCCAGCGCGCCCAGGTGGGCCGGTGTGGCCGGCCAGTAGCGGTCGGGCAGGGCGTCGAAGGTCAGCAGTCCCGCGTAAACGGGCAGCAGGCGCGGCTCGCCGGTGAGGGCGGCGAAATCCTGGGCCGAGAACGGGTCCCACAATTCCCACAGGTCCCCGGCATAGACATAGGGCGCGACGGCCTCGAGGACGGACGTCACGCGGAGGCGGTTCTCGAGGTCGAAAAGCCGGCCGTAGAGCGCGGCGGCGCGGTCCGCATGGGTGTCCCCGAATTGGAGCGCGCACCAGCGGCGCGCGAACGCCGCGTCGCCGCCGGGCGAAAGCCACGGCGCCGCGTCGCGCACCATGTCCATGCCCGCGGCGATGGAAAGGCCGAACTCGCGGATGTCCCCCACGCTGAACAGCGCGTAGGCGGTCGCGCCGGTGTCGATGGCCCTGGCAAACTCCCCGCGGATCAGCGACGGCGGGATGCTCTGGATGAGCTGGCTCTGGGCGGCGGTCAGGTGGTGATACACGCCGTTCCCTCCGGCACGCCCGCGCAGGACGGGGGGCGGAAGCTGCCGGAAACGGCCCACCTTGGCCCAGTCGTCCCAGACCAGGATCGCCCCGTCCGGCACGCGCAGGTGACCGGCCTGGTGCAGGTCGAGCAGCTCGTCCCGCAGGTTCACGACCGCGGGCTGCGGATCGCCGGGGAAAGACTCACGAAGGATGTCCGACTGGTCGGCCAGTGCGCGGCTGATGACCGCCCCGCGCCCGGCGTCGTCCGCGGGGGCAAACGGGTCGCTGGCCCAGAAAGGCACGTCGCCCAGCCCGCGGAACGCCAGCGGCCAGAGATTGTGGTAGGCGCGGTTGCGCTCGATCCCCTCGCGCCACAGGCCGCGCATCGCGTCGGGGTGCTTCTCGTACGAGAAGGGAAGCGGCTTGCCGGCCGTGCGGCGGCAGTATGCATCCCAGTACACCATCGGGTTCGAGAGCAGGGGCTCGATGTGGCAGGCCGTCACCAGGAGTCCGCGGTCGTCCAGCAGCCGCCGCGACTCCGTCGTCATGTGCTCGCCGGTCATCGGCGGGGCGATCATGTTGCCCTTCAGACGGCAGACCGTCTCGAAAAAGTCGGCGTAGACCTCCGGCTCAATGACGAGGTCGGCCTTCTCGCCCTTCCAGGCGAGAAGCTGGTCCTCGTCGTTCACATAGATGCCGCGGTACCGGAAGGTGGGCGGGCCCTGGGTCACCGTTCCCGCGGTCCACGCCGCACGTTCGCGCCGGGGCGGAACATGGCCGGTCCACAGCTTCATCGGGTCCGTGCCGAAAACCCGCTCGCTGACTTCATACAGCCCGTACATGGCGCCGCGCGCATCGCTCCCGGCCACGACCAGGGCGCTGTCCACCCCGGGAAACGGGTCGGGCACAACGGTGACGCGGAACGATTCCCACTGTCCCGCCAACCCTTCCGAGGCCTTCTTGTCCCGGAGGCTCCGAAGCAGCCCCGATTTTCCGGCAACCCCCGCCACGATCACCCGCGGCGTCGCCCCGGGGGAAGAGCCGGCCGTCATCGGCGCCCGGCCGGTGGCCTCCCTTGCGTCGGCCGCAAAATCGTGCGCCGCCCATCGCAGGCACGGCGGGGCGTCGGCGTCGAGCAGCACCGGGGCGGGTGGCGCGCCGGGCTGGACCAGCACGAATTCAGGTTGGGCACCCAGCGTGCCGACCATTGCGGCGAGGGCGAGCGCCAGGGCCGTGACCGCCCGGGCCCGGCAGCGTTTCCCCCGGGGGTGCGCAACGATGCGGGAAAGGAAGGCGGGATTCACCGCGGCCGCACCTCCACCGAAATCTCGCGAAGGGACCGGGCGCCAAACGTGATGTAGGCGTAACTCCTGCCGTTCACTTCCATTGCCTTTTCGAACCTGCCGTCGCCCTTCACCTCAAAGGCGGTCTGCGCAGCGGCAAACGGGCCGAAGCGCGCCGACCGGACGCCGACCGGGCGTTCGAATTCCGCCTTCATCTGGAAACCGCCCTTTGCGGTCCGCCGGAATTCCAGGCGCGCGTTCACCTGCGTCGTGGCTCCGTCCGCGACCACCGTCACCGGCAGGGATTGTGCGCGCAGCCCCGTCCACCCGTCCGGCAAGCGCGGTACCAGCGCCAGCCCCCGGGCCGGTTGCAGGTCGTCAGCCCCCGCGAGCAGGCGCGCACACTTAAGGATTTCCGCCTGTTGCACGGCGTTGCCCAGGTCGCCGTTGCGATACCAGCATTCGCCGGACGGATGCAGGATGATGCCCTCCGGCACGATCCAAGGCACATCCGTCGGGTGGTAGCAGAACGCGGCGGCATTCTCGATGCACGCCGTCATGTCGGCCGTCTCATCCAGCAGGAGGGCCGCCTGGGTCAGGTATCCCTGGCCGTAACCCATCACGCGCCCCGAGGCCGGGTTGTGGTACTCGCGCTTGTGCGCGGCCCACGTGCGCGAGGCCATCGCGTGAATCTCCGGGGTGTCGCGGGCCGGGTCCAGCGTTTCGTAGTCCGCCAGCAGGAAGAGGGGCGCGAACCGCTTGGTGCCGTAAGCCCATCCGTCGAACAGGATGTCCACGTCCACGAAGCAGCGTCCGGATCCGGGGATGTCCGCCGTCAGGCGTTCGCTGATCGCCCTCCACAGCCGGTCCGCGTGCGAGGCCCAGCGCCGCGCGTCCTCGCCGGCGCCGCGGTCCTCCGCGATGCGCGAGAAAGCCCGCAGACCGCAGCACGCCATGGCGTTCGAGAAGATGTCGCGCCCCCCGCCGCCCGAGCATTCGGACTGCGCATAGAGCAGCCCGTCGAACGCCGACTCGGCCGGGTTCTCCATCTGCCAGACGATCCACTCCGCCGCAGCGCGGAAATCGGCCCAGTGCGACGCGACCCACGCCGCGTCCACCTGTCCCGAGCGCACCAGCGCCGCCATCGCCAGCATGATGGAGCCGTGGCCGTCGTTCTCGGCGCGGTCCGGCCTCCTGCGCCCGATCTCCCACCCGTTGATGACGCGCTTCCAGTTGGGCCGCGCGTGGCGCGGGTCGGGATCATGCAGGTAGTGGAGCACCTTCGCCCCGGCGAGGGCCGAGCGTCCGCCTCCGCCGGCAGCCACCAGTTCGCGCAGGCTGGCGCCCGCGTCCCGCGACCACGCCATGGTGCTGTAAGGACCGTCCCCAAGTTTGTAGGTTCCCATGCCGATGTAGCGGCCGAAGTTCGGCGCGCCCGGCGTGGAGGAGTGCGGCATGCCCGACGCGTCGATCTTGTTCCGCGCCACGTCGTCCAGGTTGTGCGCGTAGACGCTGCCCAGGATGTTGGCGAACCCGTTCCCGTCGAACGCAAGCCGGGGCCCCGCGTAACCCGGGGGCGCGAACGCGGGCACGCTCGCCGGGATGTCCGCCCGGTACTGGTACAGACGGTGCGCGAGCCGCTCCATCGCCTTCAGGTGCCCGCGCCGGACAAAGAAGTCCGGGGACACGGCGCTGACGGCGACCGGTGGGGATGTTGTCGCGGCGTCTTCCCCGGAAAGGCGTGCCGTCACCGCCGTCACGAGGACCACCGACCTCAAAGGCTTGCGGGCCAGGTCGAGCGCGAACACGTATTTTCTCCCCTTTCCGCGTCCCGTGTCCGTCATGCGCAGCGATTCGCGCAGCAGTCGCGCGGCCGACGGATCCGAGGCAAACGGTTCGGCGAAGGGCGCGGCCCGCAGGGCGTCGTTCGTCTTCAGGTGCGCCTCGTCCGCCTGCATCGGCGTGGCCAATTCGTAAGCCCAGATGTTCACCCCGAACAGGAGGGGCACCTGGTCCTGCGTGTCGTCGGCGTAACGCACGATGATCCGCCCAAACCGGTCGCCCACAAACAGGCGCGACTGGTAGGCGTGGTTTGGTTCGTTCATCCCCCAGCGGTCCGAGCCGTCGGGGACAACGGTGGTCATGCCGAGGAAGTAGAGCGTCGCGCAGGTCGTCCCCACGTCCATCGTGGACGGGGCCAGGTTGCGCTGGGCGGGTCCCTCGGGAATGGGCGCGAAAGGTACCCCCACCAGCGTTTCCACCTGGTACGGCGATCCGGAGGGAGCCCAGGGCAGGATCTGGAGGTAACCGGATGACCCGAGCGTCGCGGTGGTGGAGTTCGGGGCGGCGACGACCGCGATTGCACCGCAGACCCATAGGAACCCGCAGGCGAGCAGGCAACGCACTCTCCGAAACCGGAACACGGGCTGTCGGCGCAAGACGGACAACTCCCTTCGGGGATGTCTGATCTTCGCCGTTTGGCGGGCGCGGGCCATGATCCGGTTTCCGCCCGAAGCCGGCCCGCCGCAACACGATTTATCGCGCACGAAAGATTAGCGATCGTGCGCGAACACCTGCCGCACGCCAGGCCCGGTCTTCACGGTTCAACCGGGTCCCCGCCCATGCCGTTGTAGAGCCACGCCGCGCCGGCGTCGGAAGCACCGAAGTCGTCGCGGGGGGCGCCGACCGCGATGTGGTGGTCTCCGCATGCGGCCGCCTGGCCGAACATGTCGCCCCGGGCCGGGGCCGGGTTGGGCAGGTCGGCGCGGAGGATTCCGGATTCCGCATCGAACACGAAAGCGCGCCCCGCGTCCACGGCGCCCCGGTCATCGCCGGGGGCGGTGATCACCACCAACCCCGCGCGGGCCGAAACCACCGTCCCGAAGAAGTCGCCCGGTCCGGGAATCGGGCTGTGCAGCGCGCGGAGCAGGGAACCGGAAACCGTGTCGAAAACAAACGCCGCGCCCGCATCGCGCTTGCCGCGGTCCGCGCCGGGAGCACCCACAATCGCCCGGCCGCCCGACAGCGAGACGGACCAGCCGAACGCGTTGTTTGTGCGCGGCGAGGGGGCCGCCAACCGCAGAGCCGGGGCGGTCGTGGCGAGGTCCGTGAGGAAGGCGGAACCCGCATCGTCCGCACCCCTGTCGGCGTAGGGCGCGCCGCCCAGGACCGCGGACCCCTCGATGGCAACGGACCATCCATAGCGGTCGGAGGCGCCCGGCTGGGGATTCGCGATTTTCCGCTCCAGGGCCCCGGTGGCCAGGTCGAACACGAACACCGCGCCGGCATCGCGCCCCACGGAGTCGTTATACGGCGCGCCGACGACCACGCGTGCCTGGTCCGCGGCAACGGCCGTGCCGAACGCGTCGCCGCGCGCGGGCGCCGGGCAGAGGATCTCGCGCACGAGGGCGCCGGTGGCCGCATCGAAGACAAACACCGCGCCGGCACCGGGGTTGCGCCCCTGCGCCGCGCCGGGCGCGCCGACAATCACCAGGTCACCCGCAAACGCCACCGAGGCGCCGAAAAGCGCGCCGCGCGCGGAACGGGGACTGGTGAGGGAGCGCGCGGGTGCGGTGGACGGGAGGTCGAAGAGATACACCGTCCCGGAATCCGGTCCGGCCGTGCCGTCATGCGGGGCGCCGACCGCCATCCGGTCGTGGCTGAGGGCCAGGGCGGCCGCGAACTGGTCCTGCCGCGCGGGCGCCGGGTTCTTCACGATACCCAGCGGCGCTCCCACGGGGGGCCACGGAGGCGTGGCCACGTCAAGCGGTGCGGACGCCGAACCACCGCCGGTGTTGTATGCCTCAACCCGGAACGTGTGGGTGGTCCCGGCGTCGAGGTACCCCACCGTTGCCGACTGCGTGTTGGCGGGAACCGTGCCGACCGCGTCAAACCCGGATCCGTTCCACAACTGGACGCGGAAACCGTCCTCGTTGTCACTGGCATCCACCCATTGCAGCGTGACGGTGGTCTGGGCCACGAAGGTCGCCGCGAGGTCCCGGGGGGCGGCGGGCGGGAACGGCGGCGTGGTTGCCGTTGCCTCGCCCGACCACGGGGAAGCGCCGCCCGCGTTCACGCTCCGGATCCGGTACCGCAGATCCGTGGCGGCCGGGGCGGTTGTGTCGGCGAACGCCGCGGCATTGCCGGGCACGGTGCCCACATCCTCGAAATCCCCGGCGCCGGCGGCGCGCTGGATCTCGCAACCGGAAGCCCCCGCCCCCGGGGTCCAGGAAAGGTTCACAAGCGTCTGGGAGACGGCCGCGGCCGCGAGTCCGGCGGGCGCGGCGGGCAGTGTCACCGTGGCGATCTCGTCGCTGTACGCCACCTCGCCCAGGAGATTCCGCGCGCCAATGCGGTAGCGGACGCTCGCGCCGGGAGACAGCGTGGTGTCGAGGAAGGATGTGACGCCCGGGCCGACGACGGCGAGGGGCGCGGGCGGCGGCACGCCGACAGAACGGTCCACCACGAAAGACGCCGCGCCGCCGCTGGTGTCGTCCCACGCGACTCCCAGCTGGGCGGGGGCGTTGAGTGTGAAGCGCGGGTTGGCCGGCGGCAGTTTCATGCCGGCTGGCAGGGTGCCGGTGACGGTGACGTCGTCCACGGCGATGCCGTCCGTCGGGGCCCGGTAGTTGTCATAATGGTTGAAGCGGATCCTGAACGCCGAGTTCAGGGTCAGGCCGCGCGACGAGGCGGCGGCGCTCAGGTTCAGCGAGAACCCGGTGTAGGCGCTGGTCAGCGCGGGCGACCTCAGGGGTTGCACCTCGTGCCAGGTGGTCCCGTCGGCGCTGATCGCCACGCCGTCGAAGTCCGCACCGCCGGTGAACGGGTTGGACGCGGGAGCGTGGGACTCGTCGCCGAGGCTCTTGGCGCGGAAACTCAGCGTCACGTTCTCCCACCCCGTCATGTCGAGGGTCAGCGTGGCCTCGTTGCGGGCGTAACTGTTGTCGGTGCCTGAATCCATCACCATGTGGTAGGCGCCCGCGAAGGGCGTGTTGGCGGTGGACGCCACCGTGCGCCACTGACCCGTGCCGGTCAGCGCCCAGGGAAAACCAACGCCGCCGCTTTCAAAGCCGTCGTAGAAGGGCAGCCCGACGGTGCCCGTCGTGCGGAAGGTGAAGCAGGACCCCGCGTTGTCGGCGCCGGACCCATGGCCGGCCGGGTCGGCAACCTCCACCGTGAAATAGTAGTCCGTGTCGGGCGACAGGCCGGACAGGTTCAGCTGCCTGTTGGACACGAAATCGTCCGCGGAAACCCGCTTTGTCAGCGCGCCGCACGCGCCTCCGTAGCGGACCACGCAGGATGTGGGTTCGTCGGTGGAGAACGCGATCGTCGCCCCGAGGGCGGTGACATTGAGCGCCTGCACCCCCAGGATGACCGGGGCAATGCTGTCGTAGCCCGCCGTGGCCGCCGCCTGGGCGGGGGAGCCCGTGCCGTCGTCCGCATCCTGGTACACGGCCGCCACCAGGTCGCCGTCCGCCACGGCCAGATTGCCGTCGCCGTGGACGGGCGGGCCTTCCAGAAGGGGAACCGTGGCGCTGAACCTGCCGCTGTCGGGCGGATCCTCGGTCAGCGTGACCGGCTCGTCGGCCGTCTCGGTGGAGGAATTCATCACCACGGTGGCCGTGCCCGATGATTGCAGGTCGCTGTCCAGCAGCGTCACGCGCACCGACTCGCCCTCGCGGTAGAGCGTCTTGTCGAGCGAGATGCGCCCCTGGCTGTTGCTCAGGACGATCTCCACGTACACTGCGCGGCCGGGCGTCACCGTGATGCCGTTCGCCCGGCCCGCACCCACGCCGTTCTTGAGGGCGGCCACCATCGCGGGATGCGTCGTTTCCACGTTAAGAATCGCGAAAAACCCGTCATAAGCGGAAAGGTAGTTGTACGGGTCACCGGTCATGTTCACCCGCGCATCCAGGACGGGATTCCCGTTCGGGTCCTTGACCCGCCCGACGATGGCGCCAAGCGTGGGGGCCGTTTTCCACGGCATGTCCGGAACGGTGGTGGGCTGGTCGTAGCGGTTCGTCTTGAACGCGCTCCAGTAATTGCCCATCGTGCCGTAGCTGAAAATGTTGTGGCCCATGGCGCCCTGCAGGCGCGTCTGCTCGTGCTCGGCCAGGAGTGCGTCCGCGGTTTTCGTTCCGCCACCGGTGGTGCTTCCGGCGACGATCCCGCGGCCATAGCGATGCTCCTGCCAGTCGGCCAGCAGCAGTTCGAATGGGTGGGCGCTGCCCACCTGCCAGTAGATCTGCGGCACCATGTAGTCCACCGCCCCCGCCCGCAGCCAGCCCCAGGAGTCCTGGTACCACTCCTTGTAGCTCTGCGTGCCGGTGCCCTGGTAGTGGGTGGTCGCGTCCTTGAGCACGATGCCGAAGGGCGCGGCGCTGACCTTCACCCGGGGCTTGACCAGCATGATCTCGCCGTAGATGTTGCGCAGGTCGCGCGTGATCTGGCTGCGCATGAAATCCCCCCAACCCAGGCCGTCCGGGTTGCCGGCGCCGCCGAAGCGCGCCACGGTGACCGGGTCGTAGCTGTAGGTGGGTGCGGGGGTGCGGATGCGGTCGAAATGCACGCCGTCCACGTCGTAATTGCGCACCACGTACATCACCTGGCGGCGTGTCCACTCGCTGGCCTCGGGGATGCCGGGGCTGATCCAGTAGTAGTTGTCGCTGGTCAGCGTGGCCCCGGCCGTGTCGCGGATGAGCCAGCTCTGTTCGAGCGGCACGTCGGGGCCGTGCAGGTTGTACATGTGCTGGGGCGATGTGACGGCGGGCGGCAGCGTTTGCGCCAGGGTGTGGGTGTTGATGTACGCGTGAAACTCGAGGCCGCGCGAGTGGGCGGCCTGGATGGCGTAAGCCAGCGGATCCCATCCCGGGTTGGCCCACGAGTAAGTGTCACTCCACGGCTCGTAAGGCGACGGATAGTGCACGTCGCACTGGCCCCGCACCTGGAAGAACACGGTGTTGAAGTTGTTGTCCTTCGCCGACTGCATGATCTGGTCGATGTTGGCCTTGGCCGTGGCCTGGCTGGCGCTGGGCCACTCGAACCGCGACACCCAGATGCCGCGCACCTCGGGCGCCGGGGCAGCCCATCCGGATCCCGCGAGGAGCGCGACAAGGAGCATCACGAATCCCGCCAGGGTCCGGACCCGGCGGAGGGGGGGCGCCGCCGCGAATCGGTTCGGGCGGATCGTGCGCGAAAGGAAGGTGCCGTTCATGGAGCCATCCTGGTGGGAGGGGTGGGCAAGTCTCAACGCGAAGCCACGCGCCGGCGGCATGGCGGAAAAAACAGCAGGACCAGGGAGGCGCGGAACCGTGCGAGGTGAGAGAAGAAGAGATGGCGAAAACGGCGGTTTTCAATCTGAAAGCGGTTGCGGCACCCCGGGAGCTTGCTTGGAACCCGTATCCGGTGGCCCGGTCCATTCCCAACCAAAATGGTCCATTTTCCCGCGAGTTACCCCTATGTGCCCGGTGTAGGGTAAAGACACCCTGAAGAAGGATGTCCCGCATGAGAACCATCCTGGCTTGCCTGCTGGCCGGCGCGGCCCTGACCCTTTCCGTTCCATCGCGCGCGGCCGAAGGCTCCACCACCCCAACATCCCCCAACGCGGAGGCACGCATGACCACGAACCCGGCTTCTCCCGATTCCCGGCCCGGGGTATCCAACCCCGCCGAATCGGACGAGACGCAACCCGCATCCAAGGCCACCAGCGAGACGGCCGTGTTCGCGTCAGGCTGTTTCTGGGGCACGGAGTACATGTTCCGCGAAACGCCCGGCGTCCTTTCCACCCGCGTGGGTTACACGGGTGGGCGCACGGACAATCCCACCTATGAGGATGTCTGCTCGGGCAGGACGGGCCATGCCGAAGCCGTCGAGATCGTGTTCGATCCGCGGCGCGTTTCCTACGAGAAACTGGCGCGGCTTTTCTTCGAAACCCACGACCCCACCCAGGTCGACCGGCAGGGACCGGACATCGGCGAGCAGTACCGCTCCGCGATCTTCTACCGCAATGACGCCCAGAAGCGCACGGCCGAGGCGCTGATCCAGGAACTGACGGTGCTGGGTTTCAAAGTGGCGACGGCGGTCGTGCCGGCCTCCACCTTCTGGCCCGCCGAGGATTACCATCAGAAGTACTATGAGAAGACCGGCAAGAAGCCGTACTGCCACGTGTACAAGAAGCGTTTCTGACGGAATTCCGCCGCGGCGGGTTTTCCGCTCCGGACAATGGCGCTTGATCTCGACCCGGCCCGGAATCCACAACCGACAGCCGTGACTATCAAGTTCCACATCCGGGCTTCCGAATTCGTGGCGGCCTACCTGCTTCACCTCTGGCGGCACATCGGCCGCCAGGTGCTGGGGTGGTTCGTCTTCCTTGTAATCCTGGTGTTCCTGCTCGTCCCCGGCGTCCGGTTCACGCCGCTTCCGATCGCGGCGTGGGTGCTGGCGGGAGTGGTGGTCTCCGCCCTCGCCATCGTCGCCAAGGCGTACCTCGCCTACCACGCCGACCCCAGCCGCGGCGCGGAACGCACGGTCACCGCCTCGCCGGCCGGGTTGGATATCTCGTGGATGGGCGTGGTGGGCACGATCCCGTGGGGCCGGATCGGCGCCATCTGGGCCACCAAAAACGCCTACCTGCTTTTCCTCAGCCGCACCGATTACCTGCTCATCCCCCGCCGGGCGTTCCCCACACCGGAGGCCGAACAGACGTTCTGCGCCCTGGCCACAGGAAACACCGCGCCCGCAGAGTAGCAGCGCGAACCAGTTGGTTGGAGGGCTGTTGCGGATCTCCTTGGGAAGGGGGCTGCAGCCCTGCTTGGGAAGGGGGCTGTTACGGACCCAATTAGGACGACGCTGTTGCGGACCCTCCGCGGTCCGCAACCCGCGCGCCCGCGCTCCGCCGCGGGTCATCTAAACCACAGCCCCGACGCAGGCCCCCAACACACACAGACCGGCGGCAGAGCGCCGGGGCCGGGGGGTGCGGACCGCAGAGGGTCCGCACCAGCATTACATGGTGAGTGCGTTTGGTTTTTGGGCGCCACGGCACGCCATTCCTGGACCCCTTCGGTTTTATGGCGCCACGGCACGCCATCCCCGGAACCCCTTCATCTTCCCGCCCAAGTCCACCGACCCGAACTTGGGCGTTGCACACGGATAATCCGGATCCATACTTGCTCTTGGTTTTCATTTGAAATTTCCCACCGGGCGTCCTTCGGGACGGGGAAGAATCCACCATGCCAATCATCTGCGTGCGCGCCATTCGCCTGGCCCATTCCGTTCCATCCCTTTGTTTCCTGATCTTGGCCGTGGCTTCGTTGTCGGTCGCCGCGCCGCCCTGGTCGCCCCGGGTGCCACTGAACGACGACTGGACGACGGACGGGGCATCTGATTTCATGCCGACGGTCGCCTCCGGCGGGGCATCGACCGTGCTTTGCGCCTGGAACGCGACCGCGCCCGGAATCCGGGCGACCACCGGCCCGGCGGTCATGATCGCACGCTCCGCGGACCGGGGCGAGACCTGGCAGTCGCCCGTGGAGGCAAGCCGCGGAACCGGCGCCGCAGCCGACCGGATCCGCCTGGCGGGGGACAAGCGCGGAACATGGATTCTGGCCTACGCGGCCGGCACCCCGGCCCGCCTGACCGTGATCCGTTCCACCGACGACGGGCGAACCTGGCTCGCTCCGGTGCAGTTCGACACGGAAACCGCCATCCCCGGAATCGCCACGGACGGGCAGGGGAACTGGATGGTCACCTCGGGCAAGGCGGACAAGGTGGTGATCCGGTACTCGGCCAACAACGGGCAGACCTGGTCCACCCGGGCCAACCTCACCGTAACGGGCCAGCAGGCGTTCATGTCATCCCATGTCGTCTACGTGAATTCGCGGTGGCTGGTCGGTTGGTCGCCCTACTTGGGCACACCGGTTCGCGAGCCCCGACTGGCCGAATCATTTTCCGGAGGTTACTCGTGGACGACACGCAGGATGTTCGCCGCAACCGTGACCGAGAACCTGGAAGGCCTGGCAACGGACGGAAACCTGAACCTGTTTGCGGTGATGACGGTTGGAAACGCGACGGTCGGCTACCATGGAAAAGTCTGGGCCTCGCTGGATGTGGGCCAGACCTGGACCGCCGGCCCGGCCTTTCCCACCAACACGACCGCCGGATTGGCCGTCGCCGCGAACCCGGCCGGAAACGCCGTGGCGCTGCTGAAACGCATCACGCCCCTGGCGCGCGACGCGGCCACGGAGATCGTGGCGCTGCGCACCGCCAACCGGGGACGAACCTGGGAGCCCGCACCGGCTCCGATCATGCCGACGACCGACATCGGCTCGCTGGCCTGCGTGGGTCCCGACCGCTGGCTGGCCGTGGCGGGCATCCACCCGATGGTTACGGGGGAACTGGGCACCTACCATGACCCTGAGATTTTCGTGAGCACGGCCACCCTGGCGTGGCCCAAGGCGGATCTGGACGTGGTGAAGACCCACGTGCCGGCCAACCCCGTCGCCCGCGACAGCGACGTGACCTTCACGATCCACGTGGCCAACCTGGGACCGGACACGGCCACCGGGGCAACCGTGGCGGACTACATTCCCGAGGGATTGGTCGTGACCTCTGCCGCCTCCACGTCCGGCACCGTGGCGATCACTGACGGCGACGTGTTCGCCCAACTGGGCGACCTGCCGCCAGGCGCCGATGCCACCGTGACGGTCGGCACGCACGTCACCTGGTCCTCGGTTCCCGCGACACTCGGCAACACGGTGTTCGCCGAGAGCGACGCCGAGGACCTGGATTGGGAAAACAGCACAGACACCGACCCGCTGATGGTGCGCGGGACACCGGATGTGTCCGTCACGCCGATGTTCGGCACATACCCGGGCTACGGGGCCACCGTCACGTCCTCACCCGCTGGGATGCCGGTGATTTGCCACTTCGCCGTCAGGAACCAGGGACCAGACACCGCCTATGACGTCGGGGTTACTGCCACGCTTCCGGCCGGGTTGGAGATCATCTCCCGCAGCGTCAGCCAGAACGTCCCGATCCTGCGCAACGGTTCCACATTCTCCGCGAAGTTTCCTCACGTTTCCGCGAATGTGGTCGCCTGGCTTGATGTGCTGGTGTGGCCGGAAATCCCCGGACCGCTGGAAATCAGCGGAATGGTCAGCACCATTGACCTCGATCCCGTCGCCTCCAACAACCAGGCATCATCCGTCCTGACCGTCACCCAGGGTGTTGCGGACCTGAGCCTGACCTCCTTTTGGCCCGAATCTACAGCCACGGTTGGGTCGAAATCCGTGTTCCCCTTCTACCTGCAAAACAAGGGTCCCTCCACCATGCGAAACCTGCGCGTCCAGGCCAGGATGTCGCCCGGACTGGGCATCGTGGAAACCACGGCCCCCAAGGGCGGGAGTTTCACCCTGAAACCCGGCGGTTTCACGTTCGACCTCCCGACTACCTGGACGAGCATGCGGTTCGCCGAGATGGCCGCAGTGACCGTTGTTCCCCGGTCCGGCGGCACGTTCACCATTGTGGCCCGCACGGATTCCCCATACCTCGACCCCACCCCGCAGGACAATGTGGTTACGCGCACGATTGTGGTGCCCCTTCCCGCTTTTGGTCCGGACCTCGTCCCGGCGCTGTCGCGGACCAGCGCGCGCACCATCGGTGCGGGCGCGCGGGCGCGCGACCTGGTGATGTGGACGGGAGCCGTGACCAACGCGGGCAACCGCGCGAGCACCGCTTCGACCACGGTGCGGTTCGTGCTGTCAGACGATCCAGTGCCGGATGAAACCGACCGCGAACTGGGGTGGATGGCCGTGACGACCCTGCAACCCGGGCGCCGGGTTCAGCGGTCGTTCTCCCTTTACCTCCCCGCGGGTGTGCGCGCGGCGGACAAATACCTGGTCGCCGTGGCAGACCCAACCGACCGCGTCGCCGAACGCGACGAGCCGAACAATGTGGTGGTCGCGGGACCGCTGGTGGTGAAATAGCCGGCGGCGGCACGCCCGTAACCCGGTTCCCGGCGACTCGAGAAAACAGATGACAACCCCGAATCCCGGGCCGCTCATCCGGCGCGTTGCATCTCACATGTCCGCACGAAAGCCAGCTCCCGCCATGCCCGCCACCAAGCCCCTCCCGCCCACCCACGAAATGCGCGCCGCATCGTGGGCGTATCCGCCCGACATCACCCCCGCCGATGCCGCTCGCGCCGCCCGGCGATTTGCCCGCGCCAGGGTGAACACCGTGCTGACCGAGGGCAACCGTTACCTGATGTACGACCCGCCGCCGGGGACGGTCGCGCCGGAGTTCCACTTCGTGACGACGCCCCGCCCCGCCGCCGAACGGGCCACGCGGATTGTCGCGGACGCCATGCACGACGCGGGCATCCGCGTGATCCACCACATCACTTCATGTTATGTCACCTCCGACCTGATGGAACAGCACCGCGACTGGACCCAGCGCGACGCGCGGCGTCCGGACGAACCGCTCTTCTTCGGGGACTACGGCGGCGTGTGGCTCTTCTGCCCGAACAACCCCGACTTCCGTGCCCGGTTCATCGACACGCTGGTGGCCTTCGCCCGCAGCACCGGGGTGGACGGATGGATGATCGACGAGGTGGAGTTCCTGCCCGACTGGTTCTCGTGCGGGTGCGCGCATTGCCGGGCGCTGTTCCGCTCCGAGACGGGACGGGACCTGCCTTCGGACCCGGATTCGCCGGTCTGGGGGAACTTCGAGGACGCGACCTGGCGCGCCTGGATCGCGTGGCGCATGGGCGGGCCGGCCCGGTTCTTCGCTGAATTGCGCGCCCGCCTCGACGCCGAGGTGCCGGGCCAGATCCTCACGTCGTGCCATGCCGGCGTGGCCGACACGTGGTCGGCGCAGTACTGGGGCATCGACGAGGTGGCCCTTTCCGAGCACCTGAACCTCGTCTTCTACGAGGCCTACGTGGGCGACGCCGTGCCGTTCCATGCCTGGCCGCGGTTTGTGGCCGAGTTGGAGGCCTACTCGGCCTGCGCCCGCCGCTCGCCCCACCCGCCGCTGACACTGTTCTATCCGCGCTCGCCCGCCGAGGCGGCCTTCTGCTGGGCGCTGGCCGCGTCGCGCGGACACCGCTTGTGGTCCTTCGTGCCAATGCGCGGCGTGCGGGGGCACACGCTGCTCGGCAGCGGCACGGTGTCGCCGGGCTTCGGCTGGCAGTCAGACCACGAACAGCTGTTCCGCCCCGCGGCGCCGCTGGCGGGCATCGCCGTGCTGTTCTCCAAGCCCAGCCGCGACCTGGTGTCGCCGATGGACAACAGTTACTACATTGACGAGTGGGCCGGGTGGGTGACGGCCTTTGTGGAGGCGCGCGTGCCATTCCGCGTGGTGCTGAACCGCGACCTGACCACCGTTGGCCTGGACGGCGTGGCCCTTCTGGTGATGCCCAACGCCGTGTGTTTGTCTGACGAGGATATGGACGCGGTGAAACGCTTCCGCGCATCGGGTGGGCGCGTGGTTGCCACGGCTGACACCGCCCTGCGCGGCGCCACGGGGGCTTTGCGCGACGATGCGGTGCGCGGGGAGTTCGTGCGGGAGTTGGACCTGCACCTGCCCGACGCACCCGGCCGGCTGGCGCTGCGGCGCCATGCAAAACACGGCCAGCCGATGCCCGCGCCCCCCGACCCGGCGGCGGTGTCGCGGATCCTCGAAACGGTGCGCGGTTTCGGCGGAAGCATCCCGTGGCGCGTGGAGACGGAGGCCAGCGTGTCGGTGAATGTGATGCGGCGCGGGGACGGATCCCTTGCCGTCCACCTTCTCAACACCACCGGTGCGCTTGCGAAACCGGGCGACCCGCTGGATGAGGTTCCCGAAGAGCCGACCATCGGCTCCGGCCCGGCACGCGATGTGGAGGTGACCATCGAACTCCCCGCGCCCCCCGCCGGTCCGCCCAAGTTCCACGCTTTCGGGTCGGCCGATCCCGGACCATGCCCGACCACCTGGGACGGACGCCAACTCACCATCCGGATCCCCGAAGTGGCGTCCTACGCGGTGGTGGAGATTCCAGCCCCGTAAGCCCCCCAGAAAGGGCCGCGGCGCGTTTGGCGCCCAATCTTCCCGCATGACAGAAATCCGGGATTTTCCGGCGAATTGAGGCCGCCGAAGTTGCGGGAAAAGTGGCGGAGAGGCGGGGATTCGAACCCCGGATACCCGTTTTATCAGGTATAACCGCTTTCGAGGCGGTCGCCTTCAACCACTCGGCCACCTCTCCGTTTGGGGGCAGGAACGCGCGGGTGCTGCACCGGTCGGTGAGCACGGGCGCGGGGCTGCCTTGGAAGCGCTATCGCAGGGCCGGGGTGTTATTCACCCGGCGAAAGGGCGCGTGCGCGGCGCAATTTGGCGGTTGCGGGGCGGGGGCTTTCGGGGCGGGGTGGCGGCATGGAAAATGCAAAACGGATGCTGGGTGAGACCTATGACGATCCCGCGGCGCCCGGGGCGTGCGCGGCGGTGGTGGAGCACGGAAGGATCGTGCTGGCGGAGTGCGCGGGGCGCACGCGGACGGACGCGGAGGGGGAGGCGATCACGCCGCGGACGAATTTCCGCCTGGCCTCGATGACGAAGCAGTTCACGGCGGCGGCGGTCCTGATCCTGCGCGACCGCGGGAAGCTGGCCCTGGAGGACGCGGTGACGCGCCATGTGCCGAGCCTGCCCGGGTGGGCCGCGGGCATGACGCTGCGCCACCTGCTGACACACACCTCGGGTGTGCCCGCATATGAGGCGCTCCTGCCCCCGGGGCTGGAGAAACCGGTCGTGGACGCGGAAGTGCCCGCCCTGCTGGCGGCGGCGCCGGGGCCGGACTTCGCCCCCGGCACGCGCTTCTTTTACAGCAACACGGGCTACGCGCTGCTGGCGCTGGCGGTGGAGCAGGTTTCGGGGACATCTTATCCGGACTTCCTGAAGGGGGCGATCTTCGCGCCGCTGGGCATGGACGCCACCCTTGCGTTCGTGGCGGGCGGACCGGCCGTGGAACGCCGGGCCTACGGCCACAAGCGCGGGCCCGGCGGGGTTGGCTGGATACCCGCGGACCAGAGCCTGACCAGCTCGGTGCTGGGCGACGGCGGCGTGTATTCGTCCGTGGAGGATTACGCCCGGTGGGACGCCGCGCTTTACGGCAAGGCGGAGGGCCCCCTTTCGCCCGCCACGATTGCGGAGGCCTTCGCGCCGGCGCGCCTGGCGGACGGCGCGCCGGTGGAGTACGGGCTGGGGTGGCGGCTGGAGACCGTTAACGACCGTCCGGTGATCTACCACACGGGCAAGACGACCGGTTTCAACACCTGCGTGCGGCGGGTGCCTTCGTGCGGGTTCACGGTGATCGCCCTGAGCAACCGCGAGGGGCAGGACACGCACCGCATCACGCGCGACGCGGTGGAGGTGCTTTGAGGCTGTTGTGAACCGGCGCCACCCGGCGGCCGCTCACCGGCGCGCGGCAGAGCGCGTTCCCGGTGGTGCGGGACCGCGGAGGGTCCCGCACAGCCCACTCCGCACGGCGAACCTTTCGTGTGATTTCGTGTCCTTTCGTGGCGCATTTCCTCCGGACACACCGGGAACCGCCGGGGGGGCGGTGTGGTCTTCCGTGCCTCCGCCGGCGCAGTTCGCCTCCCGGTTACCGGAACGCGACGGTGCGCACCTCAAGCTGGGGGCGGGCCTGGGCCGAGGCCTTGTAGTATTCCAGCGTGACCCGGTAATGTCCGGACGGCAGGGGGGCGGTGCGGGTGATCTCGCGGCCCTCGTTGATGGTCTCGTTTTCGAGCGGGCGGAGGCTGAGGTACTTGCCGCCGCTGATGCGCTCCACCTTGACGGAAACGACGGGCCACGCGCCCGAGTCCTCGCGCCCCTTGAGCGTCGCCACCATCTCCATGGCGCCCCGCGGCAGGTCCACTTCCGCCGCCACGGCGCCGAAATGCTGGAGAAGCTGCATTCCGCCGGCCTCGAGGTGGGGCACCTTGAAGCCCTCACCCTTGAAATCCCTGCCGTTTAGAACGGGCGATGTGGGGACATCGGCTTTGCGGGTGGCGGTGGACGTGGTGGCCTTCTGCGCCGCGGCCGTGGCGGGGACGCCGGCGGCCAGCAGGGCGGCCAGCCCCGCAGACGCAAACAAAGAAACTGGTGTCATCGTGTCTTGTTTCCTTTTCCCCGGGTTCTGTCGGCGACTCACCACTCGACGGTATCCCAGGGTTCCATGGGTGCGTTGCCGATCACGCGCACCGGTTTCCAGGCGGGTCCGGTGGCGGGACGGTTGTTCCAACCCGGCGATTCGGCGGCGCTGGAACGCCACTGGTCGTCACCGGTGACGGTGACGGATGACCCGTCGCGGTGGCGAATGTCGAGGACGATCAGCGCCGCGCCGGCGCCGTACTCGTTCTCGGCCTGGAAGGCGAGGATGTTGCGGCCGGGGACGAGTTTCGTGGCCGATGCGGCGGCCTCGGTCACGGGGTTGGCGTAGGCGCCGTCGGCCACCTTGCGCCCGTTGAGGTAGGCCTTGCCGCGGTCGTCGGCCCAGAATCGCAGCGTGGCGGAGGCCACGTCCTTTTCCACGTTCACCACGCGGACAAAGTAGCGCGTGCCGGTGGTGGTGGATGTGACGGGATCGAGCCCCGCGTCGTCGTGCCAAATGAAGGTGCCGCGGGCCGGCGGCGCCGCGACCAGTTCCCCGCTTTCGGCCCGGACCACCATCTCCTGCAGGTCGGCGGTCTGCTTCTGCAGGCGGGTCATGTTGTCGCCGAGCATGGGGTACTTGTTGCGGCGGAGCCACAGCCGCTCGAAGTCGGCCGAGATGGCCTGGGACTGGTCGCGCAGGCGGGCGATGGTCGCGCGGATCTCGGCGCGCTTGCCGGGCGAGAGGGCCGCGGTGCTCGTGGAACCGATGTCGCGCGCGATGCGCGTGAGCGCCAGGTCGCGCTCGGCGATGAAGAGGAACCGGCGGGCGGCGTGGTCCAGCGAGTCGAGGTGGTCCCTGTTGAACCGCGCCTTCTTCCTTGCCGCGGCGATGGTCTTGCGCCCCTGCACCATGTCTGCCCGCAGTTGGTCCAACCGCTGCAGGCGGGCGGAATCGCGTTCCGTGATCTTCGGGATGCGGTGGTACAGGGGATGGTAGTAGGTGAGTTCGGGGAACTGCTGCCACCCGGCAAGCTTTTCGGCGGCCACCAGGTCCGGCGCGGACGAACCATAGCGCACGGCGCAGTAGCGGACGAGGAACTCGTCGTCGCCGGGGGATGATGGCTCCCAGCACGCCGCGCCGCTGAAGGCGTACCCGACGATGTTGTTCTCGCGCAGGTTCTCGGCGCCCCAGTCGCCCCAGCTCGAGGTGATGCAGCCCATGGCGCCCTCGCGCTTTCCGACCTCGGCGAAGGTGCGCACGCTGGCGAAGCCCTTGTGGTAGGCGGGGTAGAAGGTTGCCCAGCTCCACAGGCCGGGGCTGACCATGAAGTTGCGGATGCCGGCGGCCTTGAGCTTGGCGACGCTGGGGTAGGTGGTGTCGGGCTGGTAGTGCCAGTCCACGATGACGGCGTCCTTGGGCAGTTCGGCCAGCGCGTCGGGGTGGGCGAGCAGCATGTCGCCGTACATCAGCGTGCGGCGGCCGTACTTCTCACGCACATGGTCGGCGATCTCGGAGAAGTAGCGCGCGTGCACGCGCCCCACGCCGATTTTCTTGACGGCGGCGCGGGCGGTGCCCTTGCCCACGTCGCTCGACTCGTCGCCGCCGATGTGGAAGAAGGGGTTGGGCGTGGCGGCGGCCATCTCGTCCACGAGGCGCTTCACGAAGGCGCGCGCCCCGGGAAGGACGGGCGAGAAGGACCAGGGTTTTTCGTCGCCGCCCTGGATTTCGGCGAAGCGGCGGTTTTCGGGCAGGCCGAGCAGGCGGTCCTGGTGGCCGAGGGTTTCGAAGACCGGGCAGACGGTGACGTGGTTGAGGCGGCCCTCCTCGACAATCAGGGCCATCTCGGCCTTGGTGATGGCGCCGCGTTTGCGCCCGGCGTTGGGGCTGGCGTCGAACTCGAACATGTCCTCGATGTAGGGCTGGTAGAGGTTCTTCTTGAAGTAGGCGAGGTCGCGGATGATGGCGCGGAAATCCTCGACGGTGGAGACCTGTCCGCGGCTGATGTCGTCGGAGACGCCCCGCCACTCGAGGGCGGGCCAGTCGCGGATGACGCCCCGGGCAATCGCCCCGCCCCTGGGCGCGGTGCGCAGGAGCTGGCGCAGGGTCTGCGCGCCGTAGAAGCGTCCCTGGGCGGTGGGCGCCCCGATGGTGATGCGGGCCGGTTCGATTTCCAGGGTGTAGCCCTGGGAGGCATAAAGGGGCGGATCCTCCGGCGCGGGCGCCGTCGCGACGAACTGGATGACGGAACCGCCCGGGGCGGCGCTGGCGGCCACGGACCATTCCTGCTTGAGGGCCTCGCGCGCCTCGTCGCGCAGCATGGCCGCTGCGTGGGCGTCGGCCGGATCCGGCGAGGGCACGATCACCCACGGTGCGGCCATCGTGGTGCGGGCGTCCGTCATCCTCATTTCGCGGGGCATCGGCACCAGCGAGGGCGCGGCGCCGGCGCAAACCGGGATCAGGAGAAGCAGAAGGCTGGTCAGTTTTCTCACGGTGGCGGCATCCTCTTTGCGGGGAAGTTCGGGTACACGCGGAATGGGGCGGCCCAAGATGCCGCGTGGCAAGGGAATTGGGGATGGATGCGGCGGGGCCGGTCCGCGGCACGGACCGGGATGCGCCTAATCCGGTTGCGCGTGAATAGCGCACAAGCGGATTGTACCCCTATAAACCACTTTCCGAAAAACAAGGAACCCGGCCATGGCGCTTCAGGACGAACTCGGATTTCCCAACCCCGTGGAGAATCCGTCCCACGAGGCGATGCTCTCGCTGGTCGTCACCGGCACGCTGCTGGCCAAGGAGGGTGACGCCCTGCTGAGGCACTTCGGGCTGACCGACTCGCAGTTCAACGTGCTGATGCTGCTGCGCTACCAGGCGCCGCCCGAGGGGGCTTCGCAGGTGCAGCTGGGGCGGATGCTGGTGGTGAACCGTTCGAATGTGACGGGCCTGGTGGACCGCATGGAGAAGGCCGGCTGGGTGAAACGCGAGGGCACCCCGGGCGATCGCCGCGCCAACCGGGTGCGCCTGACCGCCCCGGGCCGCGCACTGCTCGTCCGGGCTGAAAAGGCCTACATGGCCCGCGTGGAGGAGGTCATGGGTTCGCTGACCCCGACCGACCGGCGCAACCTGGCGTCGCTCCTGGAGCGGGTGCGCGCGGGGCTGCGATAGCGCCGCCTACCTGCCGACGGTCATCCGCAGGAACCCCGGCCGGCGCGGGGCGATGGTCACCTCCTCGGACACCGCCCTGCCTTCCGCGGGAGAGGCCGTGGCGCGATAGCGGCCGGGAAGGATGCCGGTAGCCTCCCAACTGCCCCACTCGTCGGTCTTGCCCTCGAGGGGACGGGCCACGGAATTCGGGTCGAGCGGCTCCAGCAGCAGGCGGATTCCGGCGACGGTGGAGCCGTCGGGTGACGCGACAATCCACTTCAGGTTTCCGGCCTCCTCGAGCACGTCGATGATGGACTCGGTCTTTCCGGCGACAATGGCGACCGTGTGTTCCATTTCGGTGTAGCCGCCTGCGGACACCACCACCCGGTATTCCCCCGCGGCCAGTCCCTCGGTGACCTGCGTCCCGTCGGCCTTGGTTGAGGTGGGCGGCACCGGCACCCGCAGGCCCAGCTCGCCGCGGAACTCCGTCCGGAAGCCGGGGATGGGATCGCCGGATTCAAAATCCAGCGCCATCACGGCAAGCGTCCCCGTGTCCGCGGGCAACCGGAGTTCCACCGCGGCCGCATTGCCGCTTTCCGGCACTCGGGCCCTGGCGGTCCGCGAGATGGCGCCTCCCTGGCGCATGGCGGCAAGTTCGTATTCGCCGGGAACGAGTTTCTCGAAGCGGAACTCGCCGTCGGCCCCGGTATCGGTGGTGCGTGCGTTGGGTCCTTTCTTTCCCGAAGATGGGCCTGATCCGAATGCCACCACGGTGACCGCCGCCGCGGGGCTCCCGTCGGCAGCCACCACACGGCCCGTGATGACCCCGGTGGGCAACTGGATGTCGCGAGTCACTTCCCCGCTGTCCGGAACCTCCAGTTTCCCCAGGACCCCAAGCGCGTTTGAGTCATAGTACGTGATGTTGTAGGTTCCGGCGGGAACATCGGCGATCTCGAAGCGGCCCGAGACGTCGGACGAAAGGCGCCGCGTGCACCCCGAAACCACACCCACCTGGCTCAGCACGAGCGTGGCGGCCTCCGGCACCCCGCCACGTGTGACGGCCCCGCGTATCCTGGCGCTTGTGAGGCGGATCGTGATCTCCACGGTCCCGTCATCGCCAGGCACTGGTACCGCGATGCTGGAAATCCCGCGGTCGGACAAATAGAGGGTCCAGGATTCGCCCGGCTGGCCGCCCCGCAACCGTTCAAAGACAAACCGGCCGTCGCTGTCGGTCACTTGCGTGACGTCGGAGGCCCGGGGACTGTACAATTTCACGCTTTGCCCTGCCACCGGCTTGTCGGCCGGAGTGCGCACGACCCTCCCCTTCACGGTGGCACCCTGACCGACCTCGATATCACCGGCGTCGGTCACGCCCTCCCCAAGCACCTTAACGGGTTGGCGGGCCAGATAGGCAAACCGCCCGTCGACCGAGTCCGTCACCAGGACCTCGGCCCATCCGGGCGGAACTTCCAGACAGGAAAAGCCGCCGTCCTCCCGGGTGACGACAGGCTCGCGGGGTTCGGTTCCCGAAGCCGCGAGGAGCACCTTGAGCCCCGGAAGCGGCTTTCGCTCCCCGCGCGAAACCACCCGGCCGCGGACCTCCATGCCCCGCGACAGCCTGATCTTTCGTTCCACGCGGCGCTGGGAACCCCGGAACGATGCGTTGCCCGTCGCCGCGACATAACCCTCAGCACGGACCACGAAACGGGCGTTCTGTCCGGCCTTGATACCGGCAAGTTCCCAGTGCCCCGCCCGCTGGACGGGTTTGGAGGCCGCAGCGAGTTCCCGGCTGCCGTCGCGCATCTCCACGGTGAATTCCGCAACCGCCTGCCGGGTCCGCGCGTCCGCGATGTCCAGGACCAGCTGGTATTCGTCCTTCGGCCGCATCGCCACGCGCAGGTCCGCGGCACCGACGGAAACACCCTGGGTCGGTGTGCTGTCAAAATCGGGATGCCGCGCCGTCAGGGCGTAGGATGTGTCGCCGGCAAGGGGACCAATCCGGAAGTTGCCGTCGGCGTCACTCGACGCGAGGTCGCCGTAGTTCCACGATTTCGGGTTCTGTTCCTGGGGCGCGGCCCAGATTTCCGCGCCAGGAACCGGGGTTCCGTCCCTTTCGTTCACGATCTGACCGGAAACGGCGCCTGTGCGGCTGACCACGACGCGCACATCCCGCACGGCCTCGCGCGGACCCACCGCGGTGAACTGGGCCCGGGTCTGCCTGAATCCTTCCTTCTCGGCGAGCAGGCGGACCGTGCAGACGGGAACATGGGCCACGAGGAACGAGCCATTGTCCCCGGTCACCACCTCCCCGTAAAGGTCACGGAAACTGCCGGCCCACTCCCCCAGCATGTCTTCGGAACTGGCAACCGTCCATCGGCTCGGCGCGTAAACCGACTCGGCCTTCAGGCGGGCGCCTCCAACCGGCTTTCCTCCGTCGTCCACCACGCGACCGCTGATGGACCCCCCGACGGACAAAACCATGTCGGGGGCCTGCAGGTCACCGGCGCCGACATGGAGCACCTCGGAACAGGTGGTGGCATACCCTTCGGCCGAGACCCGCAGGCGGATGTCGCCGCGGGGCAGGACCGAAAAACGGTATGCTCCGGCGGCGTCCGCCACCTTCGTGATGCCCTCGGCATCTCCCTCGTACTGGATCAGTTTCACCTGCGCACCCGTCGCCGGCCCCCCGGTTTCGAGCAGGACCCGCCCCGTCAGAGCGGGGGACGGAGACATGGTGATGTCGCGGCGGATTTCGCGATCGCGCGTTTTCAGCGACACCTCCAACTGGCGCGCGGGCTGGCCGTTCTCGGCGAGCAGATGGTAGCCCTCCTTTTTCATATAGAGGGTCACCTTGTCGCGGTCCCACGCCTGGGAAAAGACGCGGTACTGGCCGGTGGCCGTCGTCTCCACCATCCTGTTGTCGTTGAGACCCCGATAGTACCCGACACCGGCAAGGGGTTGGTTTGTGGCCGAATCGCGGACGATCCCGCTGATTTCCTGGAGGCGGTTCATCCGCATCTCCACACCCGTCGTGGTCTCACCTGCCCTGAGCACCAGACGCTGGAGGAAAAACTGACGGTAAACCGGGGCGGAAACGACGGCGGTGAACTCACCCGCGCCAACCTGCGCGAGCCGGAAAGCCCCGCTTGCGCCGGTCCCGGCCTTCCATTCCGGCCGGACTCCGTACGGGCCCGCGTTGCGGGTGGACGCCAGGGTGACCGTGGCGCTGGCAACCGGATCGTTCGTTGCACCGTCCACGACCCGCCCCTCCACCGTTGCCCCGTGGGTGGGGACACGCAGGAGCACGCCGGCCGCCGGGGCGGACACCATCTCGCCGACCGGAACGCGGCCCTCCGCCCGGACGACCAATCCGACCTGTCCGGCGGCAAGGGACTCGAAGCGGAATCTCCCGTTGTCGGAAGTGGTTGTGATTTCCTCGAGCTCGTTGGCCACCGATACCCGGGAACGGATGGGCATCCCCCGGACCGCCAGGCCCGCCATCGGGGCCCCGGATTCGTCCATGACCATTCCGGCAACGACCGCGGAACGCCCGAGCACCAGGTCCTGTGTCTTGTCGAACCGTTCCCCCCGCCGGGCCCAATCCTCCGGATCGCCGGTGCCGAGCACCCACTTGCCCGCCGTGGCATAACCCGGCAGCGACGCGCGCAGAACCGTGTTCTGCCGCACGGGGCCGGTGATCACATAGGTTCCGTCCGCTGCGGTTTGGGTCCGGGTGGTCTCCGTCCACTCGATGCTGTCCGAAACCAGCTGGCTGCGGAGGCTGACCGCCGCCCCGGCCGCGGGTGCGCCGTCCGTCCGGATGATCCGTCCTTTCACCGTGAAGAACTTCGGGGCGCTGGTGGAACCGGCGGGGCTTTGAGTGGACATTCTGCGGGCCGGTTGTGCGCCCGTAGAAACCTGCATCCGGGTCACCCGCGTTTCCCCGGAACCCGAACCGGCCCCCATGGAACGGACCGTGGCCGGTCCCGCAACCTCGCCCGCCGCAGGCACGGAAACTTCACGCCGCCCACACCCCCAAACCAGCACCACGGCCGCCGCCGCAAACCCTGCACGCGCAAACCTGTTCATTCTGCCTCCAAGGTGGTCCCGGAAATCCGACGCGCCACGGCCCATCCACGGATGACAAAGCCGCGAAATCAAGCCGCACAATTTCGCGCCTTTCGCCCGCCGCCTCCCCCAACGAACCCCTTGCGCATCGTGTCAACGATGCCCAGAAAAAGCCCGTCTCATGGCAAGAAACCGAAATCTTCCTTCCGACAGGTTCCTCCCCTGAAAACCGTTATCGCAGTGATCGTCGCCGTCGCCCTCACGCTTGGGGCGGTGTATGGCTGGAATGTCTGGAGCGCAAAGCGGGCGGAGAAAACCGCGGAGGCGACTGCCGTGCGCCTGGACACGGTGCGCCGCGGCGACCTGGCCGAGGTGGTGCAGGCGCCGGGGGAGATCCAGCCCCGCACCAAGGTTTCCATCTGCGCGCGCGTGTCGGCGCGCATCCTCGAGATTCCCAACAAGGAAGGCACCACGGTGACCGCGGGCAACCCGAAAGCCGTGCCTCCGGTGCCGCCGAGCGTGCTGGTGCGGCTGGACGCCACCGACCTGGCGGCCGCGCTGAAATCATCGGAGGCCCGGGCCGCCGCCCAGCAGGCGCAGATCCGCGTGCAGGAGGCCCAGATCGCCGCCCAGAAGGCCCAGATCGCCGGAACCAGCGTGAGCCTGGCCACGGCGCGGCGCGAATTCCTGCGAGAGGGGCAGCTGCTGAAGACCCAGTTCACCAGCCAGTCTGAATTCGACGAGTCCAAGCGCAAGCTGGAGGAGATGGAATCCTCCCTCGAGTCGATGATTCACAACCTGGAGGCCGACGAGGCCGGGCTGTCGGCCGCGCGCCACAACCGGGAGGCCGCCGAGGCGGACATCACCAAGACCCGCGACAACCTGAGTTACGCGACCATCACCTCGCCCATCGACGGGGTGGTGACGCGCGTGAACTCGAAGGTCGGCGAAATCGCCGTCGTGGGCACGATGAACAACCAGGGAACCGTGCTGCTGGAGGTGGCCGACCTGAGCACGATGCTGATGGTGGCCAAGGTGAGCGAGTCCGACATCGCCGCCGTGAAACCGGGCCAGCGGGCCCGCATCCACATCCAGGCCTACGGCGACCGCGTGTTCGAGGGGCGGGTGGATTCCGTCTCCCTCGCCCCCACGATCAAGGACCGCGACCGCGACACGGAGAAGAACTTCACGGCCGAGATCGTGGTGGACACGCGCGGCGGGCCCATCCTGTCGGGCCTGACGGCCGACGTGGACGTGGAGACGAGCAAGCACTCGGGCGTGCTGAAGGTTCCAAGCCAGGCCGTGCTGGGGCGGCCGGCGGACGGCCTGCCAGCCGATGTGCGCGCGAAAATCGCCGAGCCCGACCGCAACAAGACGGTGGCGACGGTCGTGTGCCGCATGGTGAACGGCAAGGTGCAGATGGTGCCCGTGGCGGTCGGACCGAGCGACGCGACCCACACGATCATCCGCTCCGGCCTGGACGATGGCGACCGCGTCATCACGGGTCCCTTCAAGGTGCTGGAGAAGATCACGCACGACATGAAGGTGCGCGACGAGGCCGAAACCACCGGCACCGCCAAGGGAAAGAAAAGCGATGTCACGACCGCCCCGGCGAAGTGAGATGGGGGCGGTGTGCAATACGGTGACCCGGGCCGGGCGACCATGACGGGCGTCACCCCCGTCATCCGCATCCGCGGCGCAACCAAGGTTTACCGCGTGGGCACCGAGGTGATCCACGCGCTGGCCGGCGTGGACGTGGACATCTTTCCGAACGAGTTCGTGGCCATCATGGGCGCGTCGGGCAGCGGAAAGAGCACGCTGATGAACATCCTCGGCTGCCTGGACCGTCCCACGGCCGGGACCTACGAACTGGACGGTCACCTGACGACCACCCTCGGCGCGGCGGCCCTGGCCCGTGTGCGCAACGAGCGCATCGGGTTCGTCTTCCAGAGCTTCGAGCTGCTGCCAAGGCTGACGGCGCTGCGCAACGTGGAGCTGCCGCTGATCTACGCGAAGGACGGCGCGAGGCGCTGGAGCGCGTGGGGCTGGGCCAGCGCATGCACCACCGCCCCAACCAACTTTCCGGCGGACAGAAGCAGCGCGTCGCCATCGCGCGCGCGCTGGTGGCGGGCCCGTCGCTGCTGCTGGCGGACGAGCCCACCGGCAACCTGGACACGGCGACCAGCACCGAGATCCTGGCGCTGTTTGACCAGCTGCACGGCGAGGGCCAGACGATCGTGATGGTGACGCACGAGGCCGACGTCGCCGCCCACGCGCACCGCGTGGTGCGGATGCGCGACGGCCGCGTGATCGCCGACGAGCCGACGGAACGCGGCCGGGCCCATGCAGCGGCCGGGGCGGGTGCCGCGTGATCGGCCGCATCGTGGCGCTGCCCCTGCGCGTGGCCGCGCTCCTGGCCCAGAGCATGCTGCTTGCGCTCAGCCAGATCTGGGCGAACAAGGCGCGATCCGTCCTCACGATGCTCGGCATCATCATCGGCGTCGCCTCGGTCACCGGCGTGATCGCCGCGATGACCGGCCTGCGCAAGAAGGTGCTCCAGGACTTCGAGTCGTTCGGCACGAACAAGATCTTCATCTCCCCGGACCGCCCGGTCACCGGGCCCGGCCGCAACATCTCGTGGAGCCAGCTGCGCTTCCGCCCCGACGACTTCGACGGCCTGCTGGACCACTGTCCCTCCGTGCGCCACCTGACGCGGCAGATGACCCAGAATGTGCGCGTTCGCCACGCGGACCGGGTGGAGGAAAATGTGCGGGTGACGGGCATCGACCCGGACTGGCACCAGATCGAGAACCGCTCGGTCATCCTGGGCCGACCCTTTTCCCTCATCGACAGCCAGCAGGGCCGACCGGTGTGCCTGGTGAACCAGGTTGCGCGCGACAAACTCCGCCTTCCGCGCGACCCGACCGGCACCGCCATCATCGTGGGCGACCGGCGGTTCATCATCATCGGCGTGGTGGAACCGCGCGCCGGGGGGGGCATGTTCGGGTCGGACGAACAGGGTCTGGAGGTCATCATCCCGTTCTCGACCGCGTGGAAGATGCGCCAGGGCTACATCTCGGTGACGGCGACCGCACGCTCGCCCGAGGTGAGCGAGGACGCGCGCGCCGAGATCGCCTTCTACCTCCGGGCGCGGCGCCACATCCGCCCCGGCGAACTGGACAACTTCCGCATGGATGTGGTGCAGCAGTTCATCGACAAGTTCCAGGCGGTGGCGCTCACGATCACGCTGGTGGCCACGGGCATCGTGGGCATCTCGCTCATCGTGGGGGGCGTGGGCATCATGAACATCATGCTCGTGTCGGTCAGTGAGCGCACGCGCGAGATCGGCCTGCGCAAGGCCGTGGGCGCTAGGCCGTCGGCCATCCTGCTGCAGTTCCTCGTCGAGGCGGTCACGCTGTGCTTCGTCGGCGGCCTGATCGGCGTGGCCCTGGGCGAGGGCGTGGCGCGCCTGATGACCTCCATCCCCGGCGCGCGGCTCGAGAAGGCCGAGATCCCCATGTGGGCCATCGGCGTCAGCTTCGGATTCGCCGCCGTCGTGGGCCTGGTCTTCGGCATGTTCCCCGCGATCAAGGCCTCGCGCCTGGACCCGATCGACGCGCTGCGACACGAATAGGCGGGGGCGTGTCATCCGCTGCGCGGTTCTTTCTCAGGGAGCTCGTTCCGGGCGCAGGGGCCGCAAGGGTCAACGACAAATTCGGGTGTTTTCGAGAACGAAAATCCACGCGGTCCATTTGTTTCTTTTCGGCCGTTACGGTTTCACGGGCGGGACGCCCGTGCCACAACCGCGGATCCCCATCAACCCAGGGCGAACTTCAGGCACCACAGGTGGGCCAGCACCGCCAGCGCGATCAGTGCGACGGTCACCGCGCCGTGGGCCGCGCGACCCAGGCGACAACGAACCCAGCGGGCGCCCATGGCGGCGTACACGGCGTAGGCGGGCAGCAGAAAGAGGATGTACTTCGCCTTCAGCGCCCAAAGTTCCTGGCTGACGAACCAGAACAGATAAGCGGCGAGCGTGACCAAGGTGAACGCGTGGACCGCGAAAAACGAACGCCGTGCCAGCGTTGCCGCAAATCCGATGGCAGCCAACAGCGTGGGCAGCAGACCCAGCCACAGAACGGCGACCGTGAGCCACGGCGGGATGTGGCGGTCGGGGTAGGGTTGCGAGATGTCACCGTGGCGGCCGGGCTGGCTGAAGAACCCCATGTCGCCCCACGCCTGCGCGTGGAGGCTGGTTGGCACGCTGTTGTAAAACGGCAGGCGCGTCATCTGCACTCGCGGCCACGCGCCCGCCGCCAGCCGGGCGAGGTCTCCCATGCGCAGCGTGGTGAACTCGTACTGGCCCCAGTACGCCTTCTTGTCGCGCACGCTGAACCCCTGGGAGGCCCAGCCGTTGGCGAACATCGGCGTGCCGCGCGTGCGCGCGTTGTCGATGTACTTCCACGACGCGATCGCCAGCGCGACGCCAAGGACCAGCAACCCGCACTGGACGGCCCGCACTGCGCCGCGGTGCCGCGGGACACCGGCGGCCAGGGCGCGCAACTGAACGGCACCCGCGGTGGCCAGCGCCACCAACCCGTTGTACTTCGTGGCCGCGGCCAGCCCGGCCAGCACCCCGAGAAGCGTGCACGACGGCAATGGCGCACGACGGTCCACGGGACACCACGCGTTGGCGGCATCCAGCCGGACCAATACCACCAGCGCCCACGCGAGAAGCGCGGAAACGAGGATGTCGGCCTCGACACCGAACGTGCTGATGAAGAGGCACGGAAACGCGAGCACAAGGGCCATGGCCAGAAATCGCTCGCCGGGCCGCAGGCGGAAACGGCGCATCAGCACCCAACACGCCCACGCCAGCGCCACGCCGCAAGCGAGCGGCAGCACCCCCAGCACGCGAAGACCGGCCGCATCGGCGCCTCCGGCAGCGCGGCCGAGCGCATAGAGCGGCAGCCCCGCAAGATAGAACAGCGGCGGATGGTAGCACTGCCAGCAATCCTCGGCCCGCGGCAACCGCCCCGCACTCCAGAAATGCTGGATCGCCTCGTGGTAAAAATCGAAGACATAACCAAACGGCGTGGGGGAGCCCGCAACCAGCAGGAGGCGCAGCAGTGCGCCGGCGGCAAGAAGCAGAATGAACCCCAGGCGCAGCGGGTTCCCCGGCCTCACCGCCACGCCATCCAGATGTCGCCCGCGCTCGCCGTCCCGTTGGTCGGGTCGTACTCGATCGCCGCGTGATCGTCGCGCCTGTCGGGGCCGACGCTGTACAGGCGCTTCGTCGCGGCGTCACGCCGGTACGGCGTGCCCCAAAACGGGTCACGCGGTTCCTCGGCGATGTAGCGCGGCACCAGTTCCCTGGTTTCCGTCACGGCCCTGCCCTCGCGCAACTCGTGGCAGCGGGCCGCCACGGCGATGTGGGCGAAGTCGAATCGGACCGCGGCCTCCAACTCGCCGTCGGCAAAATCTTCGACCGGTGGGAAGGAAAGGGCCAGCAGGAACTCCGACACGGGCGCCCTGTAGGGGCCGGAATACTTGAGCCAGTGCCCCGGATGGTACTTGTCCTCCGGACGATCGGAGTGGGATCGGACATATTGCTGACACGCAAGCCACTGTGGATCGCCGGGTTGCATCCGGTCGAGTTTCCATTCCGCAAACCGGCTGTCGGCCCTGAGCACCTGCCCGAAGATATCCGCGACGGGCATGGACACGTCGATCCGGATCGGGTAACCCTCGCGCCGATAATTCCGCGCCCTCCCCAGGACGTCGAGGCCCGGAATGAGAAGCACCGTGTGACGGACCAGGGGAGAAAGGTCGCGCAAATCGGTAAGCACCGTGCCAAGCACCTCGCGGTCACCACAACAAGGCGCCAGCGCCGCCACGGAACGGGAAGCGGTCCGAACCGCTCCGGCTCCCAAGACGTGAACCATGAATGTCGACGCCGGATGGCGGCGACCCAGCCGCAGCGCGCTCATGGCCGCACCAAAAGCGGCGTCCGGCCGCTCCTCGCGCATGGCCAGATGGGCGCGCAGAACGAAAATCCGGACAGCCGTCTGGGCGACCGTTCGGCCGTCGGGTTTGTCCGGAAGGACCAAGGGAGGATCGAGTATGGCCAGGTCATACTCGGGTTTGGCGACCAGTTTTGCCACCGCATCGACCGCCGCCTGCGCCCCCCCGAGCAACCGGGAAACCGAGGTCCATTCGTCGCCCGGCATCGCGCCCCCGCTCCAGATGCGCCCGATGATCCGGTCAAGTCCGGCAGCCTCGACCTGTGCCCAGAAACCAGCCTTCTCCGCCGCCTTCCATTCAACGGTGGTGCCCGCCGCCGCCTCGATCACATCCGGCGAAAAAGACGGCGCATCGGCCCAGGCCGGCGGGAATCCGGAAGGTTCCCGGGTCAGGCCCTCCATCAACTTCGCCTGCTCCGGCTTCATCAGGTTCCGAACCCAGATCCGGCAACCGTACGGAAGCACAACGGTGAACAGGACAAGGAACAGGAGAAGAACGGTGGCGATGCGCGTGAGCACCTTCCGCCCCCGGGACGTCTTCCCTGTCGCAATTGGCGGGTTCACCGGGCGGAACGGCCAGCGAAACTCCATCACCTACCCACCAGTTCCCGCAATTCGGCCAACAGGTTCAGCGCCTCGATGGGGGTGAGGTTGTTGGCGTCCACGGCGCGGAGCTTCTCCACGACGGGGTGCTCCATCAGGTCGAACAGGGTGAGCTGCACCATGCGCTCGGGGGGCTGGTCGGCGGGGGCGTCGCGGTGGGCGCGGGCGCGGCCGGCCACCTGCACGGCGTTGCCCGTCTCCAGGTCGGCCAGGATCTCCTTGGCGCGGCGGATGACGGCTCTGGGCAGGCCGGCCACCTGCGCCGCGTAGATGCCGTAGCTGCGGTCGGTGCTGCCGCGGACGATCTTGTAGAGGAACGCCACGCGGTCCTCCTCCTCGAGCACGGCGACATTGTAGTTCTTCACCCGCGCCAGGATGCCCTCCAGTTCCACCAGCTCGTGGTAATGGGTGGCGAACAGGGTGAAGGGGCGGCGACCGCGCGTGTTGTGGAGGTACTCGACGACGGCCCACGCGATGGAAAGGCCGTCGTAGGTGGAGGTGCCGCGGCCGATCTCGTCGAGGATGACGAGGCTGTGGTCGGTGGCGTTGTTGAGGATGTTGGCCGTCTCGCTCATCTCGACGAGGAAGGTGCTCTGGCCGCGCGCGAGCTGGTCCATTGCGCCCACGCGCGTGAAGATGCGGTCCACCAGCGGGATCGTGGCCGCGCGCGCGGGGACGAAACTGCCCGCGTGGGCCATCAGCGTGATGAGCGCCACCTGGCGGATGAAGGTGCTCTTGCCGGCCATGTTGGGGCCGGTGATCAGCAGCACCTGGTTCCCGTCGTTGTCGAGGTGCGCGTCGTTGGGCACGAACGGCTGGTCGAGGTTGAGCGATTCGAGGACGGGGTGGCGGCCGTCGGCGATGCGCAGCTCGCCGCCCTCGGTGATGGCGGGTCGGGCGTAGCGCCCGGCGACGGCGGC
>JADHEF010000612.1_pt1 | contig 33459 bp, 22 predicted proteins | sample 8952391 | NCBI WGS metagenome assembly JADHEF01 (sample SAMN16124439, study PRJNA663245) | bioreactor sludge metagenome | isolation source: sludge (nitrite) | place: India:Bengaluru | collected 2019-02-28 | reverse complement strand
GGCGCGGGTTGCTGCGTTCCCGGCAGCAGATGCGTCACGACCGGTGATACGCTAACCATCGCCTGTTTCCGAGGTTGCGCAGGTTTGTCACCCTTAGCGGCCTTGTCTTTCGATTTCTTTTTAGCGGCCACCTTAACCGGTTCATAATTGACGAGGCTCTTGTCAATGATCGCGGCTGGTCCGTCATACACAGGGATGTCCGTGAACGTAACCGTCCCTCCATCGACCGTCATCTGCTCAGGTGCGATTTCGTAAACTACCCCGGTGATCAGGTCCACCCATACAGGCGCCTTGAAGTGTCCACCCCTCACTACGATTTGCACCTTTTCAATGTCCGACCCATTGCCGGGGATCTCTGTACCGTCCCAAAGCGCGATCACATCCAAGCCGATTATTTTATCGCAAAACGCAAATCGGGTCAGCGCTTTCTCCGTACCCGAAAGCGTCATGTTATAATCCGGCACCCGTACCAACGCATCGTTGAAAAGGGTTACGACGTTTTGCACCGAATAGTAGGCGCTCTTGACTTTGATGATTGAGTTGTCGGGGTTGGTTTTGAGCAGACCGTAACGCGAAATGAAGTCCTTGCTGTAACTCAGGTCGGCAATGGTAAACACTGAAGACTCGATATCCATCCCGATATCGCAAAGCATTCGCCGCGCGTTCCATTTAGCGTGAGAGTACTCGGTCCAGTCGATTCCGGACAGCGCGTATTGCACCTCTTCCGAAGCACAACCAGCCTCGCCCTGCCAAGCCCGCATCTTCGGTGCGAGCGTCTTCATCATTTCGGTCAACTTACCCATGTTCACACACAAGCGGTCTGGATTGCCATTATAACCGTGATAAATAGCCCAGTGGAAAAGATCAAGTTTTCCCTGATCCCTAATCATCTTGAGCATATTCTCGATGGAGGAGTTTGCGAGGCCCGCCAGCACGAACGCACCGATCTTGGCGTTCGGATCCCACCGCTTAATGACCTCGGCCGTACGGATATTGTTCGCCACAATCAGCTCGGCCGTATTCTCCTTACGGAGGTTGGGCTCGTTGAACATCATCCATTCGTGGACGCCCTTCGGCGCATAATGCTTCACCATTGCTTCAACCCAGCGATCCCACGCGGCCAACGTTTCCTCGCCTGCCGGAAGCAAACCTCCGGGCCCTCCAGCCGCGTTATTTTCGTACAGACGGTTACCATAGGAGGTTTCCAGGCAGACATCAAGTCCCAGCTTGATTGCGTCATCCACGATGTGGTCCAGCCAGCCGAAATCGTATTCACCCTTCTTCTTCTCCGTACGACCCCACCCGCCCTGTAAGCGGATACGTTTTATGCCTAGAGGCACCAAGTAGTTCCGGTAGGAGTCCCAGTTCGCCAAGTCGCGGTCCAGCGTTTCGCATCCCAGTGACCACATAGAGGTCTCAATCGCAAATACGCTCTTCGGGATCAGCGTACCGATTTTCGTCAACTCCGGTTTAAGCGCCGACTGAACGCGGGTCTGTGTCTGGTCAAGGAGTGGAATCGCCGGTGCCGTCTTCGTCTTCATGTCTGAAAAGAACCGTACGGGGCGCAAAAACTGCTCGGGATGCAGCGCCTTCGGCGATAGGCGAACCTCGTCTAGCCAGCCATCAAGCCCACGTCCGATCACGAGGTTGCTGTCGTCATACACCAACGGAGCCGCAACCGTTCCACCGCCGCACGACTGGTAATCCAAAAATAGCGCCGCCTTCAGCGTCTCACGGTCCACCGTCAGCGCCACATGGTGCCACGCGCCATCATCGGGAACAAGGGACCCGCTGAAGCACTGGTTGAACGCGCCCGACTTTGTCCCATCCTTCTCCTGTTCGGTATCGAAGCGAACGCCCAGCTTACCTGACGGTGTGACGGAAAGCGACCAGCTTGCGCCCATGTTTCCCTTGCGCCGCTTGCTTGCGATCAGCGCGTGCCGCGTATCCTGTTGCTTCGCCACCTTGACAAACGCCTCCACTGTGAGACTGTCGGGTTTTACGACAAGCTCTTTTCCCGACACAACCACCTCACCTCCGACTGGCGCAGCACCCTTTGCAAAAGCGGGAGGACGGAAGCGCAGTGACAGACGATTCCTTGTAACGGCAGGCTGTTCGGCTATACTGTCCCACAATTCCTTGAACGGCACGTTTTCCTCATATGCCGGCAGCACTCCGCCCTCAAACGTCCCCGCCTTCGCGTTCAGCGTCGGCGCGTTAACTTCTGACGCCACCTCACCAGCTACCTCGCCCGTCTTCCCCACCTCAAAACGCCAGAAAGCGGCAGGCTCCGCGCCGGTCACACCTGAAACCAACAAGATTCCAATCCCTGATACGATCTTTTTCACCATTCTCCCTCTTCTTGCTATCCGCCTCATCTGTTTTCATGCAACCGCTGTAACACAAACTTTTCTCCAAACCGATCATTGTGTCAGAGGTCAACCGTTCTGCCTACGCTTTGCTTTACATCACATATCAATAACAAGGCACGCTTTCAACCTTCGCAGTTATAGTACCTCCATGAACACCCCGCAACAATCTCGATTTTACGAACAGGAATCTCTTTTTTGCGAACTCACTTTCAAAAAAAACAGCCCCCACCCTTGTTAAGGCGGAGGCTGTACGGAAAGACAAACGTCCATGTGAGATCAGTTGCCCGAGCGATTACCGACCTCTCTCAGATCAACCGTTTCGGCATTCGCCGGAAAGGCAAACGGAACTAACGACCACTCCTCTGTGAAAGATGCTGAGACTCCCGGTGCGAGGTTTTCGCGCGGGCCGATCGGTTCCAACTCACACATCTCGTTTTTGAAGTACCAAATCGATATCGTGAGTCCTGCCATTTCACTGTACACGCGGTCAGGAAAAACAGGGTATTTTTTAATGAACATCAAGTTGTTACGCATGAGATAACCGAGCCAGCCGGCTGTCGAATCCATTCCCAATTTGGGATTGGCTGGCGTACCGAGTATCTCAAGAAAGCCGTCGCGGATCCGGATATTCGGATCAACGGGTTGATAGTTCATTACCGGCCCAGGCCCGTACATGATGTAGCTCTTCGGGAAGCGGCTGCCGGGTGTCAGCGGAATCAGACAAATGCCGCCTCCAACGGCGAGCGTCCTGCTCCAATGGCAACAGGAAACGGGCTTGTCCGATTCGTTGATTATGCGCTGTTCAAACGTCAGACGCGAAGAGCCCTCCGCAAGCGTGAAGGTCCGAACCAGCCTGACTCCAGTTACGCGGTCCCGCACGCTTATCAGTCTGACAGTCCTCTCGCCGACGATCTCTCCGGTCCAGTTACCCAGCCACAGGTCAGGATGAGTCGCGATGACACGCTCCGGCCCGATGTCGCACCTGCCGCCACACGGATCAACAGAAGGAATGCCAGGCGTGTGCAGCCACCCCTGTTGCGCCGGATTGAGATAGAGCGCGTTCACGCCCTTGAGAGAATACTCAAGCATACGCCCGCCCGCCTGCGGACACAACACCACTCGAGTGTCAGTATTCTCCAGAGCAAGGCAGTTCTTGTAACCGAAGAACTCAACAATCCCTGTTTTCATGGGGTCTCCTGTCAACCGCCGCAGCTCATACGCCGCCCGGCACTTCCCATCCCCTGCGGTAAGAGCGACGCAAGAGCTTGTTAGCTGCTTCGGAGTTCGTGATCTGCAACTTAGCCGCATCCCACTTCAGCACCGTGTCAGGAACGCGGATCGCCACGGTGCCCAGGATAATCGCTTCGGCCATAGGTCCCGTCTGCACAAAATGCGATTCGCACAGCTCGCCGCCAAGGCAGGCGTCCAGGAAGAGATGGTAGTGGTTACGTCCAGCCAGCTTCGGTCGCGCCAGGCTGTCAAACTTCGCTTTCGGCAACAGGACTGGACCAGCCTGATGCGGCAGCAGCAACGCGCCCTCCGTGCCGATCACCATCGAGGATTCAGCCGGATACTCGCTGAAGCCCGCCTCCCTGGCCAGTGCTTGAGCGTCAGCCGGCGGATAGATCAGGCCATCAAACCACTCCATCGTGTATTCTTTTCCACCGCTATTCTTACTGCCGGGGAAAACCCAGGTGATATGATCGCTCTGCGGCCAAACGTCAGACCGCCTTGCCTGGTCGTTTTTCCACGACTCCTGCACCTCGGCCTTGACCGTGAGCGGCGCGGTCTTGCCCAAGTCGAGCCCCTTCCAGACCGCGTCGAAAATGTGGCAGCCGATATCGCCAGACCACCCTGTACCGAAATCCTGCCAAGCCCGCCACTTCGAGGGGTGGTAAATCAGCGGCGCATACTCGCGCTCGGGAGCAGTGCCCAGCCACAAATCCCAAGCCAAATGCGAGGGTGCCGGTTCGCCCTTGGCGGGACGCGGCCCCACAAGACGGTAGGTATCAATCGCACCGGGACGGTTCGAGCATAGAATAACACGTCGGATCTCACCCACAACCCCTTGACGCAGCAGCTCAACTGCCATGCGGTCTCCGGCACCCGCTGCAAATTGCGTTCCGAGCTGGGTCACCAGCCCCGCGCGTTTGGCGGCTTTCGCCAACGCGCGGCACTCTGCCACATCATGGCAGAGCGGTTTCTGACAGTAGACATGCTTGCCCGCCTGAAGGGCGGACATGGCGATCAGCGCGTGCATGTGATCCGGCACCGAAGCGTTGACGGAATCGATTTTGTCACCTTCGTTAGCCAGCATTTCGCGCCAATCGGTGTAGCGCCGAGCATCAGGCACGAGCGAGGCCGCCTTATCCAAATGGTTCTTGTCCACATCGCAGATCGCCACAATCCTCGAACGATCATGGGATTTGAAATTCTGCAGATCATTGAATCCCATGCCACCCACGCCGATGCACGCGTGGGCGACCTTGCCATTCGGTGAAATCCTACGCGGCCGCGCAGAAGCGCAACCCATGAACAATCCCGTTGCCGAAACTGCGGCAGATGCCGCCAGAAAAGCCCTTCTGTTCATCGTTTGCATCCTTCGTCCTCACTCTGCTTGTTTTGATTAAATCGCCGCGTTGACTGATGACCGTCATCAGGCTACTTCTTTCCCATCAGCGCATTGACGATCAAAAGATCCAGCTCTTCGTAATCGCGCCCGGCAATCAGACTGTCGACAGTCTTCTGACTCAGACGGCGCACAACCTCCAGCAACTTCAGGAAGATCGTCCGGCTATTGGAAAGGTGTTTGGTGCTGACATCGAACTTCTGGGTGCGCATTGCCTTGATATCCAGCCCCACGAACTCGCCGTTCTTCCCGTATCCGTACTTTTCGAGAATACGCACCTGATTGAACGCGCGGCGCAGGTCAATGCTGCCGAAACTCCGGTCTTCGTCGAATTTGATCCCGTTCTGATCGTTCAGATGGACGGTAAACAGCTTCTTGTGCGCCAGCGCAAACCCCATCTCATCGGAAGGGTCAAGCCCGGCGAGGATCGAGTGCGCACTCTCGATGTTCACGCCCACCCGCGACGGGTCGGAACAGAGATGCCCAAGCGCAATGGCATGCCCTATCGTGGGAATATACGCGTGATCCACCGGCTCGTTCGGCTTCGGCTCGATCGCAATGCGGATCTCAGCGTCGTGAGCCAGCATGCGGTTGATCGCCTCGACGAGTTGGTCGACAGCCCGCTTGCTGTCTTTGGCTTCGCGCAGATAGGTGCCTTCGCGCGCCAGCCATAGCACGATCAGTTTCGTGCCCAGAGCGTTTGCGATGTCGACCGCAACAAGGCTCCGCCGCATCGCGTATTCGCGGCAAGCCGCGTCATTGGAAGTATACGCACCATCAATCGTCCGGGGATCTTCCCACAGGCGGGGAGCAACGAACTCCGCGACGAGCCCCTCCCCGTCTAACTGGGCCTTGAGTTCGGCCGCCTTCTTCTGAATGAGTGCACCTTTCAGCTTGTTTAGCCCGGGCACCGCATCGTCGTCGTGGAACTGAACGCCCTCGTATCCCAAAGGACGGAAAAGCTTCAGCTTCTGCCCGAAAGTCATGCTTCCGCGAACAGCCGGGCCGAATGGATCCGCACCCTCGTGAATGTTCCACGGTCCAAACGAAAAACGGTAATTTGTCTTCATAACAAGGCCCCTTTCTTAATCAAGTTACAGGCACAATATACCATAAGCGGACGAAATAGTCTTACCGTTACGACTCAATTTCTTGTAGTATAGGCTCACTTCGAAAGGGTCCTTATGAAGCTGATTGCTGAAAAAATACAGTTTTCACCTGACGAATCCTTCCGTCTGCTGCGCTGGCACAAGCATGTTCATGACGCAGAGGCAGTCACTTCCGACGGCAAGGGACACCCGTTCCGCGGCATGGGGGACCTATGGCATTACCATACGCAAACGGAACTGACGCTGGTGACCAAGGGCAGCGGCCTGCGTTTTATTGGTGACACCATCACCCCTTTTAAAGCGCCCGATCTCGTGCTGATCGGATCGGGACTGCCACACTACTGGCACGAATCCCATCCCTCGTCGGGATATGCCATCCAACTTGACTTTGAGCCCGAGCACCCCCTCTGGCAGTTTCCAGAGGCACGGGAACTGAACACGCTCTGGAAAGACGCGAATCGCGGCATTCATTTGACAGGCAAGGCGCTGCCGGAACTCAACAACCTCATCTGTTCAGCCGCAGCTTGTGGCGGCATGGGCAGGCTTGCCCGCCTCATGCGTATCCTAGAATTGCTCGCAGCTCTTCCCGCCAAAAACCGTATGCCCATATCGAGCCAGTCCTTTGCAGCTCCGACGCGACAGTCGACCTATTGCGGAATCCAAACCGCCATCCATCTAATCTTCCATAACTTCCAGAACGAAACGTCTCTTGCCGATCTGCTCCGTCAAACGGGCATGAGCAAAGCTACCTTCACCCGCCAATTCGTGAAACACACTGGCAAGACATTTACTCAGTTTATCACTGAGGTAAGGCTGAACTTTGCCAGCCGCCAACTGCTAGAAACCGATTTGCCGGTCAGCGAAATTGCCTTTTCCTCCGGATTCAACAATCTTTCCCACTTCAATCATCTTTTCAAGGACTTGTACCGTCTTTCGCCGCGCGACTTTCGTTGCAAGATGTCACTCGACGAGGGACGTTAACCCCTCCACACCACCAGACGTACTGTCTGAGGCGCAAGCTCGCTGAACGCCTCCACCTGATCCTTCCCGGGCTCTGAAGCTGAAGCCGTACCGCCCTTTGGCACGCTTAGGGTGAAAGACGCTGGTTTATCCAGTGTGTTCCATAAGATCACGCCAAACGCCGTCCCCGACCGGAACCCCTTGGCCACAATACCTTGACCGCTGAACAAGAAGCCTTCCGTATCCGTGAATGTCCCAGTCATCAGCAGATCCGCGTTCTTCTTCTGGAAAGTAGCCACGCTTTTCAAATAAGCCGACGTCTCTTTGGGTGGCAACGTCCGGACCTGGTTAATATCCGGTTTCGACAGCACCATGCCGTAATCCTCAACAGCGGGGATACGCCCATCCAAGAGATAATCACGATCCGGTATATATCGGGATTCGATTTCATAGCGCAAGCCGAAGGTGACGGTGTAGTTAGCCATCGGACGGTCAACAAGCGGTGACGGATAACGGATTGTGCTCGCCACCTCGGGATAGGTGTAGCGCATCATCTCGGGAAAGAGCTCATCCGTTCTGATCCCAACCAGCCTTCGAGCGATCTCCGCTGCCGTCACTTGAAAGGTGCCCCGCACGCAGCCATGGAAGTAAGAGACGGAGTCCAGAATGGCGTCGTGGAAGCCCTCCGTCATAATGACAAATTCAGGATTGATCTTTCTCATCCCGTCAGCGATCTGTCGCAACATCTCCTTGCGGTCAGCCTCATAGGACATGAACGGCACAGGATGGCCATGGTCAGTCGCATAACAAGCCGTGGGCCCACGCACGCCGAGCTGGTCGTAGAGGATACCGTCCGCGCCAAAGTCATTGGCCTGAATCGCGAGTGACATCATTCGCTCGCGCCATCCAAGTGTTGCATGGCACCCGATATCGAAATGATAACCAGGCGTGTTTCCGTACTTATGCCAGAACTCCTGAACCGTCCCGCCGTCCTTCCTGGTCACCGCCAGATGCTGTCCCGTCGTGGTCCAATAAGCCGTGCCGCGTTCCAGCAGTTGTCCATTGGCGTAAAGAACCACCCGTTTGCCCCGAGCGTGGACCTGCTTAATGCCTTCGCGTAGCGCCTTCTCGCCGCCCAACACAGGACAGGGATTGTAGTCAGGATAGAGGTGATCGTGTCCGCCGTAACCCCAGCCAAAAAGGCCCAAAATATCCAGCCCTCGCTCATCGGCGACATCGGCGAGTTTACCCAGTTTGTCATAGGGCCACATGACATCCCCGTTCTGCTGCTTGAGAATGGCCAACAGCCAACCCGAGGCGGTTTTCTCCCAAGCAGGCTTTTCAATCTTTTTACCGATGGAATCCACCCAGGTGCGATACGCGCGCGCCCCCACGTGCCAGTTTCCAGCATAAGGCATCACCACCATCGTTGGCAAGGCGTGCCGCTCTCCAGCCCGCACATAGAATTGGTGCTGGAACGCCGCGCCGAAAGTCTTCCTGTCAGGGTCGTAACGGGCGCTCAACACCTTGGCGCCGTAACGCGGATCATGGTTGCCGAAGTAGAGCCCTCCCGATTCTCCCGCGAAAGCGAACCACTGCATCGTGCCGCTTGCGCTCGGATAGACGACCGACACTGCCATTTTACCCGCCTGTTTGATCCAAGGACGCTGATCTTTTTCGTCTTGCGGCACCCGTCTGATACGCCAACCTAAACCGCTCGGCATTAGCAATGGAGTCCTCGAGAGGTCCGTACGGATGCCGTTGAAGACCGGTCCGGTGAAACCTTTGATAACCCACTCTTTCGTGCTATTGCGGAGTTCCCCTCCGATCTCAAAAGCACTGTCACTACGACGCACGGTCAGAGTAAGTTCGATGTCGTACATCTTCTTCCCGTCGGAAAGATTATCGTAGATCATTTTCAGACCGTCACGCGTCAGTTTGACTTTCGGCGCAGCCTGAGTTTGACTTTCCAAAACAACGTCTTCTTGCATGGTGCCACCCGAGATCGGTTCCAGCACAACAGCCCAATAGTGTTCTCCCGTCGCCTCGCTCGCCGGAGACGCAGAGACGGCAGGCGCAAGACTCAAGCCCTTCGAGTCTACACGCAAGCTACCCGCCTGCCCCTTGACTATAAAAGGCGTTTTTTCTGCCGCGAGAAGTGCCATTCCGCCCAGAAACATCCCCATCACGCACAATCCGATTCTATGCTCACCCATGTTTTCTATCCCCTTTCGCTTCGTTATCCTACCTACTTACCCTTAAGAATGATTTCTCCGACCTTATACCGCGGTGTACCGTCGCCGCCTTACAGTGCCGGACGTCGCCCTCGCCTATCAGCCGTGCAAGGTCATTGAAACGGTCGTTGGGCGCGGCATCGTGGTTGAGTGTGAAGTCGCTCCAATCCCCCCGTTTGCGGGAGGTTACCGGCATCCTTGAAATCGAACGTGCGCGGCAGTTGGTCCAGACCCAGCCCAATCACTTTCCTTTCCATTATCCCCCCTATTCTAAACGAGGGCCATCGTACGCAACGGCACAAGTTCGCGGAAACGTTCCTCGCCATAAACCTCGATCCGGTTCAACTCTGTCTTGAATCGGACGAAATCCTTTTTAATGAACGCGGAAACATCCTCCGCCTCATAGCTGGCGAGTTCATTGTTCAGAAAAGCATCGTGGTGTGTCGGCACAAATGTTTTGAAGCGGATGTTGTCGTGAACGAGCTGCGGAAACCCGGGGCGATCAAAGTAATTACTGACTCCACAAAAGAATAGGTCGCAGGTCGTTCCCTTAATCGCCGCAGAATCCAGATTCGACGTGCCAATATTCAGCAGCCGCAATCCATCGATATCGAAAAGGAACGCGAAGACCTCGCCGCAGAGATAGTGCGAGCGGGAGATCAATCCGGCAGGGACCTGCGTGTAGAACCCTGAACTTCCCACAGGCTCCTTGTGTTTGGAGCGGATGACCTTGACCGAAACTCCTTTGGCCAAATCGAACCGATGACCGTGATCAATGAGCGTGAGCTTGTTTTCCGGAACGCCTCGCGCCCGACAAATGTTCAGCGTGGTCTCCGAACCGTAGACTTGCGCACTGGTTTGCGCCACGACATGCGCAACGTCGATCAGGTGGTCCCAGTGCGAATGGGTCACCAAGACGGCATCGGCGCGGCCGATGTAGCGCGCCACGTTGGCGGGATTGCTAATCGGCGCGGCATGGGCGCGCGACACACAAGGATCGATAAGAATGGTTGCGGCGGGCAGACGCAATTCGAAGCCGTTGATTCCGAGCCAGCAGACGGTCGGAGGAGCCAGTGTCGCCCCTGAATACCGATAAGGCCGCGTGGGCGCGACGGAACCCAAGGCCAAGCCCGTCACCGAGGCGAGTCCACCTGCGGCAAAAGTTCGCCGAGACATTTTTACATCTGTTCTCATCTTCAAGACTCCTTCCCTCGTCTGTGTGTCCCTACGAACTCCCCTTAAGGGCGGGTGATCAGATACCAAAGTGACGCGTGAGCAGGATCGGTCGTCAGCCGAGACCCAACCATCGTGATCTCCGATACGACCTGCCCTTGCCCGTCCAACGCGTGCGCTTGCCAACCGCCTCCCGGCAATGTCAGCGTCAGCGGCACAGGCTCGGCGAGCGTCGGCCCTTCGCCCCAATCGCCAACAACACAGGTGCGCTTCTCGTCCCATTTCTGACCTTTGTTCTCCACACGCGCAACGGCAGTGAGCAGGAGCTTATGCGAATCGGCGACCTGCTTCCCGTCCATGGCAACCAGCGAAATGTCCGCATAGTTCCGCAATGTCCCCTTGCCGACCTTCAGTGCGATATCGCCCAGTCGGAAATCCCGACCGCCGACAGTGCCGATCAACAGACGCGCGGCCGGTGCGCTCACCTGCAGCGTCTCAGCTCCTTTGACCGAACGGTCGAACACGATCTCACCCGTGTCGCTCCTGAGTTCTGCTGCATCGCTTTCCGAGCTACCCGCAAGCCCCGCCTCGCCACCTTCGACGAGCCGGCAAGCCGCCTTGCGTCGCCAAACGTCGGACACTTCTCCCCTGAGCCCAACCAGTAGATCGGGAACCCCAAACCAAACGTTGCCGACCAGCCGGGAGGCGATCCCATCTTCCGGAACGGTAACCAGCAATTTCTCGCGTGCCGGGGCCACCAGACCTTGGCGGTAAAGGAGCGCCATCGAAGGAATCATGCACATCTGGCCGGCATGCCCCGTGGTAGCGAAATGGCTAAGGATGCGGCTGTGGCCCTGCGTGCCGCCCTGGAAATTATACCACGAGTACTCCGCGAAGCCCGCCCAGCCCTGGTAGGCGGCGAGCAGCGCCAGCAGAGGAAAGTTCTCCGACGCGTGATCGTTCGGCGGATTGAGGTCGAACTCGGTCATCAGAAACGGTTTTCCTTCCAAGCGCCACAGCGCCGCACGTTCGATGCGGCCGAAGGCCCCTCCAACCATGGATTCATTTTGGATCGACCGGATGCTCCGGCCTTGGGCGTCCTTGCCCTCATGCGGATGACAAGGGTAACAATGCATGTCGACGGCATCGCCCAGCCGCCCTTCGCGCCGAAGCCCAGCCAAGCCGCCATAGCTTGCCTGGGTGCAGTAGATCAAGGCGTGCGCACCAAGTTCGTCCTTCAAAACGCGCTTCATCGCGGCCACGTAGCCGGCCTCGGCATCCATCAGGAACTTCAGGAAATCGGCTGTCCGGATCTGGCAGGCGGTGTCGGTGACCAGAGGCACTGACGCCTCCTCGACACGCTCATTTTCCCGCAGGCCGTCTGCTGGGAAGACGCCCTCTCGAACGGACACGTCTGCGAACTCGACGACACCTGTCTGCATTCCCGCAGAAAAGTTCAATCGACAAGGAATGTTGTCGGGATTCAAGACGGGGCAAATCACCGCATAATCACGCCACTCGCTTCTCAGCGCAACCTCAACGCCGTCGGCGACACGCTGCCAAGGCGCCCGCATCATCATTATGGCTATCGTGAGCTTTAGCCGCGCTCCGACTGCGGCGCGTGCGCGGAAGGAAACCGTGTACGTCTTGCCGTTGACGACCGACAGCTCTTTCGCGTAAGCCTGAACGTGCCAATCTTGCTTGCCAGGCTTGGTCACCTCCCAGCGCAGACTCCGGTGGCCGCTCACGGGATCCGTAACGAGCTGCGTTTTCGCCTCGGCGGGCGCCGTGTGCTGGAACTCCCAGCCTTGCTCCCTCTGCTTGAAATCACCGTTAGTCAGGATCTCCGGACCCTTCTGCGAAGCCCCGGACACGTTCCATGCCGCGCGCAGGCGATCGGTGCTCCCGTATTTGTTCTTCAGCCAAGCATTCCACTTGTCGGCGACAGGGGTGCTGAACGTTTCCGGCAGATCTGACAACTGGCTCCAGATCGAAAATAGGGTGTTTTCGTTGTTAAGTTCGATCACCGCTACGGCTGGGTCTTGCGCGTAGGACAGTCGCGTGTAGGGACTGACGTGACCGATCAGGTCGCGCGCATACCGCTTCTGGGACTCGATGTAGGGATCGTGGATAAGATCAATGCCCTTGCCGAAGCGGTGCACTTCCGCGGGCTGACCTGGATAAGGCCGACAGATGTGGAGGTTGATATCGACATAGATGCCGTTCTCTTTAAGTTGCGAAACGAACCAGTCGAACTGGTCAAGCTTCTCCGGGTTCAACGTCTGCATATCCGCGTTGAGGATGCCGATCGGGGCCCTGGCAAAATCGAAGTAGTGCAGACGGATGAAATTGAAGCCGAGCTGTTTGAGGCGGCGCGCCATGAGCGGCGCGTTCGCTTTAGGCGGCATCGGGTGGTAATCGCAGATGTTGGAGCCGAACAGGCGCACCTCTTCGCCGCGCCCGTTGACGATCCGCTCGCCGTCAGGGCGCAGAAAGCCGCGATTACCCGCAGGCTCCGGATTCAGGAAGGAAAGGTCGATCGGCGTGCCAGCCGTATATTCATTCGCCAAATCGGGTATGACAAACGGGAACCAGCCGTCGTGATCGACCTCCTGCGCGGAAAGCCCGCATGCCGTCACACATGCGAGAGACGCGGAGACGATTGCATGATTCAAAGTTTTCATAGTTGCGATTTTCCGGCGGGCATCAGAGCTCGGCCATTCCTAACGTGGGCTCCGCCCACAACCCTGAATCCTCCACTTTGCCCCGTTCCCAGTTGCCCTTTTTTGGAGTGCGGAACTTCAGTGCCGCTTTTTTCCGGCGAACTTCATTTCGCCGTCTGAACCTACAGCTTTCCTTCATCCCTCCTGCTTCGTACTCTTCGTGCCTTCGTGGTGAAGCAATTTGTTTTTTATTGCGGTTGTTGGTTTGTAAGGTACTAACGACCCTTTGCGACCAAGACCTTGCTCAGCGCGTGCCACCCGTCCGCGCCACGCCCTTTGATCCCCAGCCGAGGGTGACAAGGATTCATCCTTCACCGTCACAAACATCGCGTACGTCTCTGTTGCGCGGCTAGTACAACGCCTGCCGGCATCATTCCATCAATAACATCCATCCATCCTTTTCCATCGTAATCTCCAGTCTCAACGTCTGGCCCAAGCTTACGGCTTCGTCAGAATCCCCAATTTTCTCGCCCGCCAGTAAGCGGCCAAAAGATGGGCGGTCCGGCACGTGCCGATCCTCGCCATGTCCGACTCCATGATCGACGTGTACAAGAGCGTCTTCTGTTCGCCCGTGAAAGCGAAATCCTTTGCCATGAGCTGGGCGAGTGCCGCCTCGCCGCAGGCACAAAGTGACGACTTCTCCTCACCGCCGTTGATGCGGACCGCACGCTCCGCCGCCATCCGCGCCACCGGCTGCATGGCGTCAACCAATTTACCCTTCATGGCTGCGTCGGTTTCAAGTTCGAGTAGCAGTTCGAGCGACGTCTGCATCTGCAGCAGCGTGTAGGTCGGCATGAAAGCCCGTACCTGCGCCGGCGGCACCGACGGCAACGTCAAGGTCTCTTCCACGGCAGGCACCAGATACTCGCGGTACAGGCGGTAATACTTCTCATCGCGGGTGACGTCCCACGCCGCCGCATAGATCATCGGCAGGCGCGCCGCCTCGTGCGGTCGCACCTTCCACATGCGGCAGATGCCACGGGGATCGCGCGTGCCGTCGGCCCGCAAGAAATCGTAGTCGTTCTCGGGCGTGACGTTGCGGATCATCCGCTCGGCCATGTCTTTCAGCAGCGTGCGAATCTCCGCTTTCGTCTCTTCAGTACACAGCGGGCTGTGGTAGTACCGCCACAGTCCGTGGACGAAGTGCGTGACCTGATCCCTCGACGAAGTGATGCAGATACTTTTGCCGTCTTCGGCGCAGACGCCGCGGGCCACAAACCCGGGCACGCCGTGTGCCGTCGCACACGTTTTAAGGCCCTTGAAAACCTCCAGCGCACGTGCGGCCAGCGCGCCGTCGCGCATCACGTCATACCGGTCGGCCAGCATGGAGATCAACAGCCCACTGTAGATTGGGCAGTCTGCCATCCCCGCGCCGTAGCCCACCTTATGCTTTTCGGGATCGAGGAACCCGTTCTCGAAAAGGCTCGCTGGCGCCACGCGGTCCACCGGCGAGGCGTAGAAAAGATGCGTTTTCGGGGAGTAAAAGACCGTGCTGATCCGCTTCCAGGCTTGGTCCAGCCGATTGGCCATCTCTATGTATTGCGCGGCAGTAAAATCGTCCCGACGTTCGGCCGCTGACGCAACGGCCCCAAGCGCCAGCGCCACGCCGACAACATAATGAACATTCAAAAAGCTCATAAACCGACCAATCCCCGTTCTTACGGTCAACGAAAAGATTGCCCCCCTCCGCGCAAAGCCTATTCCTTACGGAAAACCAGCACCGCGAGACCATCGCGGCCCGCCTGTATCGACTGACCGCCGTCCGTCGCTGGCGAAACCTTCATTTCGCCCACGCTCTCGGACTCGATAAACGCGTAACCCGGCACGCGGATGCGGGTTGACTCCATTTTCTCCGCGCTCTGCGTCATCACGATCGCCAACCGGTTTCCGTTCACGAAACCGCGCGCCAACACCTTCGCATTATCGTTTACAATGCCGTCGGTGTCGGTGTAGCGGCCCAGGAGCAGCAGGTCCCCATATTTGTCCTTCAGACGATTGACTTTGGCGAGGTGCTGCTGATAATTCGGCGTCTTGTCGATCAAGTCTCGGCACCTGTAGATCTCGATATCGCTCCGCAAGCCTTTGAGCATGGAATGGTTCACGCGGCGCGGGATGTCCGTGTCATCCCTGATCTCGCGGTCGGAAATGATGACTTCAGGGAAGGTGTAGCGCCCCCACTCCGTGAACGCGCCAGGCCCATTCGCGCCCGTGATATTGTGGATATAGTCAACGTGCTGCGCCGTGACGTCTGTGAAACACTCGGTGCCGAGCGCGACGTCCGGGTTGCCCTTGGCGTCGAGATGGTCGTGGATCGCCTTGAGCGTGTCGGCCTTGTCGGCCATGATCCGCGTGTTCGGCAACGGAAACTCACCGCTCACGTCCCAATCGGTCGACGGCTCGCAGTAGCCGAGCTGGTCGTAGAATACGCTGTCCGCGCCGAACGCTATCGCACGGTCGGCCATCGCCAGCAACCGTTTCCGCCACTCCGGTCGGCGGGTGTTCGCGACCACGAACGTCCGAGCGTTGTAGTGTCCAGTGAAGGTCCCCATGCCCTTGAACCGGTACTGCTCGGTGTACTGCGCGCCGTAGTTATCGCGATAGCAGATCTTCTGCCCTTCCCCCGAGCGGTAACACGCGCTCTCCTCGTCGATCAACTTGCCGTTAAAATAGAGCAACAAACGGCCGCCGTTCTTCCGGAAGGAACCAATCGCCGACGCCCAGCCGGCATCCCCGCCCTGCGCCGGGTCAGTCATCCAATAGGAGTCAGGATAACCGTTGTCCATCCCACTCTGCCACCAGGCGAACGCCAGCACGGACTCCACGCCGACGGTCTCACCGGCCCTACGCATGCGTCCGTCCAAATCGGCGAACGTAAAGAACCGCTCGCCATACTGGTGCGTGAAGATCACCCGTTGCCAACCTTTCATCAGCCGCACCCACTTTGGGACCTCGCGCTGATGCCACCATGTATCCACCCATTTCCGATAGATCTTGGAGGTTTGGTGCCAGCTCCCTGAGTAAGGCGCAATCACGTTCGCATCGCACGACCATTTCTGCCCTGCCATACAATTCGGATATTTATAGAGCCCTGCCTCCAACACCGTGAACGCGCCCGCTTCGTCGGGATACACCCGCAGACCGTGCCACGTGTCTTGGAAGGTCAGATCATGGCAACCGAAGTATAACCCCTGGGTCTCGCCCACAAATGCGAAGCAGTTTCCCCACGTATGGCTCGGATACTTCTGATCCATTTGCCGGTAATACTGCGATGGAGCCATGTAGGGCGGATTATTGCCGGCAGCCACGATCCGCTTCTTCGGCTCCGGAATCAGTTGCCCGCCAGCAAACGTGGTGAGCAACTTATCCCCCTCCGCTATACGGCAGTCGTTCACCAAGGGGAAGTGTAATTCGCGGATGATCGTGTGCGGCTCGTCGTTGGACACCTCGGAACCGAAACGCACCAAGCCTCCCTCGATCCGGACAGTCAGCGTCAGCCGCATGTTCAACTCAGCCCCGCGCGACTTCAGCGCATTGTAGCGGAATTCGATCCGCCCATCCTCTTGGCGCACCTGGGGGACATTGTCCCTCGCCAAAACCTCGATCTCTTTTTCGCCTCCCTTGCGATCAAAATAAAGCCGCCACAGCGGACGACCTCCTGCGTATTCCTGGCCGGTCTGAGCGTTCTTGAGCGACGTCAGGTTTCCTTTCGCATCCACCGCGACCTCAACGCCACCGCTTTTGAGCGCAAACGTCTGTGCGCTCACACTCAAAGAGATGCCCGCCACCGTGGCCGCCAACATCCATCCTCGTCCTCTATTCGCCTTCATATCGTCACCTTACCTATCGGAACGCGCATCTGCGAGTCCTCAGTGTTGGACACGCAAACGCGGGCCCCTCCCATTTTTCCGACAATTCCGCTCAGCTCCGCCCGCATTTCACTGCGCCTCCACTGCCTTAGCAGGCGCGTGAACCACAAAAGAAGAAATTCCCAACGCGCCCCCCTCGGGCAACAGCGTAAGCGTGTGCGGGCCGTTCAAGCAACCCTGCATCAGCAAAGTGCGCGCATCGGCGGGCTTCGGCTCATACGTGCTACAGAACATCGGATACGCCTTCCACGTGACCTTGAAGCCTTCCGGCAGCGTCGTCTTCTTGTAGCCCAGGGTCCAGGCCACACGCCAGTCTTTCGGCTCTATGATCGCCCGACCCGAGCGCGACACAAAACGAACTGTGCTCCAACCTTCGCCGTCCTCGCCTGTGACGCGGCCCTGCAACTTGTAGTGTATATTCTTGCCGTCCGGCGTCGAGTCGGGCAGGCAGGTTAACGTCCACTCCTCCTCGACCGGAACCTTCTCGAAAGCTATATTATTGATAGCCGGCATCCAGATTCCGGCCGGACCTATACTCGGCCGCGAAATCGCCCACAGCTCCTTTACACTGTCCATCGGTTGGCCGTCGAGCAGCACTTTGGCTTTCGTACCAGCCGCGCCCGTACCGTCCGAGACAGCCACCACACGGTTACCCGTCAACGTCAGCGTCAAGCTACCATCCGCGCCCTTCTTCACCGCAGGATCGTTTGCCAAAACGGTCGTGATCGTGCCGGACGAGACCGGTTCGCCGCACGCGCCCGGCACGCGGACCAATTCCTCGCCGACGAACTTGGCATAGACATCACAGCCGACAGGCTTGAGATGGATCGAGTCTGACAAAAGATTGGTCACAGCCAGATTGTTCGAGGTCAGATAGTCGCACCACTTCTTGCGAAGATCGATCTTAAGCGTGTGGTATTTGTCCGCAACCTCAAGGATTTTTAGAGAACGCTCATCATATTGCTTGAGCAGCATATCGACCTTTTCGTTCGCGCTGAGATGGCTGGTCCAAAGCACGATTTCGGCCGTGGTCCGCTCGCGCACGCGCCTTACGATCTCCTCATACTTGTCTGTCGGCCCGTAGACATGAAAGAAAAGAAGGTCGGGATACCACGGATACAGGTCGTGGTCTGCCGTGCGGATCAGCACGTCGGACTGGTAGCCACCAATCGCCAAGTTACGGAACTCGAACTTCACCGAGGGGTAGCGAGTCTGCAACTGCTTCTGCACGGTTTGCGTCCATGCCTGCGCCGTGATCGATTGCCCGTAGAACAGCACCCGCACGTGCGCCGGATGCTCAACCGTTGATTCCTCAAGCGCCTTCATCGTGCGCTGGATGTAGACCGCCGTCGGATTGTCCGCCGCCGACACGCCCAGCGACAGCGCCGCCAACACAGAAACGAGAGCCCCGATCCCAGTTGTCTTCATCCCGCTTTCCTTTTCTAACAATGAACTCTCAACCCTCAACATGCAACTTAACAATTGAACGATGTGCGTTATACGTTGGATGTTAAGCGTGCGTTTATCCTTATCTACTTACTTGCTCACGATCAGCGTGACCGGTTTGGCTGTAATCCTCAGGCTCGGCAGGGTCACAAGCCCATCGTCATCGGCCTGAACCTCACCTTTCGCAGCGCCGAACATCCAGCGCAGCGTCTCGCCCGGCTTGACCTTGAACGCTTGGAGCCGCCGCAGACTGACGGTTGCGGTGGCCTCGGACGGGATTACAAAGGACGTTTTGAGCGTTGCGGAATCCGTTAGAAAGAGAGAGACCTCAACCTTTTTACGCGTATCGGCAAGCGTCTTCCAGCGGAAGAAGGCGTTGACTTGGCCGGGTTTCTTGTCCGTAAGTTTGGCCGGCCACGGCAGCGGGTCGTTCGTCGAAGCGTCGGTAAAGACCGGATACAGTTCGTTTTTCTTCACGTCCAGCCAGTCGAACGAGTGGACCAGATCGTTAACCGCCAAGATTTTCTCGTTGTTGTTTGCGTGGCCGAACGGCCCCCAATAGAAGTAGAGCTGATACTTGCGCGCGTTCATGGCACTGACGAAATCCTGGTGGTTGGTCGACCACGAGTCGTTCGGCGCGGAGTAGTCGACACAGACCGGCGGATCGGGCAACACTGTGTACGCAGGCAGCGGCCTGCACGGCGGGAAGCCCATACGACTGGAGACGTGTTCCACACGCGCGGGCACATTCGCCTTGATCGCAGCGAAGACATCCCCGTGCCGCATGCCGATGCCCAGTGTACCGCTGCCGCCCATGGAGTTGCCGCACAGATAGACGCGATCAGGTTCGATGCCATACGTCCTGATCACCCACCGCACCGTGTCCATAACCCGCTTCTCGGTGGGGCCGACGTCCGGCCCCTTGTAAGTCTGGATGCCCCACCACCAGTCACCCTTGTTGGCGCGACAGTCCAGATAGAGCGCGTAAAAATCCTCGGGTGAGTGGTAGATGTCGTGGTTGCCCGGCGTCAGCGTACACTGCAGGCAGGAGTTGACGTCGTGTCCAGCCGAATGCAGAACCACGTAGAGCGGCGCCTTTTTTCGCTCCAGCTTCGGATGCAACACGAAAAACGTGTCCGTTTGAGGCTTCGCATATCCCCACGCATCCCGAACGCCGTTCGTGAACACCTCCAGCTTTCTTCCAAGGTGCTCTATTTCCCGCGCCTTCTGGGGCACCCACGCATCAGCCTTTAAACCGAGCGAGCCGACCAAAGCCAGACCCAGCAAAACCACGCTTCTCTTCATTTAAAAACCTCGTTTGTCTTTTACCGTCAAAGCCGAACGGGCGGGGTTTAGACACCAAGCCCTAAACGCTTGTGTCGAACGCACCAGCCACAGGTAGGGCCGGTTCGTCGGCCCGGACACGTTTGGTATCACAGAAGTAAACCATGAACCCCGCACCTCCTGCAACCTTGTCTTTTTTCGAATCACTCCCGCCGCAGCAGCTCGGTACGGCCCTTGATGCGGAGCTCGATCCGCTTGTTTTCGCCCTGCGCGGTCACGCTCTTGACCACGGCCTTGTTGAGCACCGCTTCGTCCACCAGCCCCGCAGGCACGACGACGGTCCTCCGCTGTTCGCGAGCCGCATCGCCCGGCAACAGCGTCAGCCGCACGAGATGTCCGCCCTTCACGTCTGCCTCCACGGCCAGATCGCCATGACAGGCAAGCTTGAACGCATACTCCTTCCACGCCTCGGGCGCGCCCTGCGCGATCAAAATGCGATCTTCGCGGTTCTGCACCAGCATCTGATTCAGCGCATAGACGATATTACCCGACGCGGTCGAGAACCACGGCGTACGCGAAACCTTCTCCTCGTTGATCTCGAACATTTCGCCGAAGCAGCCCGCGCCGGACGCCGCCTCATCAAGCATCTTAACCGGCTCCGATTTATCACCCAACTCGGCCAGAGCCGCTGCCATCCACCCCAGATACCATGCGCACACTGAAGTGCCCGTTTGGTACATGTTTCCGAAGGCCCGGCCGTTCTTCAGATAGTGATAAACCGCATTGCGCTGTCGCTCGCTTGTTTCATCGAAAACCGGATACGGAAAGAGACCACCCAACGACGCCACGCTCTCATCCTTACAACCGGCATACGGAACATAACGGTTTCCCTCGAAGGGAAGCGATTCGCGCAACTTTGTGGCCGTGCGCTGCCACGCCGCCGCCTCAGCAGCCTCCGCTTTGAGTAAAACGGCCGCCCGCGATCCCGCTTCCAGCGTGTAGATCGCTCCACACGATGTCATGAACGGATTGAGCTTGGCTGGGCCCAACCTCTCCAAATCAGTGCATTTTCCGATGAACATGCCTCCGTCCGGCGACTCATAAACCATATTGGCAAAGAAAAACCTTGCACACTCCCTGATCACTGGATAGCCAGTCTTCTCTAAGTACGTCAAATCATCGGTGTAGAGGTACTGAAACCACGCCGCAAGGGCTATGTTCGACATGTGAAAAACGTGTTCCATCCAGAACCCGGGCGGTGCGGCCTCGGTCGAATCCTCCAGCGTCTCCCAAGGATAACGAGCGCCGAACATCCCCTCCTTGCCGTAATGAGCGGCGCGGTAGAGCGCCGTTTTCAGGCCGTCATGACGGAACTCTGGACCGCGCCTGGCGATATCGCGATGATTGCTGCTGACCAGCGCTTGATAGCAAAACATCTCGTCCCAGCCGAAAAAGCGCCCGGCCCAGTGCGTATTGAAGACGCCGACAGGAAAAGACCACTTGGTCGCATTGGCTCGCAGATGATACTGCGCCGTGCAGTAGGCCTTCTCCAACTTTGCATCAGGCAGATGCACGTAGGATTCGTCCCAATACTCTGCCCACGCCTTTTTATGTCCATCAAGCAGTCCGTCTATCCCCTGTCGCAGCGCACGTGCCTGCTGTATATCCGCGCGCTCCAAAAAATCCTTGCCGTCCAGTGAGTCCGCGAAAATCAAGTAAAAGGTCACCTCGGCAGGCTTATCACCGTCAAGCGCCATTTCCGAGCTCAACGCGGCGACTTGCTTGTCGACAGCGACAGTCGCGGTCTTATCGGAAAATGCCGCGACGATCCCGTCGCAGGGTCGGTGGGCGTCCGCCTGAAAGCGAAACTCCACGCGCTTCGCACGCTCATTCCATGCGCCAGCAGTGACCATACGCCGCGGCGGTTGGTTCGCGTTACCCTGCGGAGTGAACCGATAGGTAAAGGTCAAACGGGCCGAACGAAGCGCAGGACTCTTGGAGGAGACTCGTTTATTGATCACGATCCAATCACAGTCCAACGGCGTGAACACTGTGGTCTCGACCACAAGCCCATTGCCGTACTCATTGCGGCAGCTCACCAGCGCCGATTTCGTGTCGAGCGTCTGCGACCAGAAAGAAGGCACCGCGCAGGTCTTTCCATCAACGAAGACCTCCGTCTCGAAATGTCCAAAAGGAATGAGCTGGTCTTTCGGCGGTCCGTAACGACGCCCCTCCCAAAAGATAGTCGGCGTCATGTTGACAGTGCTGCGCTGAGCCTGCCCGCCCAGATAATCGACCAACATACAAAGGCTGCCGTTGCTGACAAGAGGCGGCACGTACCCTTTAGGTACAGTGTTCGTCGCCCCGCATACGGTGTTCAAGTGCTTCGACACGCCATCGCCAAACGTTTCGGATGCCACCAGTACTGCGACCAGAAGAAAAAACCGCTTCTTGCCCATGTCCCCTCCCCCATTATTGCCTCACGAGGCCACACCATCGCACAGGATTCCGAACACCGACCGACGCACGAAACAACGCTCCCAACCGTGAATGCTCAGACTCCCTCTTCAGTACTCTTCCGCACAAACAAGCATGTAGACACATGTCACAGCCTCACTGCACCAGCTCAAACAGCGCCGTGTCCGGCGTCTCAAACCGGTACACAATTTCTTTCGTGTTTTCCGCAACCGTCGTCCCCTTCAGCACATCAATGACTTTTTTGCAAGTCTGCGGGAGCGAGACCCGCTTCTCGCCGCCTTCCTTGCAGTGAACGGCCAGCAGACGTGCGTTGGCATAGACCGGGTCCTCGCCCTCGACGTAGAGGTGCACGCCCGCACTGCGCAGGATCGCGCGCAGCGCTGCCGGCGTCATCGTCTTGTACTCGAAAGCGTAAACCGATGTCCAGTCGCCCATCGCCACGATCGCAGGGCCGGGCGTCTGATATTCACTCCCTGTCCACTGCCTGACGCGCGCGACGTCGAGACTCTTGCCGTCACTGATGCCGGGCGCGTAGACCCACACGACCGTCCGGCCGTCCTTTAGAACGCGCGTCTTCAGAATCTCAGCACGCTCAGGCGTGATCAGCATCATGGCGGGCAGGAAAACCACTTTGTAGCGGGCCAGGTCGATTGCCGGAATGTCGTTAAACGAATACACATCGAACGGCGCGCCGGTCCGGTTAAGTTTATCGCGAAACTGGCGAGCCATGGCCGAGGCGTGCGGCATTTTCTCGTTCACGGTATACGCGCTCTGCGGATCTGCAATCAGAAGCGCCTCGGCGACTGACGGCGACCGGTCGTGCACATACGAGTCTGACACCTTCTGCAGTCGGCCGATGAGTTGCCGCGTTTCTTCCGTCTGATACCAACCGCCCCACATATCAAACCACCACAGCGACGCATGGTTAATGAGTGCAAACGCCGCCTCGCGCTTGTTCCCCGCGTTGTCTTCCGCTTGGTTCTTCCACCTGTTCTCGCTTCCTGGCGATTGCGAAACGCAGTGCGTACGATGATCGATTTCGTGCAGGTAGCGCTTCCCGTAACGTAAGGCCGTGCCGTGAACCAGCTGCGGGCCGCTGCCACCTCCGATCATCCGATCATTATATGTGCCGGGACTGATAAAAAAGTCGATGTCGGGACTCGCAAAAACGCGCTCGTAGTCCAGATGCCCGAATGAGACGAGCTTGCTGTCGCTGACCAGATAATAGCCGAAAAACACACCGAGCTCTTTCTCTATACCAATCTTCGTCCGAGCCGCCTTTGCGAAATGCAAGACCGCCTCAGCGATCACCTCGTTGTGAAAGCGCCAGTACTGGATCTTGTCTGACTCCGTTGCCGGATCGTAAATCACATTCTCGTGCGCGGCTTTCATCAGCGCGCTTTCGGCGGGAACGTCCTCGCTGAACGCAAACCCGTTCTTTTTGCACCACGCTCGCCACGCCGAATTCTTTATCCTGCTGCTCTTTCCGCGGTCATATTCGTACCACTCTGAAGTACCTCCGCCAGAGAGAATGTACGCGTCTATCTTGTCGCCATATTTCTTCTCGGAATAAGCGATGAAGTCAAGCATCCACTCGGTCGTGATTTTGATCCACTGCGGATCCGAAGACGCATGCGAAATCACATCGAAGCTGTCATAGGCGAGCTTACGAGTCAGCCAGTACGGGGTGTTCAGATCGATCATGCAGAGAAACTTCGCCTGCGGATTTGCGGCGAGCAAATCCTCCACCTGCTTATCGTAAGCTGCGAAGTCGTATTTCTTGATCCCCTGCCAGATCAGCGGATATTTACAGTATTCGAACCCCGCCGAATTAATCGCATTTGCGGCAAAGAAGCAGCGCGAGTTAATCCCCAACTCCCCAAATTTGGCCGTCATTTCCAATTCTGGCCAGAACGAGCGGTAACACGTAAAAATCCGCTTGTCGACAGACTCCACCCGATTGGCCGTCGCTACCGGATCTTCTCCCAGTGAAGAGAGTGCGACACAGGCAAGAATCCCCCAGACGACTTTGATCAACATAGGCATCGCGCTCCCCGCATAAATACTCAAATGTCCCCTTCAAAGAAGATACCACTTACTATAAATCGGCAAGCGGATGTCTTCAATCCCGATTATCCGAACTCCATGCTCGATTTTACGAACGCGGCTAAAGCAACATTTTTCATACGGGGCTTGCCGCGACGTTCTTCCCCTTGTACCATGTGGCCATGGTTGAGAACCGGTCACAACACAAGAAGGTAACGCGACAGAAGATCCCTCAAGTCGCAATCTTGCTTGAGTCGTCCCACGAGGTTTCGCGCGGCATGTTGCGCGGCATCCTCGATTACGTCAGACTCTACGGGCCGTGGGCCTTGCACCTGGATTCCGGCGGTGCCAGCGACCAGCGCCTTCCCGACCTGAAGGCTTGGCACGGCTCCGGCATCATCGCCCGTATCCCCAGCAACCAAGTTGCCGCCGAGATCGTCGCGGCGCACCTTCCAACCGTCCTGATTGACCCGGTCGACGCCTATCTTGAATCCAAGCACCCGCTTTCCCGCTGCTGCCGCGTGACGTGCGAATCGGGTGCCGTAGCCCAGCGCGCTGCCGACTACTACCTCGCAAACGGCTTCACAAACTTCGCGTTCGTGGGTGAACCCAGCGGCATCAACTGGTCGCTTTGGCGTCAGGAAGCGTATGTCCGCCGCCTCGGCGACGCGGGGCACACCTGCTTCGTTTATCAGCCACCCGCTGCGGAAGCGAAAAACGAATGGGAGATCGAGCGAAAACACATGTGCCGCTGGCTCACCAGACTGCCGAAACCGCTGGCTGTTTTCGCCGCCAACGATGCGCGAGGTCGCCAAGTGCTCAACGCTTGCATGGCCGCCAATCTTCCTGTGCCTTACGAGGTGGCCGTGCTCGCCGTCAATAATGACGTGATGATCTGCGAGACCAGCCTGCCGCCCCTTTCCAGCATCGCCGTGGAAATGGAGCAAGCTGGCTATGCGGCCGCTGAGCTGCTAGACCAACTCATGCGGAAAACACTGAAAAAGCAAAGATGCGTGACGTTCGCTCCCCGTGAGGTCGTGGCCCGAGCATCGACGCAGCGCCTGCAGGTCAACGACCGACTCGTGATTCAGGCGTTGGAGTATATCCGCATTAACGCTGGCCTAAATATCCGCGTTTCGGATGTGGCATGCCACACGGGGGTCACCCAGCGGTGGGTCGAAAAAAGGTTCGCGCAAACGCTCGGACGCTCGGTCATGGATGAGATCCAGCGCGTACGCATGGACACGGTTCGCTCGCTCGTCGCAGAAACCGCGATCCCGTTTACCATGATCGCCAAACGATGCGGCTTTACCGGCGCCAACCATCTCGGCGTACTTTTCCGCAAATCCTTCGGCACCACCATGGGCGAGTTTCGCAGCCAATCCGAGAAATAACGCAGACCGCGTCCGGGCCAATCCCACTACTTCGCGTCGAAAACCCGCACGAAGTCAACGATGAAGCAGTCCGGCAACACAGCCTTGAATAACGCCGGAACGGGCTTGCCGTTCCAGCCAGCCGGGTCTTTCGACTCCAGCCCGCCGCGGTTGGCAGACTTGTGGTAACCGTGGCACTCGGTCGAAACCAGGATGAACTGCTCGACCTCGGAGACGGGGCACTCGGGTGCCATCTGCTTCCCCACCATTTTGCCGTCAGCGTAAAAGATGTAACCCTCCGGCGACCAATCCACGCCGTAGTCGTGCCAGCCATCCGCTGTTTCCTCATACGGGAACCAGAAATGGCCGAACCACTTGTTCTCCTTGCCATAACCACCCCAGCCGCTGCCGCAGCCGATCGTCCCCTCGGTGTGCTGACGATAGTTTTCCATGATGTCGCACTCGACCCCGCAGTACTTCGGGCTGGGGTGGGCGCCAATGGAGGGCGACTGCAGCCAGAACGCCGCATGCCAGCCGTCGTTCTTAGGAAGCTTGCACCGAATTTCATAGTAGCCGAACAGGTGCATGAATTTCGCCGGCTTCTTCGAACCGAAGGGCCAGATGCCCTTCGCGTCCGCATCGCGTGGCAGATCAAAGGTCAGCGACCCCGTTTGCAAGTGCCCCGAGTAGAAGTCGCCGCCCTTGCGGATGAGACTGATCTTGAGGTGGCCGTCGCCGTCCAGCTCAACGCCTTCCTGAGTAAAAGTGGGCGATGGGTAGCCCCAGTAGTGCAGGCGGTAGTTCCACTTCGACTCGTCCAGCTTCGTACCGTCGAACTCGTCGTTCCAGATCATTTTCCATTTTTTAGCGGCAGGAAGAAGGCTGGGCGCTTGTCCAGCAACAGGTTCTATCTTATCGATCGGCACTTCAGTGAGGGTAACCGGAGGCTTCGACGGCGTCTGGCCCATCACCCAGCACGGAAGCAGCAGCACTGCAATTTCAAAACTCTTCAGCATGATCGACAGGATTCTTCCTTCCTTGATCCGAACCGATCCAATAATCTTGTCTGGAGAGCGCTCAGGCTGTGGTGCAGGCTTGACCCCGCGCCATAACTCTTTTCCAATCGCCTGCGCAAACCCAGCGGAGATGGGGCGCCCCGAGGCTGCGAACCCGATCACTTTCCCGCACCCTTGAGCAGCTCAACCTGTGCGCGCTCCGCCAGCATCATCGGGCTGTCCCACACCGGAAGCCGAGTGAACGTGGTATTCCCCCCTTCAGTCTTCCACCGCGTCTTATCGAGATCGAAGACTTTACCCGTAATCATTTCCACATAGACCGGATCTTTGAATACCACGCCGCTGATAATCAGATCGACCGGCTCCCAAACCAGTTCGTCGCCAGGCACCTTGTCGCTGAACCACACCAGCGACACCGGTGTTCCTGCCTTATCGAAACCGGCCGCCGTCAGTTTTCGCTTCGACGTGGACTCGACCGTCAACAGGCCGACCGGCTTCACCGCGTCGTCGAAGAAGCTCATCATGTGCTGCACGGCGTAGAAGGTCGGGCGCTTGTAGATGAACTGCAGCAGAAGGTTCGAGCGGATCATGCCGAACGATTGCTGCATATTGGTGTACTTGAGGTCAATGATTGTGAACACGTTTGACGGAATATTGCGCACCTTGTCACCGGCCATGCGTCGCAGATTCCACTTGGCCTGACTGTACTCCGTCCACGGATAATTCGCCAACGCGTGCGTCCACTCAAGAATCGATGGGCATCCGACCTCACCCTGATACAGCCTGTACTTGGGATTGTAAACAGCCAACTCCTTCTGCCACCGATCAACCCACGCATAGGAGGTGTCGGGATTCGCGTCGTACGGGTGGTACGCCCAAAAATTGATTAAATCCAACTTACTCGCCGCCTTCAGCGCCTCCAGCACCTCTTTCCGATCCTGATCGGTGATGGCCGTAACGAGGATCACCGCGTCGGGCTGTATCCGCTTAATCAGATCCGCCGTTTTCAAGACCATGACGGCGTAGTCCTTGCCCTGCCCGAACGGCTCGTTCCAAATCTCCCACTCGTTGACCGAAGCCTTGTAGCGCGTGACCACCGTCTCGACATACTTCAGCCAAGCGGCGAAGGCCTCCTCCGAGCGGACGACCGGAGCGAGCCCCGACCCCAGATTGATCGTCGAGCCGAAAATCGGGTTGCCGTAGCACAAGCAAATCCAAGGTCGCACACTCTGTTCCGTCAAGCCCTTGACATGTTCGTCAAGCCAAGCGAAGCCGTACTTGCCCTTCTCCTTTTCCGTCTTCGCCCAGCCGCTCTGCAACCGCGCATGTTTAGCCCCCAACTCACCCACATAGTCCTTGTAAACGCTGAACTTGGCGTAATCACGGTCCAGCGTTTCGCACCCGATTGACCAGAGCGAAGACTGAATGTCCTTCGAATGCCGCGTGGCGATCAACCCGACCTGCTTCAGTTCAGGCCCCGATGCCTTCAATTTATCCCACGTAATGCAAGGATATGCCTTGGCTTTATTTTGTCCCTGCGCAAGCGTACAAACCGACAAACCGTACAAAAGAGCAATGGCCATTTTCTTCATGACAATCTCCGATTACGAATGTTGCACTCACTACCAGCAGGCAGGTTGCATCGGCGCTGCACGTGCGTGACACCTTCCCCCAAGGTGTCGGCCCGCAACAACCTTCAAACGCCAATGGATGACATCGTAGACCAAGGATTCAGAAGTCCGCAATCGTGATTATGCGAACTCGGACCTCTATTTTGCGAACAGCCCGCCTTGTATCCAAGCTGCTCTTTCCGCCGTTAGGAGGCCAACCCTTTTGCAGCACGCGTTACGGCTTCACATAGGTCAGATTGGTGCAGACCAGATTCACGGCATGAAGAACAGGCCACACCGCGCGCTCGCTACTCGCATAGACACCCATTTGCTCCAACGGTAGCGGTCTTATGCCCTGCTTGAAGGCAGGCGATTCCGGCTTCATCCGATAGTCGCCTTTCGCAGGGTCCACGAAAAGAGGATCAATCCCGGCGATGTTGTTCTCCACGACGACCCAGGAGTTTGTGGTGCGCGGATAATTTTTGGCGTGCACCATCCATTCCTGCGATCCGCCCCAGATCACGTTGCGCTCGACCCGCGTCCGCGTTTCGGGGGCCCGGAGCGTTTTGTCCCGGACCGCGTTACGCAGCAGCGCCAGTTGGGGATAACGCTCTTTCCACGGCGGCGCATCGACCGGCAAGACGAAAAGTTGCTCAGGCATCTGGGCATGGACGCCTTTGGGAGGCGTAACAGAGGCAGGGGTTTCATACGTCTGCCAACCCGAGATGGCGGGATAGCACTCCACAAAGACGTTGTTGTCGACCACATTGTCAACGGCCGACAGCGAGATGCCCTCGGCGACCCGCACAATCAGGTTACTGGTCATACGCATGCCTGCCGCACCGTCGTCCAACATGATCGCGCGGTTGCGTTGCGAACGGGGATTATAGATGTCGTGAATATAATTACCACTCAGCACATTGCCGACCAGCGTCCAGTTACGCCCCGTGTAGAAAGCACCCATTTCCCCCGAGGTCAAGCACACGCTGTGGACTTCGTTGTATTCCATCACATTTTCGCGTCCGCCGAACAGCACGGCCACGTGAGGCCCATCGTGAATCAGATTATGCGAGACTCGGTGCCCGCACCCGCCGATTTGGATCGCAGCCCCATAGGTCATACTGAACCGAGCGTAGTCATGGATATGGTTGTTGTCGAACACGTGCCCACAGTGTTCGAGAGTCCGTTCATCGCCGGCCCACGATGCGATACCCCCATCACCCAACCGGACCATCTCGCACCCCGCGATCCGATGATCCTTGCCGTCGCGGATCGTCACCGCCTTGTGTCCGACGTTCCGCAACGTGCATCCCGACACCGTTACGGCTTCACCCTTGTTGATCTGGATCGCCGCACCGCGACAGTTTTCGAACGTCAGCCCGCGGAACTGCACATGTGAAACGTTATCCAACTGCAGCAGCCGAACACCGACCGACACCTCCGCACGAGCATTCGCAGGCTTCTCGGGCGGCCAGAAGAAGAGCTTGCCGCTCAGACGATCCATATAATATTCGCCGGGTGCATCCAACTCGCAAAGCAGGTTGTAACCGAACCAAAAACCACCCTTACGGAACCCGTAATTGCTGCCCGGCTTTTTCTGCGTGATCGTTTTCGTCGCAGGGTCGATCCTGTCGAAGGCGATGGCACACGCCGCCCAGTCGTGAGCCCAATAGCCTTGACCACGGGGGTCGGCCTCGTTAACCCACCGCGACGGATTTTCTTCGGCATACGTGAAGGTGTTGCCCTCCCGCCCACCCGGCAACTCCACGATGGTGACATAACCCTTGTTCGGCCAGCGAGCCAGCGTCATCACCTCATCGCCATAAATCAATTGGAGGCCCGAGGCCGGGGCCGCCGAGGACCCTGTCGGCTCAACGCCGTAATCGTAAAGTCCCTGGGCCGGCAGAGAAATGACCTTGACCTTGCCGCGCGCAACTTCCGGCAACCGACACAGCGTGTTCGAATCGGAGAGCGTCTGCATCTGCCACAGCGTCACTCCGCCCGTGACCCGCACCTGCGCGTTCGGCGCGGCCTTGAAAACGACCGGAGCAGCCGCCGTGCCCGAATCCTCTTGCGTGAAGAGGACCGGCAACACCTGCTCATATCGTCCGCTCTGAAATTGTACGACAACCTCGCCTTGGGACAAGCGTCCCCCGGCGCGCAGCCGCCGCAGCTCATCACGGGCACCTCCCATCGAGGCCAACGGCCCGTCGGTCTTTGCCGCATTCGGCGCAGACAACGTTCCGCTCCACGTGTCACGCCCCTGCGTGGACACATACAGCGTAACGCCAGCCGCGAGGGCCGCACCGACGTTCATTCCCCAGCATATACCCGCCACGCAAAGCGCAACTTTCATGAAAACCGTCCCTCTTTCGACTTTCCTCGTACCCGTCGCCAAAAACCAACAGCAAACGAATCGCAGCATGGCTTTTACACTTTTCCGTTATGGTTGCCGCCCGAAAAGACGCTCGACCTTCAGTGCCGCAAAAGCCGTTTCCAATGAATCTAACCCTTGTGAATCAAGTCCAAGCTCAAACGGCACCAGCATTGGCACTTCCTTCGTCCAAAGATAAGGAAAGACCGCATAGGTCGGAAGATATGCGATCTCGGGAGCGGCCTTCGGCCAAGCGCCGCCGACCAGCAACGGATTCTCACCATCGTACACAATCGCCAGCGGAGAGATCGATGCCGTCGACGCGGGTTTGAAAATCGTGATATTGCTCGGGATATGCCAGCCGGCGTTGAAGTTCGGCGAGCGCTCCACCTTACGGACCGCGTGGTCTCCGACCTTCAAGGTCAGCGTCGCGTAGGCGTTCGTGCTGACTGGCAGTCGCGTGAAGTGCGGACATCCACCAGCGCGGCGTTCCGCCCCTGCCTCCGCAGGACGGTCACCGTCTGCGCCGCCAGCACACGGTCATTGAAACCGAACAGGCCCTGTTCCATCCGCCAGGTCGGTTCAGAAACCACGCCCAGATACGGGGCTTCCGGCTTCAACGGCAACACCAGCCCCTTGACCAGCGAATCGTCCCCATAGTTGCGGGAGTGCACAAAGGCCTCAAAGGCCGCCTGATAACGCCGGGTCACGGCAGCCGCCACTCCGGGAACGCTGCCCGCCTTGGCCAAGCGCTCAGCCGCCTGAAAATCGCGCAGCAGCCGTTCCACGGCCCAGCAGCCCAGCACAGACAGGCTCTCCGCAAGCGATTTCCCGGTCTCCGGATTCTTCGCGTCTGTCCAGTCGGCCGCGTCTCGCACAATGGGAACACCATAGGGGGCACACGCTCCAACACCTTGAAGCCCCGCCAGCATCACATCCAGCACCGCGTCTTCCGCGCCCTTGCCGGAATCGGCTGACACGACCTTGGCGAGATTCTTTTCCCAGATGGTTTTTGCCGCAGGTTCGGTCTCGACCCAGCCCAAATCCAGACAGGGCTGCATCTTGCCCAGCGACATGCCGTTGGACAACCGGAGGTCCCAGTCTTTGTCGCCCCAGCAGTAGGTGGCCAAATGCGCGATCGGGTCATGGTTGCAGGCGACCATGTCCGCAGTCGAATGCGATAGCGCGCCCAGCCACAGCAGCGTGCTCTCGGGACGGTTCTCACGCAGGGCGCGGACAAGCAATGTGAACGCCATGCCGCGGCCCTCGTCGGAGTGGAATTGGCCGCTGTTCGCCATCTTTTTGCCGGCCAGATACGCCAGTTCCTCGGGCGTGATCCGTTTGTCCTCCTCAAACTTGCGGCGGGCATCGGGGTAGTGGTTGTCCACGCAGAACCGCCGCAACACTTCGCCTTGCAGCTTGGTATGCCAGGGCTCCGGCAACCGCGCGGCCACGGCACTCCCCACAACGTCATGGCCCCTCCCCCAGCCGAAAGCCAGCAGCGGCAGAATCAGCACCGTGCCGAAAATACAAAGCCCCTTAATCATATGATCCCCTTCTCCCCACTCACCACTCCCCACTCACGACTCACCACTCCCCCTTACCGGCCTTCCTTACCATATTTAGCGATCCACGCACGCGCGTAATCCACAGCCACGAGGCCTTTGTTGCAGAGCGGCGTGCAGTGGAAGATCAACCCCTCGATTTGACCTTCCTTGTATAGCTTATAGGCATACTCAAGTTGTTTGACCATAAAGTCCAGTTCCAGTTCTTTCTTTCCACCGAAATCCCACATGTAAATACCCAGGAGCGTCGGTTTATCAGGAACCAGAGAGCGGTATTTCTTGAAATTCTCATCGATCTTCTGAATGTCCGCGCCGGTCCAGATCCAGAGCGAAACCACATCGGCATAGTTGATGAAGGGCTGTATCCCCGGATGCAACAGATGGGTGTACAAAACGACCGACAGGTCAAGCCGACGCGTATAGGCGAGCGTCTCCTCATGCAGGAGCCGCATCTCCTCCAGGGACAGAGACGCCGGAGACGTGTCGGATTCCGTTTTCGGCTTACCGTGGAAAAAGTCATCGAGATAATAACCGGTCAGATTCGGCATCGTGTCCCGCAAACCGAACACGTAATTCTTCATTTCATAATACGACTTATTGGAGCCCAGGGACAGGTTCCAGGCGATCCGCTTCACCTCCTTGAACTGCTCACGGTACACTTCATCCGGGGTTCCGCCGCGGATCACACACACGTTCGGAATTCCCATGGATTTAATGCCGTCAGCCATACTGATCGGCGCGCTCAAAGGAATGTTATAAACGCCTTTGGGGCCATCATAAGCACCGGAGTCATGGCCCCACATCCAGAGGCGGTCCCTCAGGTTGTTCTCATAGGCGGGATACTGGACCTTCACGCCACGGGACAACGAACCGCAAGACGAACACAGACCCGCTCCGATGAGCGACGAGGTCTGTTTCAGAAACACACGTCGATTCAACATATGCAACCTGCCTTTCGGTTGGATCCAATTGGCGCATCCAATAAGGTCAGGGCCAAAACGTGCCAGTGAGAGAAACCTGCAAAAGGCGGAAACGACCAATAAACAACAAAAACGGCGCTTTTGCGGGAATTTTGATGGCGCCCCTGGCAGGACTTGAACCTGCGACCCACGGATTAGAAATCCGTTGCTCTATCCAACTGAGCTACAGGGGCAAACAAAGTGACAACTCGCTTATGCCCAGAACATTACAGCGCTCGGAT